>Ga0209611_10003349_pt1 | contig 27834 bp, 21 predicted proteins | sample S1TSphgellanicum_3_FD_187693 | JGI IMG/M metagenome (GOLD analysis project Ga0209611, IMG submission 187693) | Host-associated microbial communities from peat moss isolated from Minnesota, USA - S1T2_Fc - Sphagnum magellanicum MG (SPAdes) (version 2) | ecosystem: Host-associated > Plants > Peat...
TGGGTTCCTACCTTAATGTAATCAACAATACTTAACTTGAATAACTAGATGATCCACATATAAACACAATGATGGCACCAACAACTTGTTGGAGTTGATGTGGCTGCAATTTGCATGTTTTGAAACAACCTAAGCTCCATAGTTGAATCCTTAGGGTTGAAATGCAAATTCTCCTTCCTACATGAATAACCTTGCACAAATAAACTATCACCATTTAGGAACAAACATACATCACCATTCAGATGTATAAGTGCCAACACACATTTCCCCTCTAAATAAGTCCATAAACATGAAGACTTACCTTTACATCACAAAGCTTGATATAAAATTGTGTTAGAGGCAGTGACAACTTCAATTGCTAAATCTTGTGGTTATTGATTAAACCAGCCAAAGTCCTAGATATAATAGATAAACAAGTTGAAGTTAACCTGTAACCATTCAGACAAATGCAAACTTGCAAGGTTGGTACCAGCTCAATGATAACTACCATTTGATCACAAAGCAGGGATAAACCATTTGTGCTTTGATGATTTCTGCATCAACTCAAGGTTTTTGACCATTAACTGGAAAACATATATCATTTCCACCTTTCCATTCCTTGGAGAAATCTTTGGAGGGATGACATATTAGCATACTAGCTTTATAATCAATTTCACTTCACAACTCAAAGGAAAGCAGAAACTTCAATCATCACAAGCTCACCAGAAAACATTTTCCTCTAGCATCAGAAGGAGCAGAAGAGTTGCAAGAAAGCTCATGACCTGCACAAACATGATAATATTAATCAACTTAAATGACATGTATTGAAAGAAATTAATAGAATCTTTAAATGACATGTACATTGTCTCATATTTGGCAAGTCCAAAATTTTGAGTTATTGCAACAAGGGAAAAACATAAATATGTTTGAAAACTAGCCACAAAAGCTACAACAGTTTCATTACCATCTAAAATTCAAAACAATCAAATAAGAGGATTATAAATTTTGCACTAATGATACCTGACAATATCCAATAGTTGGATTGTGTCAACCATATGCCATGAGAAGGCGTTGCAATATATTCAAACCATCTTCACCAAGTGCTGGATGCCTAAGAAATGTTCTTGGGAGATTTTATTAGTAAAAATCGTCACACTACTTCTCAAAGATCTACTAACAACAATGTATATATGCAACATTTTATAGCATTCATCACATGTAACTAAGGGAACCTAATTAGTCTAGTATATTTGAATTAGAAAAATAGAACTACATACATAAAATGCAAATTTTGTAGTGGGGAACATCTTCACCTTTTCAATTTGATTGGAGATACTAGTAGATTGCTGATAAAGAGCAAAACCATTATTATTCATAGCAGAAGATCTTAAATGCCATTAACCACAATTTTGACATTTGTTTGTTGTGTAAAACGTGCTTGGTAATGCCCATGCACTCACTACTCCTTTGCACCCACAAATACCTGCCAGAGTCGCCTTTTGGCAAGACACCTTTTAGAAGATTTCTTGCTGAAATCATTTTTAGTTGCAACAAAATATAATACAACATCAATTGTTGTATCTAAGCATCACTAGTGCCTCAATCACCACACCATTCTACTAAACTTAATGAAGTTTACTTCCCCTCTGAATTCCATAAGAACCTCACCACTAATAAGAACTTTGAGTTCCTCTTCCCAAGGACATTCATCATGTGCTTCACTTGATGCCTAATCAACTCCATATTGTGCAACATCCAACTTTTCCGCATCACAAATTCTTCATTTGAATCATCCCCATCCCCACCTCCTTCCATGGGGCCTTCACCAACTCCAACATCATTAACCTCTACTGCAACTTATGTGAAGCCACTACTACCAATTTGAATTACAAAGGGTGACCAATGCAACTTTACTCTTCCTGTAATCTTCATCATCCAAAACATATTTCTAAAATGGACAAAACTTGTCATAGCTACTGTAACCATTAAGAAAACCATATATTCTTGTTACATCATGAACAAAGTCAAAACATGTGGACTATCAATATCATATTTAGTTTTGTCCCATCATCTTCAGTCTCCATTGGGTATGATTTTTAAAAAAATGCTAAATTGGAGAAATATTTGTTCCAAAGGTAGAAAAATTTCACTCAAATAGACTGATGATGGATTCTGGCACGACATAGTGTTAGTATAGCCAAGAAGCTATAGATAGGACCTAAGTGCACGTTTGCTACATGATAACTCATAGAACCTTATTGTTCTAAACAGTTCAACTAGTTACACATAGTGACCATCACAAAGACTTTAGGCAACCAACTAAACCAACAGTCACCATGTACCCTTCTTACACCAACAAAGAGGTTATAAGCTACAACACAAACTCACCCAGAAGAGCCATTCACTCATGTCTGTCACAAGACATGGCAAATTGAATGAAGAAGACATTACCTCGCCACATCCATGTCATGATGATGCTCAAAACTTTGAGGTTGAGCACATCTGACTTGATTTCTGGCCCATAGCTGTCCATGGCTAGCCACCATAAAAACAACAGGTCTCTCAACCTTTCTCTCACTGGCCACATTTTCAAGAAAAACGTTGAAAATTTGCAATGCCTGTTGTTTTTTGGATATACCACTTTTTTTTCCCTCTCAATCTACAACCTGCCACTCTTTTTGCTATAGTCATTTTTGCCATTTTCTGGCTGCACACTGTTGAGCTCTTTGAATGGCATTTCATGGTGCCTGCCATATGTAGGTGGTGAGAAGATGTAGATGCAGATGTAGATGCCATATGTAGATGTAGATATGCTAGCCCTTTTAGAGAAAACCCATGCTAGTTAGCCAGAACACACATTGAGGTCAAATTACATAACCCCATGCAACCCAGAAAAAAGAACTGAAAAATATCTAAATTTCCATTGAAATTCCCCTAAAAAGCCATTTTGGGATCATAAAGTGTTTAAAAGGTTAAGGACTAATCTAAACACACAGAAAGTAGAAACAATGGGACTAGCTCATTTTATCAAATGTTTTTTGCACTTGAATTTCTATCCTAGTTTTCCAACCTCAAAGGTTGATCTTTGTGTAAAGAGTTGAGAAATTGAAAGAATTATATAAATCAATCCTAAGTATATACAAGCAGTGAGTTCTCCCACCTAACCTCTGTATCATTTGGTTTCAATGATTCTGAAGCTAACATCCAAATTTTGGAAATCAGGAAGCTGGCGCATATTACATGTCTTGCTTTTACACCACCACACTCACCGCCACATTCAAGCTCAACACAACATTGCTCTTTCAGATGGAAGTGGTGCTGAGAAATTGGTGAAGTCATTGTGCAAAACACAGCCTTTTGGAAACAACCATTAACATCAATGCACTTATTGATTCTACAGGCAAATGAAATACATGGCATAACCACATTAGTTTCAAGAGAAAACAAGTCATTTTGCATATCATAGCCTTTTGCGAACATCCATTACATCAACACACTAATTGATTTAGAATGCAAATAGCAAAACCATTTTAATTTCAAGGGAAAAGAAGTTTGTGTGCAGAACACAACCTTTTGCAAACACCTATTACATTGATGCATGGTATATCACTAAAGTTATGCAATTCTCCATAGGGAATCTTCTTGCAAAGAGATTTGGAAATGGAACTTACATAACGAGTGCACAAGTTCAGCTGGAAGACACTGTATCACATTCATGTCTCCACTTGAAACTGGTGCCTCTGTCCCAAAAGTTAGAATAACCTTGGAATTTGGTTTATGGGCATACTCAATATTTCTAGAACAGTGTGCTGAAATCCCTTGTGTTGACAAAGAAGACATTTTTAGGCGTGTCTTTGTGGGCATCTTGAAATAGAGGGACCTTGTGGTGGTAGTTTTCTTGAAAGGAGTGGCGTAAGGAGAGTTGGAAGGAGAATGTGAGGACAAAATCTCGGATAGGTTACTATTGTTGGTTGGGACTCTAATAGAAGGGGGAAACTATGGTGTGTAGGGGGAGTCACTATTGTCAATCGCACTAAAAGTTTGTGCCCATAATTCCTCTGTTGATACTTTAACTGGTGTCCTCAGAAGTGGAGAGGAATGGCTGTCAATGCTCATTGGATTGTTCATGCTACTATGGTGGACCATGTTTCTGTCAATGACAAATCTGGCTAAGAAATGAAGTTTGAATGACTCAAAGAAGTGAGAAAGCCTTGTTGTGAAGCTCAATTCACAACTTTCAGAAGAACTGCTAGATCGCAATCTTGTAGAATTCACCATCACCACCTCCAAAGGTTTTTTTGAAGAAAACTGAAGGTGAAACAATTATGGAAAATGGGTGGTAGAGGTCAAGACCTTGGACTCCATAATAGAATATCTGCGAGGAGTTATATTAATCTCTAGAGGAATACATGTCATGGCAGGAGGCAATTCGACCTCTATGTCATCAGACTCAGAGGATCCAGCAGCTTTCATTGAACCCAACTGCCCTGAGCTTTGTGAGATTGGCAACCCCTTTGAATTGCTTCTTCCATTCAATGTACCACTAGCCTTGAATGATCGTTCTGGCAATGGACCTTCTGGAACATTATCTTCCTACAAAGTAAGCAAGTTCAAATCTTGCCTCTTTACTTTGAACAAAACATCATAAGCATCAGGAAGCAGTAATTAGAGTTGATGCTCTCCCTTGTACCTCCAAATGTGTGCTTGCAAATTCCATTAGTCTAGTATGGAATGCTCACTACCGTTCTACAATCTCTACATATGAGTTTCCTTTTTAGGGTAGATCAATTTTGAGCTTTCAAGAAGGTCTCCCTAAAGAAGCTCACTCTCATCACCATCACCATCAATAGCAGCCGTTCTAGTAGCAGGCATTGGCAACAAAGAGATGCAGAGATCCCACTTGTTCCTTTGCAAGTATGAATCCCAACACCAGACGTACTCGAGTTTCACTGCTTTCGGTAGAATGTGTTTGATCTGAGCCAAGTGCTGGAAAAGAAACTGTCTTCAAAAACACACCCAAGATACAACATTACATCAGTTTTGCTTTGCAGCAGCTTTGTGGAACCAATCCAAGAGTTCAAGAAAAGAAATTGCATGTGATGGAGTTCACAGTCTCAAACTGGTGCTACCTTTGTGTGCTGGCTTCCACAGTGTTGCAAACGGATTCAAAAGTAGAGCGTTGGCAATGTAAAGAAAGCAAACTCACGCTGCCTCCAACCCATCAAAGAATGCCTACAAGAGAACACATCCCATTCATTTATGTCATTTCAGGAATTTATGCAAACAAAATTCGACTAAAAACAAGTTTATGGGTTTTCGCAAGACCCATTTCTTTTCGAGAATGTTTGTGGGTTTTAAGCTAGAACCCATTTGTTAAAAGAGAATTTGCAATGCACGGAGAAAGAAAAATGCAAAGAAAAAACACACAGACAATGGGCTTACTTACTTGGGAGGAAGTTGCTTAGGAGGAGGAAGAGTACATCTCTTTAATGGCGATGGTTTCACGCAGTCGTCATCATTATTCTCCTCCTCGACGACTCCGAAACCCTACCATTCTCGCTTTCGCTTCAAAGCAATGGATACAGACAAACCTCCTCCTTTGGAAATATAGGTTTTCTTCTTTTCCGTCTCCAGCTTTCGACTCCTGAAGCTCAACAACCCTCGCCTTGCTTTCTCTGGGTCAACTACCCGGCGACTTACTTGTAGCAATGCACGCCTCACTACTTGCCTGTGAATGTCAGACATCGTTTTGTAAAGCTTATGCAAACCAACTTCATTGTCTTTTCCCCCAAATGATGTAGCCTTGATGAAAATGCATGTGGTAGGGAGTGAGGCATGGCCATGAAACCCTCCTTCCTTGGCAGCTTTTGAGTGTCTTCTTCCTAAAGGTTGAAAAATAAGAAGAGAGATCTGTAGTCGACTTGCAACCTAGACTCCACAAGATTCCAGCTAAAAAAAGAAGAAGAGAGATCTGCAGTCGACTTGCAACCTAGACTCCACAAGACTCAAGCTGAAAAAGAAGAAGAGAGATCTGCAGTCGACTTGCAATCTAGACTCCACAAGACTCAAGAAAAAATGAATGAATCGTCAAGATCCATCTCAAGAGCTAATGAAGAAGAGAAAACAGAGGAATCTCGAGAACAACAATGACAAGCTATCCCATGCTTGGCCCCGAAATCCACAACAAAAGTGGATCCAAACCCTTGATGCAAAACCCTCTCCCCTTCTTCCCTGCACAACGGCCCTCCCTCGCTATCACCTCCATATCACATGGCTTGGCCAACAAACAAACATGCCAGGAAAGAAACGACATCCCTATCACCCTTAAAGGAGCAACGAGAACTCTCACCTTCTTCTTTTTGCTTCAGACAATGGATGTGTGATTTGCAACAGAGAAGCCAAGAATGGATGATTTTCATCACCATGGCTTCATTGTGATCATCATCACCATGGCCATTGTGTACTACAGCAGCAGTACTAATTTGGAAAACCACATAAATGTAATATGACTTGGGTATAATCTGTATATTATTTTAAACAAATTTAACATAAATAAACTAGACAAAAACTAAAGTGATGTATGCAATACATATTTAAGTATGCTCCAAATTCAACTTACATACAATTTAAATACAATCATTATACATAACCAGTAATACATGGGTACATCTTAGTATGTACCCATATAATAATGAGTATAATATGTTCAATACACAATTGTGGACCCCTTATGCCTAAAATATGTATAATACATTTGGAATACCCATAAGGCTACGACTCATTTGGTGACATTTGCAACTAATGGTAGGTAGAGGGGTCTTCTTGGATGGAAATTGTGTTGAAAGCTATCCAAATGAAAGGATGAAAAAATCCATTAGTTGCAAGTTAGTCATAGAGTAGTTGCAAGCAAGACCAAATGCAACGAGTAGTTGTAGATATAACCAACAATAGTTGCAAATGTCAAATAGTCGCAACTAGTCACAAATTAGTTGGTTACAAAAACCCAGTTTTCTTTTAGTGATCCTACATTCCAATTATAGGCTTTAGGTTCAAGTTTTAGGCTCATGTGGTAGCTTGCCTCCATGATTCATGTCATTGATTTGATGAATTAATTCATTTATTAACTAGTAAATTTTTTTTTGTCCTTTGTGATTAATAATGATTCAGTTTTCCATGTGATAATGACATGGCATGCCATTTAGTAACAAGGTGCCATAAATTTTCATGGTAATCCATGATTTTTTATGACATCATAAGTTTTTGTGTGTCTTGAATTTATGGCACCAATATTTGTCATGTCATGCCATATTTTTGTGTGCCATGAAGTTTTTGAAATCATGAATTCACTTGCATGTGTATGTGTACTAAATAATCTATTGTTAACTTATAATTATGACTACAATATTAATAGTCATTTTGAAAAAGGTGACACATAAATCCTTGATTTTTAACTACTTAACACACTAGCTTAAATTAACATACCTATTAAGGTAACCTATGTATGTAAGCTACTTAGTAAAAACCTATTTTGTAAAATAGGCTACTTTGTAAGATACTTAATTAAACATAAAAAAATTACTACATTTAATATTTTTAAATATACCTAGAATATGTTACCCTACTAATAAGTTAACCTAGGTAGGTTTTCCTAAGTTCCTAGCTTTATATATGTTTCTTATTAAGTGAACCTAAGTAGCCTCATTACAAGATATTTGATCAAGTTTGTAACCATCTCAAATTTGTAAGACCAGATGCAATTAAATGTAACATAATTATCCTAAGTTAATTTATTTGTAGCCTAATAATGCCTATGTTAACTTAGGTCAGGTTAATAAGTAATATAGGTTGACAAATTAGTTCATTTTAAATCAACCCATGGAGGTTTAGGTCTAGGCTAGGTTGTAGGTAGTAGGTAAGTTGACTTAGGTCAACCTAGGGTGGCCAAGGTTAATTCAACAGAAAACTTTTGAGTTTTCTAAATTTGTGTTAAATATAATTTAGTATAAAAATTATGGTAGTGCAATGGATGAAGACTTAAACCCCAAAATGAAGGTGAGGGGTTCAAGTCTTCATTCTTGCAACCTATGATACTTATACCATTTGGTTTAGGTTAGGTAGCCTAGTTTAAATTTTTTGGACTAGGAGTCCAATGTTTGTTTTTAATCTAAACCACCTAGCCTAAGTTGCTTAATAGAAATAATTAGCCAAACTAGGTTAAGCTAGGTTGATTTTTGACTAAGCAAACTAAGTTAGGTTGTTTAACCTAATTAGGTTAGGCTAGGTTGACTTTTGGCTATGTTAGCTACATGGGTTAATTAGGTTAACTTTTGATTATGTGCAATGACTCATAATGTGTTTATAAATTTTTTAATACATCATCCATCCATCAAGGCGTTTTTTGCAACATTTAGTTGAATAAAATGATTAAGTTGAGATGGCATGCACTTTACACGTCATACCAATGTTAATGATGACATGGAATTTCATTATTATAATTTTCAAAAAAATTCTAATTGTTAAAACAATTGGGCTTTGCAAGTGAACGTCCCTTGTAACTGAATAGGTGAAACAACACAGGTTTAGCAACTCATTAGTTGCTAGTTGCATATGTCCTTCCTAATTAATATGTAGTTGTAAAGGCTAGTTGCAAAACCCAAAATGTGGTGTTGTGTAAAGGTTTATAATGGTTTGATCTACCATGTGTAGATTATAAGGTGTTGGTTTTGGTTTTGATAACCTTAATTGCACTTCATAAATTCTCACTAATATTATTTAAAACCACCATCTAGGAAAACATCCTCAATGAAATTTCTTCCTACTTGAACCTATGTAATTGCAATTTGATGATCAATTGCTACTAAAACAAATATAAGTTCATGTGATGGTACTAAGTTAAAGATGTAACATTTAATGTCAAATATTACCTATAACAATTGTCCCAAGTTGAGTACACTTGATCTCCAAGATTTTTGTCTTGATATCCTTCAATATTTTTTCTAAAGTCCTTTTTGATGTCACTATATGTGATGTCATTAGTTGTGAAAGCATTTCATTGATTTGATTATTTCCAACCAATTGATTAACATTGTAGTTTCAAACAATTCCACCCAATTGGATTGCAATGGCTCATTTGGGGTCTTAGTTTATTTGTCATGTTCATTACATTGTAGTTATCTTACAGTTTTCAATACAAGTTGTAGTGGATTTAACTATAACAATAGGTATTACAAGTTTCACTATTACATTAATTTCTAGTGTGGTTAGCAAAACATTGTAACACACTAAAATGTGCACTTTTTTCATAGACTACTACAATTTTTTTATGATTGATCAAGTATATCATTTCATACCTACTATTGTTAATCATAATAGGCAACAAACTTGCCTTGAAAACAATGGTAAGGAAAACATTTGTCGCCTTAACTTATAAACAATTTGTTAATTTGAATAACTATTCATAATAAATTTTCACATGTTCAACACTTTGTTGTTGAATGTTTTGTAGTTGCATATAGACCTCCTCATCAATTTTCACAATTTGGAACCATTTGCAAAAAAAAATGTTTTAGTTTTTCAAATGTGCAATTTGGATGATCTTGAAAATATTCTCATCCCATTCAAAAATATTATCTTTGAAAGTGAAACCAAACAAGTTGATGATATCAACTTCCATGGTTTCACCATTAGCTTAATGGCATTTTTGAATACTATAATGTGAACATCATGGTCAATATCTTTCACATAGGTTGGATATTGCACTTCATGTATGGCAACTTGGTTGTTTGTTCTAATATAGGTTGTGTAGCAATTGGTGGATATATACCATGGTGGCATAAATATGCCTCGATCAAGTGTTGGCCATCAAAATGATCCAACACGTGGATTAAATGGTGGTCCTTTAAGTGGATCTCTTACAAGTGAACTTCCTTTGGGTGAATTTCTAAGTTGTCTTCCATCTTATGGATGACGAACAAAACTTCTTCTTGTTACATGTGTTGGCAATTTGTCATTGATTTGATGCATTTTAGTATGAATTGGTGCAATGGTAGTGATATTTGAAATTTTCACATGTTATTGAATTAATGACTAGCTTAACCAATGTAATATACTAAGTTACCAACAATATGTGGTGTTTTTATTAGTGGTATGACATGTTGCTTTGGTATTGAGCACACATATCCCTAGGTACATAACCTCTATGATTCCTAGATATCAAAAGATCAAATCCTTTGATTCTAATAAATTATATTGGATACAAATTAAAATCTAAAGGTATATAAGGGGATACGACATTATACCACATTGGGTATGTAAATGTAGGAAAAATGTTAGTTCAACTTGGTACAAATGGTGTAATAGGTGGTTTCCAAGCTGATTAGTAGCTAATCTGTATTATCACATGACCAAAACTTGGATACATGACTTGAGTTCCTTGCATAGGTACATTGGGTAATCCAATTGTGGTAGTTGGAATAATAGGTTGATGAACAATCATCACTTAATATTTTGAGAGTTGTTTTAATCTATCATCAACAAAGTGGCAATGTTTGAATGATTTTCCACCTATTAATAATTTGAACAAGTTACAATTTCAACATCAGGATTTCCTCCTAAAACTAGTGTGTTTTGAAAAACTTGTAACCTTTCTCCCTGACCAATAATCAATTTGGTTGGCTAAGTGGCATGTTGGTATATTGGCATTTATTGAATAATAATTGGTATTGTTCTAGGTTTAATTAGTTCCAAACATGGTGTGAAAATTGCTTGATTAAAAGGTCTTTGATTGATGCGACGAAGTTGACCCAACCAGTTTGTAAGTTGGATTCATTCATCTGTGAATATGTTGTCACCAAATTGATGTTGGGATCTAGTTTAATATTTTGTAACCTAGCAAATATTGTTGTTTGTGTTGGTACACATGTTCTGGGTATGAAATAATCAGGGGTTGTAAATCACCATTGTTATTGTGTTGAGACAACTTCATCGTCATTGCCACCATTGTGAATACTTGTTGCTTGCTATTGGGATGAAATTTGTGTTGTCACTTGGTGCATGTTTGAGGGTATGGTTGTTTCCTTGTGCATAATTTGTTCGGTTGCAATTGGATGTTGAACATCGATTTCTACTCATTGTGTTGCCTCCATGATTGGTGAATTCAATAGCTCATTTCCTTAGCTATTCCTCCTATTGCACCAAAATCTAAAAATAATCAAATTCTAGTTTTTTTGTTAAGTTATATTTAGTTAGAATGGGGTTCATGTGCAAAGCAATGTTGACACAACAATTTGCCGGTGCATACCAACATGGATGTCACCCAATTATTTGTTCAAAGCCCTTGAACCATAAGGAACAAACGTGGTTTTCAATCAATAAAAAGAAAAGGATAATCACCAAGTTTAATTCCCACAATCATTTACATTGGGTGAAACTATTCCCAAATTTTCCCTAGTCACAATTTGGCCAAGTGTACAATCATTACCATCAAAAAGTGTGCCACACACAATAGTGGCACCAACTACCATAGGGATAATTTCAAAATAAGGTGTTCCCAATATGTTAATCATAACACTAGTAGAAAAATTGTCTTTTGCAACTTGTCTTATGCAACTAAAAAATGTCGCATGCAACTATTTTGCAATTGCACATGTTGCATGCAACTCCAAAATAGTTGCATAAGACAAGTTGCAAAAGACAATTTTTCTAGTAGGGTAAGATCATTTTTGTAATACTATAGAAATTAAAATGCTCCACCACATTATTTAATTCGTAATATTTTTAAAAGCATGTACTCATTTTTATGAAGTGAACTATTATTTCACAATATTTTCAATAGACATTCATTGAATCATAATAAAATTGTTTGTACAAACCAAATAAAATAGTTTTAAAGTTTCAAATTCCAAACATCGCAATCCATATAAAATTTATAAAAGATTTATAATTTTCATTTTGATCATTTGTTTGTTTAAATTTCTTTCTCAAAATTCATGTGGATCATTACCTAGCTAAAATTATGATTTAACTGTCGTTGGCAAAAAGCCAAATTGTGATGAACTTTTAAAGGCCCCAAAATTGTTTGATTTTAAAAAGTCATTTTGAAAAATAAATCTTGACAAAATTTGCAGCTTTTTCATTTCATTAAGTTCTATATAATTTAAGGGAATTTTGACTATCTTCCTTTTCTTGAAAAAAGTACTTAGATTCTTCAAATGTAATGGTAAGAAGATGATGTCAATGGGATAAATTTTTTAGTGTTAAAATTTGGTCAAAATGGACTCCTAGTGTGTCCAAAAGCAATTTACTTTAACTTGCAATTTCCTCACAACCAACACTTTGTTGGGGGTGGCTACAACTATTTGCAATTTCAAGCTCACGTGCCTTCCACTATAAGCCAATAGGCTAATGCTTCAAAACTAAAATAGTCAACACCCCCTTGTTTTTATAAAAAATGGTTGCACAACTACAAGCCTATTGGTAAGTACTCCCACTTTTGTTTTCACTATTGCCACTTCACCTAGTATCAATCATCTTCTTTGGTTAATTGGTGTTCATGACCCAACTTATTAGGCCTTTTCCAGTTACATTGTTGACCTAAATTGGAATAACATTGTGACTTTACAATGGTCACCATTTAAATAGTAGAAGTTTCAACCTTAGAATAGCGGATCCTCGTATGGTCTTCATTTGTTAGGAACTTTATATGCCACAATATAAACTATGTGCAATAGTTCTTCATTTTCAATTATAATTAACATTGTTTTCATCTGGTCCCACATTTTGAGGAATGTTGATCACCAACCTCCAAGTAATATTAAGAAGTTGTGAATCGAGAGTTCATTAACACAACCACCATATTTCTTTTAAAGAAGGTTTGCAAGAGTATTTCAACCATTAAATTTTAGGCAACTTGGGGAAAATAACCTAATATTCGTACTGCATTTTCCCACATGCATTACTGACATTACATAATGTAAACATTGATGCAACCAATGGAATTGGATCACGAGCAAGGTTTTGCTTTTGTAAAACCCATTGAAAAAAAAAAGTCCATTTGGGGGGTGAAGGAATAATTGAGCATTGTGCCTTCCAATTACACAAAAAAAATTTAAAAGGTTTTTACATTTTAATGTCAACATATTGATTCAGAATTTGTGGCCCCCCCCCAATTCAACCTCTCACCTTGTAAGGCCTTTTCTCTATTAAATGTGTAGGGTTGGGCACTTTACAAAGCGGCTCCACCATATGGACACCTTGGGATTCCTTTCTATTGAATGAATGAATGTGTAGGGTAGGGCACCTTAGGGAGGGGTTAACACCATATTTGAGACTTTGGGTTTTTTCTCTATTGAATGATTGTTTAAGGTAAAGGGTATATTTAACAAGGGACTTCACTAATTTGAGCCCATGGGCTTCTTCTCTATCGAATGAATGCTTAGGGTATGACACTTTAACAAGGGGCTTTACCAATTTGAACCTTTGCTACAAAGTTTTTTTTAACAAATTTTTTCCATACTCACATTGTTGTTTTATCTGTTTATTGCAAGTGTGTGAAGGAGAAAACTTGGTGAAAATTGAGGTTTCTCCACCTAGGCTATTGTTGGCTTTTGTTTTTTACATGAAAATTTGCTTGCTATTATTTCTTCTTTTCCTTTCTATCTCACATCATACTTTATTTCTACTCAAATTGTGTTTGTGAGCATTCCCAAATGCTTTGTGTGTCTACCTTGTAAGGTTTTTCAGTACAATTTTGAGGTTAGGAGGATTGTGTTATTTTGATTTTGGAAATTTTTTGTAATTAAAAAAAAAGAAATATGAGTCATGTGAGAAGTTTTGATAATCTTGAACTTTGTGTCGGGTCAATTTCTCTTTTGTCACAAACACATTTCATGGGGTTGTTGGAGTTTTCAAGTGTTTTTTGTGTGAATAGTGCTTTAGTTGCTACAACCTTTGAATTTTGATTCCATCAAGAATTTTTTTTAATGTCTATTTCTCCTCCCTGGACATCACCATAGAAAAGTTGTCACAATTTAAGTATGAACAAAGGGGGAAAAAAATGTCATAAGTTGGTGTTTGCAAAACTATAAGGTAATTTATCACTAGGTGGGAACTCTTGTCTAAGTAGGTACTTAATGTTAGTGATAGTTTAATAAGTTATGTTAATGATTAGGTATTAATGGTGTTAAGAGCTAATGTATTTGTTGGCTTAAACACTAGGTGTGGATGGACAATTATTAATTAAAAAACTTTTCATATGCATGCAGTTCTTTGAAACATACCCATCCATCATATGCACACATACTATTTGAAATGTCATTCATACATGGGGTCAAGTTTGAGCCAAAATTTTATGCCAAAATTTTACACCAATGCAAAATTTCTTCCCTATGAGCAAAGCCAACAATATTGGGAGGGCATCAATGGCTATTCTTACATTTCCACTAGAAACATCTCTTGCAAAATTCATCTAACAAAGCCTTTAGCTTATTGCCATTTGTGGGATTACTTTGGCATTATTAACCTTTTGAATCCTTTTGCGTTTTAAAAATTATAGAGTTTTTAATCAACATCTTCGTTCTCAAATAAATAATTAATCTTGAATGCAAGCAATATTGTTGCAAGGCCATATATTAAGAATCACTTTAGATGATAGTCCATGGCCATACACTAAGGGCCACTTTAGATAGTGGTCCATGGTCCAAAATCTCAAGGACCAACTTAAGACAAATTGAATCCTTGAATTGGGCCATTTTTCACATTAAAAAAATATTTTAAAAAAATACAATGAGTGTGTTTAAAGGCATATTGTCTAATTTCAAGGTCCAATTAGTAAAAATGTGAGAATATTTAAGAAAATTAAGTTGACATTTTATTTTTATTTTTATTTTTTCCTCATGTCTTTTTTTTTGCTTCTTACTACACACAATGGATGGGCATAGGCATAGATATTGGTGATCTTAATTTATATTATGGCAATGCATAGAGTCAATGTTGTTTTATATTTTAAAACTTCCTCTCAAAAAATTTATCAAATTTGAATTTTTAAAAAAGTCAAGACAAGCACATTGAACTAAGGTTTTAAATAACCTAAATTTTATTTTGTTTCTTCACATTGTTCATGCAAGGAACATAATGAAGATCAAAAGATTTAAGAGATTATGGATTCCACAAATTCATTGAGACTAAAATGAAGGGTCCATGTACAGTAATTCAAAGAAATGGAACAAAAACTAATAAAATAAAATCAACCCATAAACATTTAACAAATTTATCATTGGTTCAAGAACACTATGGAGTTTGCACAACACAAAATTGGATTAAAAAATGGATTTGATACTTTAAAATGATGTCATGTTCCCAACCATGTAATTTAATGGCAACATAAGGGAATCTATCTATGAAACAAGGTAGTTTGTTTTGTTTTGTTTGTCACATTGAGATTTTCCAAACCATGATGTTTCATGCCATGCTCTTGGTATCTTTGGAAAGCTTTCAATGAGTAGAGGTGCATCAATTTGGTTTGAAAATGTTTGGAGCTACAGTGTGGAAGCTATTGACTATTGAACCATTTTATCAATGAAAATGTAATAAAATTCAAACTGAAAATTGTATTGGAATTCAAGGGTGTTCTTAGTGTTGTTGGAAAGCCTTTGGTGAGTCCAATTTAACAAAATTTATTTCACAATTTTCAGAGTTAAGGTGTGGAAATATTGATTTTCAATTGGATTTTGTTGCTAGAAATTCAGAAAAAATGCAAAAATTGGGTTTGGAAGGAAAAATCACTTGAGCTCTCAATGTGTTCACCTTATTGAATTTAGAAATTTCCAATTGTGAAAAATAAATAATCTGTTCACACTTGCACCAATGGCACATGCTACAATTGGATGTCCTCAATTCAATGTTTATAAAAATAGTTTTTTTTTTGCAATTTTGTGGTATCCATAATTTGGAAACTTTTTTTTACATCGCAAATTAATCAAATTTACACTATTTTAAAAATCCAAAAATTTCCAATTTTTGGTTGAAAAAATCATAATTGTAAAAAACAAAAATAAATCATTGTTCACAAATATGCACACACACACACACACACACACACACACACATATATGAAATGAAGAATACCAATGAAAAATTCACCAAGTGGCAAAAGAAAAGCCCACTATGGATTCAATTCCACACATTTTTGTAAATAGGAAATTTTAAAATTGAAATGTATTATCATATGTTGTTTTTTTTATGTGGCAAATTTGTGCACTACATGTGACAAAAAAAAGACAAAAATGAAAAATATCCCCTTATCTTAAAGGTTTTCAAATGCATTATTCCTTTTCAAATTTGGATTCAACTCTTTTAACTCCCTAAGGAACCCATTACAAACCAATTGTGCAAGTTTGGATGATGGGAATAAAAAATAAACATTATTGTTGCACATGATGTTTTAAGAGCACATGGTGATGGACTAAGTTATATTAGGCCATGTAGCGGCCATGGAGGATTCATCCACCTCAAACCATATTTCTAAATGAAATCTAGGAGCTTATAAGTTGATAAGGACATCATTGTACCAAATGGAAATGTTTGTCCACATTGTTATGTGCACATAAGAAAAGGTTGTGGGGTAGATGCAAGGTAAGTGGTTCACTTTTTGTGTCACAAGTTAAATTCTACAAGGGTGTTGTGATTGGAAGCTTCATTACTATGCACATATATTTCAATTTGATTTCAAGGACTTGGGTTTAAATTATCAACTTCATTATAAAAATGAAGATATAAATAGTTTTGCATAACTCAAGATAAAAATGTTATGGACCTTGGAAATCAAACTCTTAGACTTGCTGACTAGTAATAATTTTTACATATGAACTTTGAAACAATTGAAATATTCATAGTATGTTATATAAGGAATTGGAATATGATGAGTCTTTCTTTACATATTAAAATCTAACTCAACTTTGAAATTCTCTTATTGTCCTTGTGATTAATCTATTCCCAATTAATGTGCTTATCTATACTAGGCCATGGTTCAATTCAACATTCTTGCAATCTAAATTTTTGAAAATTTCAACAATAGGGCTACTTTTGGGGAAAATTTTGGCAAAATAAAAATAATTTAATTTATGCTGGAGTTGCCTCATGTGCTATGATGATAACAATATTACTTAATATAAAAAAAAATTCCGAATATTATAACTAAATTTGTAAGTGGAAAAATATAAATTTGAATGAAGATATAATATAATGTATGAGTAAGCATGAAGTCCCTATAGAGATATGTACAATTTATGTATGAAATTATGTAATCAATAATAATATAAATTATAAATATTTATTCCAAATATTTGATGAACCTTCATTTTCAATTATTTTATAAAATTTACCTTTGACAATAAAATAATAATAGTTATCCATATTTAGCTTTGTGATTTGATGATATGATTTCCCTTAGGGGTATGACTAATATGAATCTATGACTTGAAAACTTGGGTTTTATATATAAGTTTGTTTACATCATTTTGTTTTGACATTGTTTATTTGAACATGTAATTGAACAAGTCATGTGTTTGCCATTATCCTTTGGGAAAGCCCATCTAGTTATAAAACAACTTAAAACTTAAAATATGGGTCTAATTTTTATTTGGTCTTGAGGTGGTGTGGATGATTTCAATGTGATTATTGAAATGCCAAAATATTTAAGATTTAGTGAAAGATGACCTAAGTGGGGGGCATCAGCTAAAAATTGTTTCAAGTTTCAACATCTTGACTATTGAGTTCATGAACCTAGGTTAGTGTTGGGCACCAATATGTTGTTTTAAATATTGCGCAAGAAAAAACTATTAGTCCTATTTTTTAGGTCTAAAAATATTGAATTACCTAAAAATTAGAATACTTGGACCACAACAAATATACAATCTATTCGTAGAAGGAGATGTCAAAGAAGGATCATGGATATATTAAGTTAATATTTGCATTTCAATTTTCAATTCATGATAAAAATCATAATAGGGGTTAATAAGGGTGCTAGGATAATAGGACAATGAATTAATAAACATTTTGATGTGGAAGTCATTTTTTTTAATATCCCACAAAATTATGAATGGGTCTAGTTAGACACACACAAAAAATGTTATTTGAACTCTAAAATAAAACACTTTAGGCTAAAAATAACATAACCTTACAATGGGTGATAATTATCTCAAGGTAATGATGTTACAAATGATGTTATATATAAAACCCAATTCTGAAAAAGATGGTACTTCAAATAAACATGGGGAACATGATTTCAATCACACTATTTCATTTTCAACAAGGGACAAATGAACAAAGGTGAATCCCAAATTTAGTGATGGAATTGCTTAGGGTTGTCCCACACAAAAAGAACCATTATTTTGACTATAACCTTTAGTTCAATTCGTGATATTGTAACAAGAAGTAGGGATGCACAAAACACATCACTTCAATTTAACAATCAAGTAATAATTCTGACAAATGCCACAAAATAATGCAATGTTTTGCCTCAAGCAACTTACTAAATTTCTTTACTTATGATAGACTTATGGGCCTTCATGGATTGGGTCACTCAGATTTCACTGTCTTGAGCCCCATAGGTACTTCAATTGTAGAATCTAATGTGACAACACAAACCCCATGCATGGCAACAAAGAGAACAAAGACTGTTGAATACCACTTGGTACTAACAACATTCATAGTCCCAACCCAATAAACACAACTCAAAATATTTCCTTCATTAAATTCTCCTAAATTAGTAGGTTGAAGAATCCCAGAAGTTGCAAGCTTGGGAGTTTGACAAAGCAAAACATGCCGCCAATACTCACCAACACATCACCTTACAACAATAAACACTAATAACAATTCTTCACTTTGGAGGTTTTGCCCAAGTAGATACTTTTTCCTAGATATAATCCCTGAAATACTTTCAACCCAAAACATTAACTCCCACCCACATTACACTAGAATTTGCCATGGAGACCACTCCAAAACCTTTAGAGCTTTTCATCACATCCTTTATTATTACCCTTAAAGACAACCTTAAAACCTAATTCCATCATACTAAAGCTAAACACGCAGTGGAAGAATTTGTAAGCTTCAAAATGATGAAATCAAGTCCCTGAGAATGGGCATTCCTCCCATCACATAATAAATCAGAAATCAAATGTTTCCCTACTCAAAAATCACAAAAAAATAAAGTCCTTCCTTACTAAAGCAAAGGCCTTTTATCCCCAAAGCTCTTTTCACCCACCATTAACAAACTCCAAATCCCGTTCAATAAAGCCATTGCCTTTCCAACAATGAAGAACATCAAACAAAAAAACCAATGTCGAACATCGTCACAACAAAAACCATTGCTTTTCATAACCTACAAGAAACAAAACACAACAAAGAACACACAACACCACTAGTACCCCTCAACTATCGTATACATCTTTCGACAGTTGATGACCAAGTCTCATTGCCATTAGGTTTTCGTCCAACCCCATTTCTCATCACATTTTAGCTTGAAAATAACATAGCCTTGCAATGGGTGATAAATTATTTCACGATAACGATACCATAAATACTTATAAAACCCAATTGTGAAAAAGATGGTACTTCAAACAAACATGGGGAACAAGATTTCAATCACACTATTTCATTTTCAACAAGGGCCAAAAGAACAAAGGCAAATCCCAACTTTAGTGATGGAATTGCTTAGGGTTGTCCCACACAAAAAGAACCACTATTTTGACCATGAACATGACATGTTCTTTATGGAGATTGTGAGAAGACAATTCCATGATGCCTTTACACCCATCTATGTCGGAAGCAAGATAGTTTGTTTTGTTGGCCTTGCCTACCAATGCAATGATATTGTGTTTAGATTCATTAAAGAGTTTTGTAGCTTAATGGATTTTGGCCCCTAGGTAGTAGGTCTATTTTTATATGAGGATTTTTGAAAGATTCTATTTTGGCTCATGTTGAAACTTGAGATTAGTTATAGAGTTATGATATCTTCAAGGATTTTGAAAGGACTTTTTTGAAGATTATATTTTTGCATGGTGAAGTATTTGAATTTTCATAACTCTTCTTTTGCCTTAAGATACTTTGTAATGTAAATGGCAAGGCCATAGTGTGATACACCCTTGTTTTGTTTTGTCACGTTAAGATCTTCCAAGCCAAGGTGTTTCATGCCATGCTCTTGATATCTTTGAAAAGCTCTCAATGAGTAGAGGTGCACTGATTTGGTTTGAGATTGTTTGGAGTATGGTGTGGAAGCTATTGATTATTAAATCTTTTTTTCCATGAAAATAAAATAAAATCCAAACTGAAAACTGTATTGCAAGTTGGCGCTACTCTGGTGTTGTTGGAAAGCCCTCAACAAGTCAGAATTTATAGATTTTATTTCACAATTTTCAGAGCTATTGTGTGAAGGATATTGATTTTTGAGTGGATTTTGTTGATCGAAATTCAAACAAATTGCAAAAATTGGGTTCACAGTTGGGCCAATGGCATAGGCTACACTAGACCCAATGGAAAATAGGCGGTCCCCAATTTCAATTCAAAAGTGGATATAAATCAAAGGCTTGGTAAGTGGATTTAGAGAATCAGTGTGGTTGATTTGTTTGCTTTAGAGCCATTGAAAATAAATTCATCATTTACTACATTAAAAATTTACTACATTAATGATTGTTTAGTATGTTAAAAAAGAATTTTCACAACTTTAAATATTTTAGGCATTTATTTGAAACAGGGCCAGCAATTTGACATTTCATAATTTAGAAGTTTACAAGATGAATAGTGGTGTGCAACATGAATATTGTGCAGATGTATATTTTCAAACAAATTATATATATATATACATGAAATATGCATAAGGTAAGGGAAAGACAGCACCAAAACCCTGAGTTTGGTCATAAAGAGGGGTGATATTATAAAAAAAACTTGCAAAGAAAAAACATCAGCATTCAAAGGAGGGTGAAACTCAAAATATCATCAATTTTGGTGGTAATTGAGTTTCCGCATTTCATACCTAGATTTAATAAAATTTCCTTACTTTGCAGAAACCACTGAAAGAGGGGTTTGGGGGTGAAAGGAGGCCCAAAGATAGCGTTGTAGACTGTGTGACTTTCAGGATATCTCTGTTATGTATGTAACATGGACATCATATATAGTTAGGCACACTATAGAAAATTTGAAGTTTTGATTTTCTCTTATGAAAGTGGTCTATAGAAACTCTGACCTTGAAGTTTTCATTTCAAAATAACAGAAAACAAAAAACCATGCATCACAAATTTGCATGCAAATATGTTTCAAGTTAATTCATTTTAAAGGCAAAAATACAATTGTCAAAAATAAAAAAATAAAAAATCACAAAACTGTGGTTATGACTATAATGAGACAACAAGTGTTTTGTTTTCATCAAAAAAATTGGATTTTTGTTTCTTAGTATAATTTTTTGCTAAATTTTGGGGAAAAAGTTCCAAATTTTTGATATCACAAAGTTGAAAAAGAAAAACCCTAGAAATAGGTGTTTTTTCATGAAAGTTTCATTGGACAATTTCTCAGAAGACTGAAGAAGAAGGTAGCCAAGTTGTATTGCTTCACTTTCCTTAGCAATATATGCTCTTATGACAACCATGCCAACAACTTGTCATTGAGAAAAGCCAATTGACAAAAGATGCCATCGGGATTCCAACAACCTTTCATGCTCTCGTATCGTCAACAACACTCCACACATATTTATTTGTTTGTATGCAAACCAATTGGCCCACATATGATGTAATGGGGAAAGAATGAACCAACGGTGGTTGGGGGGATTGAGAAACCCTCATTCACCAAAAAAACAAGAGGCTAATGGCCTTCATCATGCCACATCCTCTACAATCTACAATCCCAATTCGTTACGCAACATAGAAAGAAAGAAGTCCATAGATTTGGCCGAGAATTGATCCGGAAAAAATGGTATTACACACCATTGTGACTACTACATCTTGGATAACAAGTTAAGACTTTAGCATCATCAAAAACAAGATTTAATTCATTTGATTAATTAATTAAAATTTTGCACACCTCTCAAATGAAAGGAGTTCTAGTTTTTCCCTCAATGAATGTTTTATTAAATTATCATTATTGTTGACATTATCACAACCTAAAGATCAAACCCTAAACCCCATTGTAAGAGTGGCCTAACCCCCAAAACCTCGGGTTTTTCACTTGCAATTTTGTGATATCAAAAAATTGGCAAAATTTTCCAATAAAATAGCAAAATTAGTCAACAATTAGTCCAACAATTATTCATTTTTAGATAAATAATTTTTAAATTACTATTGCAAATAACAATTGAACATCCAAACCATATTATATATAGAGAGAGACATAATATCCTACCATTCCCAATTTCCCATGTAATGTTTTTTTTCCTTCTCATACATGCTTTTTGGACAAAAACATTTGGATTTTTTTGGCTTTTTTTTCTTGTGTAAAATTCACTAATTTTACTTGTCTTTAGAAAAATTCACCAAGTTTTTTATATCACAAAATTTGGGGGGGGTGGGAAGGAAAAAAAAAAAACCCTTGTTCCCTTGATGTAAATGTGTTGAGAAAAGCTAGAAAAATTAAAATTCTTGATCATTTGTTGTATTCTCCCTCCTTTTTCCATAACACTCAAATTTCAATCTGTTAGCTCACACACAAAAAGAGTTTAATAGAAAATCATAATCTTGATTTCTTTAGCTGAAAAAAAAGTAATTTGGGAAAAAATACCAAAATACTAAAAATCAATGGCAACCAAATTCCCAAATTACTAATCAACCAAAGTTTTCAAAATATCTATTTTCAAAATTTACCAAATTACTAATTAGCCAAGTTTACCAAATTAGTTACTATGTATATATTTCCACATAGTTCTACATATTTCGTTTTGTGAATGTGGAAGCTGACCCTAGGCTACCGGTAATTAACCAAACAACTAATTAAGTTTACTAATTTGGTGTATTAGCGTAATACCAAAACCAAACTGCCCGAACTTCCTCTCTCCCCCACTCTCTCTCTTTGTCTCTCTCTCGTTTTGCATTTCTCGTTTGTTGCAATTTCGCGCGTGTGTTTGCTTGTTGGTCTGTTTTTCTCGGGCCTTGTTGCAATGGCGGTGCTGCTCTCTTGTTGCTCGTCGTCGACGCCTGCTTGCGCCTTGTTGATGCGTGTCACGTCCTCCTATTCTTCCAAGCTCTCTTGCTGTTTCGTCAGAAGTTTTTCTTCTTCTTCTTCTTCAGTGTTTGCTGGCCGTAGGCTCGTGGGGACTCCTGTCTTTTCTTCTTCATCTGCTGCGTCTTCTTCGTCGTCCGCCTTGAGTAGTAGGATAGCAGGCTCGCAGAAACGTAGGTCTACGGCTCCCGGATATTTGAGTTTCACTATGGATGCTACCAGTACCGGCGCCAGTGCCTCGGCTGCGGAAGTTGCCAAGAAGAGTATTTACGACTTCGTCGTCAAGGTTCGGTTGCGTCATTCCATCTGCTTGTCCACTTTGCCTTCCGTTTGCGATTTTGTTTCTTGTTTTCCTTTGCCCCTTCAGAAAAAGCTTCTGAGGATGAAGCAGGAGTTTTGAAGGTGAAGAAACAAGAAACGCTCTTGTGCGTCGCTTGTTGTTGCTAGCGACGTCGTCGTCTCTTTGTATCACAAATTTTTGACACGCAGTCACGCTTCACGGTAGACACGAGCTCTAGTGGCGTCGATGTGTTATTTCTCTGGTTTCTTTCTGCCATTGTGCTATTTTGTCCATGTCTCTCCTCCTCTTCTGACATCACTTCAAGGCAGCCAAGATAGTCCAATTGTAACCCCTCTGAGGAGCACAACATTGGTTATTCACGTGTCCATTCTCTTTGCCTCAAACTACAGATGTCTAAGTGGCGAGGGTTGTAGTCTCATGAACTACAGACCATGAACTCACACTCCTTCATGAACAGAACATGAACCAGACCAGGGTTCTAGTGTCATTCTATGCCATAGACAGGACCAATCTGTGAAAGGAAGCAATAACTAGTGAAACAATTGCCAGCCACTCTCACTTCTGCCACCACCCTCTTCTTCTTCTTCTTGTAAGCATTTGCCATTCCTGTACTGGCTATGTAAGTATTGACCACAGGAGTACTTGTGTGTGATGGCTGCAGGATATCGATGGCAATGATGTTGAATTGAGCACATTCAAGGGCAAGGTTCTTCTCATCGTGAATGTGGCCTCCCAATGGTATGTGTACACCTTTCACTCTCATGGGTAAACCTGGTTGTTTTGCTTGTAGTGTTCTAGGTTTTGTGGATAGACATTTCATTGTTTTAAGGGGGGCAGAAGAAACTGTAAAGTCTGATCCATGATGTTAGTTTTGTCAAGGGATGATAGTCCTAACTTTCACATTGGGTGGGTAAACAGTGGATTGACACAGCAAAACTACAAAGAACTTGCAGAGCTGTACAACAAACACAAAGAAAATGGTGAGTGGCTGTATGCCTCTTTTGAGTGTATGTGTGTTGACGTTCCCTGCCAAATTCTTTTTGCATTGATTTTTTTTTTTCCCACCTTAGGAAAATATCTTGGGCACTATATGGATGGACAGATTGGTTGGTCAACATCAAGAGAGCTTATAGTAAGATTGCTGGTGGTGGTTATTTCAGGTTTAGAGATTTTAGCATTTCCAACAAACCAGTTTGGTGGCCAAGAGCCTGGCTCAAATGAACAAATCAAGAACTTTGCATGCACAAAATTCAAAGCTGAATACCCGATTTTCTCCAAGGTGCAAACCAACTCACTTGTTCTCCATTGACAAATGAGTAACTCCAGAACTGTGTCTTAGCTCTCAAGTATCTGGAGAACTTTCTACATTCTCTACCAGGGTTTGAGGGGATGATGATGTACTGGAATGTCATTTTCTTGCAAAGAGTATGTGCTTGCAGGTCTTGTTTGTTCTGGAACCACCATTAGCATGATGTGATTATGCTTAGTGAGGTACTAAGGCATCATGCTTTGCTTGTAGGGCCTGGAATATTCATCCCTTGCCAATTGTTTGCTTTTCAAGAGACTCTTGCATTCAGAAATCCAAAAGCAATCTGGAACTTTTGGTTTTGCAGGTTAATGTGAATGGGCCAGAAGAGGCTCCTGTCTACAAATTCTTGAAGGCCAGCAAAGGAGGAGGAATCTTGGGTGATAGTATCAAGTGGAACTTTGGCAAGTTTCTGGTGGACAAAGAGGGGAATGTTGTTGACCGCTACGCACCTACCACCTCTCCCCTCAAGATTGAGGTGAAATCCTTGTCTCTCTGTCCTTTCTACTTCTTGTTTTTGGTGCATAGTAGTCTCCTGTTCATACACTCCTGGCGATGATCTGGAACCTTTTAATGTATTTCTGTTTTCCTTGTCTGTTAATATCAGAGCTGTGTTGGACAATGCCATCCTCTTGTCAATTATCTCTAGTACGCATCACAATCAGAAGAACCTTGCCCTTGGGTGTGCTCAATCCAGCATCCAATCCATGGATATTCTGTACCATCACACAAAGTGCATTAAACTCCAGTGGTCAATACATAAAGAATACAGGAATGTAGCTAATCACAATGAAAGATTCCTGGTTTTTTCTTTATTGTTGTCTATCAGTGCAAGTGTTGCTTCAAATAACATTCTTCCAGCTTCTTTTAGTATAGGCAAGATTAGATATTCACAAACTCACTTTGTTTCCTGCACTTCTGAATGGAATTGAATTTGCTGAGGTTCCTGGCTGCAACTTGCTTTTACTGTATCCTAGTGATTGTAACCCTCTATTGTGTTTTGCACTCACAGTCTAGTCATAGTCTCATGTATCTACATTTGTTGTCCTATTGGTTTGCTCGAAATTTGAGATATATAGTCCTAGTGCTTTCATCAACCATAAAAGCTCTTACAGTCATTCATTCATGTTTTCTCTTGGCTTGTGAGTGCAGAAGGACATCCAGAAGTTGTTGGCTGCATGAGGAGCGGGAGAATGCAATTTGTAAAATGGAGTTTTGTGACGTGGTTGGGAGGGTGATGCTTCTTGCTGCAAGAGCCCTTCAAACACCAAAATTCAAAGGCCGATCTGGGGTACATACTATATACTACACATTGTAATGGAATTTTGTAGGTAGGTTACAGGAAGATTATTGTACTTTCTGATAAACTTGGCAGGAACTTTCCAAAAACATGATCCAGCTCAAGGAGTTCTAGATATGTCTCATTATGATGTGCAAGCATCCATCTTTGGTCTTTGGCATGACGATCAATTTAGTCAATTTTTTTGCCAGAACTCTTGAAAGGTCAAATGTCATATTGCTGCAGGATCAAAAGGCTTTTGGGTCTGAGTGTTTACTCTGTTTAAGGTTCCCCCCATGTTACTAGTGCATCATCTCAATTATGATGATTAGTAGACACAAAATGTTGAACATCAGAACTGAGGAAGGAAGCCCAAGTGACATGTTGACAAGGCTCTGCAAAGTTTGCTCAACTGGAGTGACAGAATTTGTGGAAGCCAAATGACCATATTCACCAGGCCAACTTGCATGTTTGCAATTGGTTGATGCTCATGGATATCTAATTACCCATGCCTGTGCAAGTCAGTCCATTTGATGAGGTGCAATGTATGTCTCCCCTCATTTCAACTCCAGTACATAAACAACAGGACAACAATATCAGGTAGTGTGCAAGTACCTTCTCAGACTTGTGTTTTCCCATCTCCATTTTGAAAATGTATTCATTTTGCATAATCTCAAGTGTAAGAGCTGTGGATTTCTCCCATGCCATAACATAATCTCAAGTGTAAGCAATGGAATTCTTGCATGCTGCACTTCTTTCAAGCTTTGAAATGAGGAAATAAAATGGGGGAGAAAGTAAGCAAGCACAATAGCTTTCCTCTGTGACAATAGCTCATTTCTTCCTCTTGGTGCTAAAAGTAGCACACACACCTGATGCTTTGAATTCACCTGCATTGAAACATGAGGATTGATGATTCAACACTTCCGATTTACTATTGTGAAGTAAAACTGATCAACCCTGCAGGAGCTTTAGCCATGAAGATCACATCCAATAGACTCTGAACAGAAATATCCCAAATCATCTCCAAAGAAACTGAATGCCAATGCTCCCTTGCTCTCATATTATATATACTAGTTTGAACCCTGTGCCTAATGCACAGGTGTGTGTGTATTTGACGTTACATACTACAAAATTACAATTACAAACTACATTTCCAAAACCTCTTTATATACGACATTCCACATGTATCCATCGGACCCTGGCTGCTGAAAATCTTGATGTTTGCACTGCATGTGACCCTTGGATAGCAACATACAACTGACCATGGGAATAGACCGGAGACGGCAAATATACCCCAACATTGTTCAACTCGTAAGTAAGTAGTAAGTTACTTATTTAGTAGGTATCAATCTGTTGAAAATTATTTCTTTGTTTTTGCATGTTGATAAGTTCCAGTATCCAGACCCCCTCCCTGTTCATAATGGTTAGGGTTTCTGGTGCAGCCAATTTTCACATGCATCATAATAATACCTTTGGCATCCAGCATATTATTATTCTTGTCAAAATTGTTTTTCTGGGCAATCTGATCATTGCAATTACCAAAATATCTATTAAGTTTGTGTGCTAAAATGGCAACTGACATCCATTGCCATTATTATTATGGCAAATGCAAGCCTTGAAATTGCCAATATCTAATAAAAGTGTGCTTAACGGCTGCTCGCTCTGGCATCCATTGAACTATAATAAAAAATTATGGCAATGTAAAAAGCATTGAAAATTTCCAATATTCTAAATAAAATTTCAAATTAAAAAAAGAAAAAAAAGCCCAACCCA
>Ga0209611_10003350_pt1 | contig 27829 bp, 22 predicted proteins | sample S1TSphgellanicum_3_FD_187693 | JGI IMG/M metagenome (GOLD analysis project Ga0209611, IMG submission 187693) | Host-associated microbial communities from peat moss isolated from Minnesota, USA - S1T2_Fc - Sphagnum magellanicum MG (SPAdes) (version 2) | ecosystem: Host-associated > Plants > Peat...
AACCCCACATACCAAGATCCAAAGGCAAGCTCTTAAACATGAAGACAATAATTTCAAAGCCAGATTAATAATTTATTCCAATTGTTTGTAATAGTAAGTTTAATGTGCTAAAGTTTAAAAGGATTTTTGACGTGGATTGGCCAGCATTTCCTTTAGTTCCTTCCTGCGGGGTGAGTTGTTTATTCCCGAAGCTTCTATGACAGGGCAGAAAACTTACATAGCAACCAGTTGGAGGTATCTGAAAAACATTTTTGAACTGAACTGGTCATCCGCAAACCAGGGAAAGGTTTGAAACCCCACTTGGTTGCAATTTTTGAAACCCTCACCCACTTTGCAGAAATGAACAAATATGCTGTAAAATGGACCGTGTCCATACAATTAGTTGTAGGTTGTTGTGTATGGGAGAAGGGCTTCAGTACAGGCCCTTCTGTGATTTGAGATCTGTGCCCCACGCCAGTAGGCTGAGGGAGCAGGTCGAAAATGGAGGAAGGGCCTGTATTCAGGTCCTTTTGCTAAGTAGAGCAGAGCTGGGATTTTTTCACTTTTTAGAAATAGCGAAAGGCTGGCTGGTACCTTCCACTGGTCAGAAGATCCCAGTATAGCTTGGCTGATACCTTCCACTGCAGAAGATCTCGCTTGTTGAAAACATGTTTCTGCTGAAAACATGTTTCTTCAGGCAGGTAAGAGAGCTGAAAATACGAAGGAAAAATCTAGGCAGTGCTTTCCGTGTAAGCTAAGGACCTTGAAAGGATCATTCCAGGAATGAATGTCCAACATGAGACCTAGTAAAATTTGAAGTGGATGTCATTAATTTGAGAAGGAGAAGAGACACCTTACAAGTAAGGTTCCTCAGCATGTAAGGTGCCTAAAAATGATGAACTTAACATGTAAGATGCCATCCTCTGTGGAGGCAGAAATATTATTAAGGATAAGGTGCCCTTTACATACACTACAAAAGTTCTACCAGTATTTTATGTGTAGGATAATGCCTGAGGATCTGAGTGTTTGAGCAAAGGAAGAGCCGCCTGAGGAGACAGAACATCTGAATCTAGCTTTCATATCTCATCTCCCCCTACTTGATTTCGTCTGAACTTTTTATCAAAGATTTCTAAGTGTGCAGACTTCCAGTGAGTGGTTCCTTGAAATCCCATGAAAGGATTAGAAGTAGATGGTACCAGATTTCTAACTGTGGCTTCCAGTAGAAGTAACATGAGAATAGAAAAGGACTTTGGGTGTTAGGAATTAATTACAAACTGTTTGAAGTTTCCACAAAGTCTTTCAATTTGTCGGCCATTTTGCCCATTATAGTGCATGCCCAAGATCTGTTGACAAAGTGGGAAAAGATAATGAAAAACTGGCATAAAAGTCTGGCAAATGGAACCTTTGAGAAAATGAGAAATGGGACCCCACGCAGCCTCCTTAGGCCTAGCAACATCTTACTTTAAAGCTACAATACTCCCCACTTTTCTTTTCTTGTTTATCTTCGGAGATGCAGAAAAAGAAGACAAAGCTGAAGGAAAAGGCCGTGAGACAGAATTATAAATAAATAAATTTATCGTTGTATTCTCTCTCTGCATTTTCTTGCTTAATCTGTGCAATAGTAGATCATTTATGATCTTAGATCTCGTATCTGGCTGAGAGACAACCAAGAGCCAAAAATATATATAATAGTAGCTCTTTCGTTTTTTAATGCTTTGTATGCATGTATGACCCCTACTTTTCTAAAGCAACTGTAATATTGTTTTTATGTTTATGGTGAAAAGCAAAATGCATTTTCAAAAAATATAAAAATTTCTCCAAATATATATTCTTTTTCACATCTACAATACTTCTTGACTTCAATACTTGCAATGGGAGAGGAGCTTCGACGATGGTTCTCTTCATGGGAAGGTAGATTTGTGCATGGACTAAGGAAGGTGTAAGTTTAAAATATAGGGTAATATATGTAAGTACTTGAAAGAAGATAGGTACTTCCACAATAATACCCAGCTGTGTGTCTCTCTGGAATTCCAAAAAGGCTATGAAAGTGAGGAGGGGGGGGGGAGGGGCATCAAGATTTTGGCTTGGGGTAGAAACTGAATTATTTTATTTTGGCTTGGGATATCAGGACATGGAATATTGACTCAGGCTTGGGGTTTGATTTAAAATTTTCCATGTCTTGGGATCACAAGCAGTCTAGGATCCATTTTCACATAGGCCCTAGGTAACCTATGATCAATTTTGTTCTCAGCCTTGGATGGCCGATGGTCATTTTGTCATGGTGGGTTAGGTCTTAAGCCACAGTGTCCAAGCTCCCAGGTAGCCTAAGGTCAGATTGCCCAAAACTGATTTTAAAAAGTTTGCTCATGAATGCATAAGATTCATTCCTTCCTCACCCAAACATTCATCTTTCTTTCTTTTTTCCTTTGAGGTTGGGGGTTGGTGGGAAAGCAGTTTGGGGGCTTTTGATTTCCTACTAACTTACCCACTGTACATATTTACCATATTGGGTGGTTCTCACCAAATTTTGAGAATCGTCTGGTTCCAGTTCTCACTCCAGACTTTTTGAGAACCAGATGGGTTTTTGAAAAAATTGCTTTTTTACAGTCACTGAGAACCAGATCGGTTATCAAATTTTTGAATTTTTTCATTTTGTCCAGTTCTCTGACATATTGATTCACACAAATAAAATAACAACCAATTTTCAAACCTGGTTCTCCCAATCCGATCATTTAATGCAGAATGCAAGGAAGTAAGAAAGAAAGGGGAATTTTATTTTTTAATTTCTTTTTTATTCTTTTTTTTTCAAATTAAAATTCTCAATTAGAATGAAAGAGAGTTGTGTAGGGGGGGGGGGGTGAAGTCTCATGAGTGAGTAGTGTAAGTTGCTTGCTTTGCTGCAGAGGGAAGAGGTTGCTTCGAACTGGGAACGATGAACAGTATGGACCCCAGGGGAGGGTTGAGGGAAGGGGAAGCAAGAGAATTTAATGAGGAAAAGTGTCGTGTAATGAGGTCGGCCAGCAACGGGTGTCGTGAATGATCCTTTACCTATGCCACTTGCCAGGTCCTTAGCTGCTTATGCCGGCTCTTGTTTAGGACACCTAAGTGTATCCCTACGTTTCAAAACTGGATCTGGGTTATAGGAGAGAACCTATTTGGTTCTCCATTTATTTTTTAAAAACACATGGGGGACGGTTTTCCTGATCAGTTCTCGTGCATATGAGAACCTAGATTCAATTCTCCATCCAGTTCTTACATATACAAGTCTCAACTAGCTTTCATTTCGAGAATCAAACTAAGAACCAGATCAAAATCAAGTGAGGGTTTGAAAATTGCCCAACATTGATATTTACCTCCCTATGTAAGCTACTTACCCTCTTACCTATTTGCCTATTTGAGATACTTCCTCATTTATTAGGGTTATTTACCCACCCAGAGATCTGGCTTCATTACATACCTATTCACCTACTTATTGTAACTACCTATCAATTTACCTTTTTACCTATCTAAAATAGAAATAGATAAAGAGAAAATTAGATAAGGAGAAAGATGTTTGAATAGGTGAATATTCATGATGTAAGTAAAGTGTTCTTTAAGTAGGTGGATATGTACACGAAGTAGGTGAATAGGTATGTAAGTAGCCCACCTATGTGGGTGGGCAATTGCATAGGTTGTTAACTTAAATAGGTGGGGAAATAGCTTATGTAGGTACATGGGTAGATAACCTATGTAAGTATTTAAATAGGTACCTTGAGTAAATTGGTAGGTAATCAAAACCTCCCAACCCACTTTCCCCACACCCCCAAGTTTTCACCACAATTCATATCAATGCATTTTTTCTACCAAGAATAACTAGACAACAATGCAATTACACCATATTCCCACAAAGGCTGGCAGTCTTAGAATAAGATCTTCAAGTCACATGTTGTAAAAAGAGAGTTTTAAGAGTTTCAATATTTTTTTTAAATATTTCAAAATGGGATGAAAAGAAATTAAAAATAAATTTGGTTAAAAATAGAATCAAAAAGGAACTAAAGGATATAATTCCTTTCCTTCTACATCCTCTTTGAGATCAAAGAAGATGTAGAAATAGTTCTTGTTCCATTTATGACCAAACATGAAATTAAAGAACTTAAAACATAAAAATAGGGTAAAAGTGTAACCAAATTTGAATGGCATACCAAAGCTAATGCAATTTGAAAATGTAGAAATAGAGCAGAAAAAAGTAATTTTGATTGGAATACCAAAGATCATGCAACTTAAAGAAATAAAAATCATGTAAAAAAAAAAGATATTTAAATGGCATACCAAAGCTAGTGCGAGAATAAACCCTAATCAAAAACTCAAATTACCTTTATTATCATTGGGTTCATCAATCAACAATTTTATGTAAGTGTCATCACATTCTAATAGTATCACTAGTTGTAGATTTCCCTTTCTTTTATCATAAGACATTTTGGAATACATTCAACTACTTGCACATCAATAATCAATGTCATGTTAGATAAAAAGCATTTGTTGAATTCTATAAAATATTGGTTTGTCATGAAAAAGTGGAGAGCTATGCAATTGAATGCTATTCAAATCTAACACACTTTCTAATCTTTTGGTCTTCATATGGGAAACATTGATTTGTACGACTTATAGGACCTAAATGAACATCTTCAAATGCAAAGATTGGGACCAAGAAAAATAGGGCTAAAATGATTCTAACATATCAAGAGAAGGCATTGAAGCATGTACCACTATGTACTAAAGGTGGATTGTTGGCAAATTACTTTGCAACACATTTCAATGTGCAAAACAATGACAAAATAAGGTTTCAAATCAAAGTTGTGAAGGCCAAGAAAACTAGAATCCCCAACCTTCCACCCCAACAACATAAATTAATTGGGATTTGCAATTTACAACACCACCAACACAAGACAAACATAAACCCCATCTTGGCATAATATCAACACAATGATTTAGCCAAGATTAATAGACTATCATGTGCATCTAAACAAGGCAAATGGATAGATCGACAAATGATGTGATGGATGAAGTGAAAAAGAGACACATAACTTTTTCATTTTTAGAACATTTTTAGAAGCTAGTAATGTTTATAATCTTGATCTAGAACTCAATCTAAAAGGTAATGTATGTGATAGTTTGTCAGGTGACTTCCTTATAGAGTGCACATGAAAACAACAACAACCAGTTGTTTTTGCATTCAACACCTAATGTACGATCCTCTTGTGATAGGTTAGCAAAATTCGCAAATGTTTTATGCCAGGATCAATTCACATGCATTCTTCAATTTCCATGGAAATGGGTTTTGACAGACTTCTAAGAGGTGTGTAAAAAAAAATTTATTAGAGTCATCATCTTCTTCTAATAAACGAACTATGCGCTTGACAATCACCCACACAACATTATTTACTTTGTTGATCTCTCTTTGAGCGGGTGGCTTGCTTCAAGACATTTTCCATCACTATAGCATTGAATGCACAAAACTTGTTCAAAATCTATTCAAGTTTAATTCTCGCTTGAATTGGTTGAGTTTGACATTAAAAAAATACACATCCTTCAACCTTCATGTGGACAATTGTGATATGTGGATCAATTTCTTATGCAAGATGATCTCTAGTATTGTTAATCATTCTAACTTTTCATTTGTGAGACTTTTCAATCAAACCCAGATTTTTTCAATTCAAATTTCGAAACCCATATATAGTTAATAACCATTTAAATAAAATAATATATAAAAAATACTACTTTAAATATTATATGGAGATTTCACACACATTTTGAACCATTAAGTTTAAACTTTAGATCCTTTTTCAAAAGATTTATACACATTTTAAATTTACAAATTTTGACAAATTGTATTTTTTTAGTGGCCCTTTAAACTATATATTTCCATAAAAATTACTAATATATTTCTAAATAATAAATCTAACCCAATAAAATTAGTAAATATATTATGCAACACTCCAAGAATTATCTAATCCAACTCCAACATCTAAACCTTGATTTTAGGATTAAAAAAAGTTGTAAAAGTGCTTTTGAATCCTTTTCCATTAGTGGACTCTATGAAATTTAGGTAAAAAGAATATCTAATACATATCACTACATAATCATTTTTCTTATTTTAATTTTGATGTCAAATTACATGAAAAAACATGTAAAATTAAGCATTTTTTACACTTGCAAAGGGTCTTAATAACATGATTGCACCCTTTTGCATAAATTTTGGGAAGAAATGAAAGAGATCCATAGATCACTTAGGATCTTCAAGAATGTCAAATCAACCTATGGCCATATGTCTACCAATAGGTTTGATGTTAACTTGATTAATCAGGATGCACTTTTATTTGTTGGTGTCACACAAGAATGGTGCTTCATAAAGTTTCATTTTGAGGACTATAGGTGCCAACATGTAGTCTTTAAGGAAAGCCATAGTGAGAAAGACTTATGTGGGGCAGGCTGGGGATAACATTTGGGGAGGGATTTTTCGAAAGAAGTAATGTAATGTACTTGATGAATATGGCTCTGACCTTGTCAAGAAATGGTGGGATACTACTTCTACAATTTCACCAAATACAAAAGATGTTAAGAAGAGACAAATTTTTGTGAAAACATTTGAACAACACCCCACCCACTACCTTTAAGAATCACAAGTATTTGTCCAACAGTTTAAGTCATTTTGTATGTAATATTGTTTAAACTCCTTTATTGAAGTTTTAGGAATATGAACTTTGGGTTGTACTTTTCCAAATGTGAAGTTTAATTCTTGCAATTCTGTGATTTCAATAGGTGCATTAGTTGCCAAAATGTGAATGTATACCCATTTGTATAACTGTCATGATATATAATATACATACATATGCTTAAAATCATGTTCTTTGTACTTGTTAGGGGTTTATTTTACTTATTATCATATGATCTTACTTACTAAATTATTAACTTAGTAGTTGACATAATTATAAAAGCTTCATCTGTAGTTGTTTAGTTGTGTAATCTACATGTAATTACTAGAGACCTAGGACTTAGGTACTTGTTAGGGCCTTGGTTTACTTGAGGTAAGTGAAGGACCTCCATGTTTACTTGTGTAATTCATAATGTACTTACATCCATGTAGACCTAGCTCCTTGGTACTTATTGGGACCTTTGTTTACTTGTAGATGTTTCATGTTATTTGTTGCCAAACTATTTTAATACTTCACTTAGGTGTCGAAGCTTCATGTGTACTTGTTTAGTTTGAAGTCTATTTACATCCCATGGAAACCTTAGTCCTTAGTATTTGTTGGCACCTTTGTTTACTTGTAGAACTTTGATGTTATTTGTGCACAAGTATTTTAATGGATGAAGTAAATGTATGACATTCATGTTTACTTGTTCATTTTGCAATCTACTTAAATCCCATGTAGATTAGATTTAGGGTACTTGTTGAGGCCTCCTTCTTTTACATGGAATTCTATTGTTATTTTCTATAATATTTTGGTTTAGTGTCGCAACCCCACTTTGGGCAAAGTGGGAGAATGCAACTCCCACTCCCAAAAGTGGAGACTTGGAGTCCTCCGGGACTCCCAAAAACTCAGAAGACAATTTGAGGGGTCAAATCTCCTCGCCTTGCTATGTTCTTTATATCAATGGAAAGCTCTTGAAGTGTAGATGTCCAAACTGGCCTCGAATTGCCCATTTGGACATTTGTAGCCCAAGTTATGGGCAAAAGAAGGGCCGGGAGTCAAATTGCCAGTTTGACTCCTGACCACTAAAAGTCGGGAATAGACCTCTTCCCGACGTTGCCTTGAGGAGTGCTACACGACGTTCGAAAGCTCTCGATGAGAGCTACAACTTTGGTTTAGAACTCGTCCCGATCTGAGTTCGGGGCAAGGAACTATGGCCGTCCAAAGTCCCGAGACTCCAACCCGAGACAGTTTCGGGACTCCCACTTGGGAATCTTGGGAAAAAAGGCCATTTGGATGTAGCCTCGGCGAAGAGCTGTAGAAAATACTATAAGGGGGAAGGTGGTGGCTTCCCTCGAGTCCGGGCCGTGGTGAGTCAGTCCAAGTTGCCTGTGGCTAAAACCAATGGAATCAACACCTAAGGGTGTTCCCGAATGTGAACTAACCCTCTTGTGGTTGGTTTTGGATGCAGATTCATGCTTGATCTTCTAGTCCATCTTCCTAATCTATCCCGGGACTTCCAGCACACCCCTCTACCCTCTGTAGTGCTGGAAGTTGGGAGTGCCCTTCAAGTCGCAACTTTCCGCAACTCAACATAGTTGGACCCTCAAGTGGGTTCACCCCGGGAGTTGGGAGTGCGTCATTTAATGTCAAACCTTAATGTCTACTTGGCTAGTTTAAAATTCATTTACCTCCCATGGATATTTGTTCCAGGATACTTGTTGGGGCATTAATTTACTTATAGAACTTTTTTGTTATTTACTATAATAGTACTTTAGTACTTGAGATAAGTGTAGGACCTTAATGTCCAGTAATTCATTTTGTGATTTATTAACATCTTGTAGGGACCTTTGTCCTTAATTGGTACTTGTTGGGGCCTTAAGCATTTAGATTTTTACATTTGTTTCATGATGGAACATCCAACATGCCAAGTTGGATTGCGAGCTTTTGGAAAGCTTAAGCTTTACTACATGTGAAAATTAAAAGAATGGAACACTTGTGCGTGCAAATACCATGTGGAGATGGCCAAGTTAAGGTGGGGTTTCAATAACATGCAAATTGTGACAAAAGGCATACATGGCCAGGATTACAAGTGTTGCTATGATGTGTGCCCTAGTTGACGCGCTCCCAAGTCATGGGGTGAAACCCACTTGAGGGTTTCACAAAGTCAAGTTGCGGAAAGTTGAACTTGGTAGCACGCTCCCGGCTTCCAACTCTAGAAAGGGAGTAGAGGGTCGAGTTGGGAGCCCCGGGATTAGACTAGGAAGAGGGATTAGCTTAGCTTGTGTGATTCTGCATCCAAAAACCAACCCCACGAGGTTAGTTTAGCATTCGGGACACCCTTTGGTGTTTTGACTTGCCACGGGCACTTGGACACACAAGACTCACCACGGCCCGAACTCGGGGGAAGCCACCACCTTCCCCCATATAGTATTCTCTATAGCTCGTCGCCGAGGCTACATCCAAATGGCACAAATTCTCGGGACTCCCAAGTTGGAGTCCCGAAATCCCGAAATCGTCCCGGTTGGAGTCCTGGGACTTTGGGAGGTCATATCTTCTCGCCCTGACCTCCAATTGCGACGAGGTCTGAAGCAAAGTTGTAGCCCTTGTCGAGATCTTTTCAACGCGATGTAGCACACCCGAATCGGACATCGCAAACTTGTCGATTCCCGACTTTTAGTGGTCGGGAGTCAAACTGCCAGTTTGACTCCCGGCCCTTCTTTTGCCCATAACTTGCGCTACAGATGTTCAAATCTCCAATGCGAGGGCATTTTAGACATCTACGCTTTGAGACCTTTCCAATGACATCAAGAACACCCCAATGTGAGGTGTTTTGCCCCTTGCTATCGAGCTCTGAACATTCGGGAGTCTCGGAAGACTCCTAACCTCCGACTTTTCCAAGTGTTGGGCTTCACCCCCACACCTGGCCAAAGTGGGGTTGCGACACTAGTAGTCTTGCGCTTTGTCATTGATCTACAAACTCTTGTCAATTTTCTAATGTAATAGACATGTTATGTTAATTCTTTGTCCTATAACGGAGGAATTCATAATGGCATAATTTTGAGTGCCTTGTAAAGTGTTCTACCAAATGTGGGGTTGACATGTTATGAGTTAGTGATCCATGGGAAAATGTGGGTTGGGGTTGACAACAACATGTGGCTATAATATAAGGAAACTTTAACACACATTCTAAATTGCGAAAATTTATTTTCCATAATCATGTCGTTCAATTTTAGTAAGAATAATACAAAATTTCTTTCCAACCTTTCTAGAAACATCAATCTTGTTTGTTGTAGATTTTGTAAAAAGATACAGTTTTCAAGAGTTCAACAAATTTCAAGAGATGCATTCGCACTCTTTTCAATTGAAAATATTGGTTCACATCTGCTACAAATGGAATCTTGTGTATATTGTTGATTTAAGTTCCATTGAAAAAAAAATTATAATAAAGTACTATTAACAAATAAGAAATCTACTCAAGTGCAGACATAATTTTTTATTGAAAGGAAACTAAAACATGATGTTCACAACATGGAACATAACATCAAAAACTCTTCAAGATTCTTGTCACATGAAATACACAAACTTGTGCAATGAAGAAAAGAGAACCAAACCATCAACATCAAGGTATTTAACTAAAAGACCAAACCACAAATAACCAAACTATTATAAGGAAAGAAAATAATTCAACCTTGTGAAAGTAACCTAATTACTTTCCTACTGAGTGACTAATGAAACCTAACTAGTTGAGCTTGAATTCTCAACACTCCCCCTCAAGCTCAAATCCACTTCTGTTACGCCAAGCATTTTTCTAAACTTCCTTAGCTTGTTTGTACCTAAAGCCTTTGTGAAAATGTCAACAACTTGATTTTTAGTATTGACATGAATAAGGTCAATTTCCTTTGCTAGAACTTTTTCTTTCATAAAGTGGTAGTGCACCTCAATGTGCTTTGTCCTAACATGATAGATTGGGTTGTTAGCAAATAGTATGTTACTAATGGTATCAGAATAAATGACAACATGAGCATCTACTTACTGTACCAAATTTGAAAGTAATTTTTATAATTAAACTACTTCACATGTAGTAATTGATGCACCTCTGTATTCTGCCTTCGTGCTTGATAAGCAATTGTTGGTTGTTTTTTACTACTCCAACTAACAGCACCATTTCCAAAAGAAAACATGAAACCACGGTTGATCTTTTATCTAAAACATTACTAGTCCAATTAGCATCCGTGTACTTATAATTGGCTTTTGGCTTCATTAAAAATTTCACACTTCAAAATATGTTTTATGTACCTCATTACATCCAACTGTGGCTTTTTTGGTGTTTGCATGAATTGATTCACCACTCCAACTACATAATTCAAATATGGCCTTGTGATGGTCATGACAATCAAACTCCCCATTATGTGTATGTACATAGTGTTATCCTCCACAAGGTTTCCTTCATTTGCACTTAACTTCACATTTTGCTCCAATGGAATTGAAATGGGTTTGCATCCTGTCATCCCATATTCGGGCAATCTGTTCAAGGCATGTTGCTTTTGTAATAACCATATCCTTTTAGGGGATTGGATTACCTCAATGCCAAGGAAGTAACGCAACTCTCCCAAATCTTTCATTTTAAACTTTTACTTCAAAAGCTTCTTCAAATCAAAGATGTCTGCATCACTATCTCTTGTGATAATCAAGTCATCAACATAGATGATTATGACTACAATCCCATGATTTATCTTTTTCACATATAGTGAAAAAATTGCATTGGATGTTTGAAATTTGCTTGTGACAAAATATTGACTTATCTTGTCTGATTAAGCTCTAAGTTCTTACTTCAAGCTATACAAAACTTTTTTCAACCTATAATCCAAATTAGGATGTGTTTGGTGCACATAATATGGTGGTTGTTCGATGTACACTTCTTGAAAATCTCCATGAAAAAAAACATTATTTACATCCATTTGATGTAAAGACCATCCTTTTGTTGCTACCATAACAATGACTACTCTTATTATTGTCATTTTGGCAATTGGACTATAGGTCCCCTCATAGTCTATGCCATAAGTTTGGGCATAGCCTTTGGTAACCAATCTTGTTTTGTATCTGTTCATAGATCCATCTGCATTGTGTTTGATTTTGTACACCCATTTGCACCCAATTGCTTTCTTGTCCTTTGGTAAAGCTACCAATTCCCAAGTAGCACTAGTATCCAACATCACCATCTCTTCATCCATGGCATTGTCCCACGGTTTCCAACCGCTTGTTCAAAATAAGTGGGTTCAACCTCTTGTATGACTCTCACCATGTATGCGTAATGATGATCATGAGTTACAAAACCATCATATGTGAAACTTTGTACAAGGTATTTGACTCTTGTGGATCTTTGTATTCCACTGTTGTTATCAAGTGTTTTCAAAGCTTTCTTGGCCATTCGAATTCGAGGAGCAGTAATTAAAAAGACTCTTGATTTTTCACCCACATTTTTTTGTGAATCACTTGACTCACCATCTACATGAAAATTTCTAGATGATGTTTGAAAACTACCATGTACAATGTTTGAAGATCTTAATCCTCCTTTCCATGGATTGTTATTGGACCCATTAATTGAAAACTCTTGTGGTCCACTAATTAATTGTGATTCTTGTTTCACATTTGATGAAACATCACCGTTTCTCACCTCTCCATCTTCTACTATTTTTAGTGGTGAGTACCAATTAACCATCTCATCAAACACAACATTTGTACTCAATTATAATTTTCGAGTGGAAGGGTTACAACATCTATATCATTTTTGTTCTAAGAAATATCCAATGAAGATACATTTTTAAACTTTTGGGTCTAGTTTTGATCTCTTCTCGTCATGAACATGCACATATGCAATGCAACCAAACATTCTGAGGTGTGAGACATATGGTTTCTTGTTTGTGAATTTTTTTTTCGCGTCATGCCATTAATTGTTGTTGTGGGTGTTTGATTTATGACATACACTACAATTGTTACTATTTCAGACCAAAAGTAATTTGGTAAATTCTTTTCATTCAACATGGCACATGTTATTTTTGTAATGTGCGTATTCTTCCTTTCAACAACTCCATTTTGTTGTGGGGAATAACTACATGAATATTTGTTTTGAATTCCATGTTCCTTCAAGTATTCATTGAATTCATTTAAAAAATACTTTCGCCTTCCATCAGACCTTAAACATTTGATGCCCACACCCTTCTCCTTCTCCACCATTGTTTTGAAATTCAAAAAATGTTGAAACACTTCACCTTTGTGTTTCATGAAATAGACCCACACCTTCCTTGTGTGGTCATAAAAGAAACTCACATAGTAATTGCATCTTCCAACGAATTTTGTCTTTGTGGTCCACACATCTAAATGGATCATTTCCAAAAGTTTGGAATTTACATGAGTTGTTTGATATGGGAATGGATGCTTAGCTTACTTCCCCAATTGGCATGCTTCACAAACTTTTGACATCACCTCTTTTGTTCCAAATTTGAAAAGCCCCCAACAAGATTTTGTTTTTCCATCAACTTAAGACGTTGGAGATTAACACGGCCAAACCACTTATGCCAAATTTTAATGTCTCCAGCTCCTTTTCCATTTGTGAATAACATGGAATTCACCTCCAACATGTTCACATCCAAGGTGAACATTTGTCCATTCCTTTTCCCTTTTGCAATCAATTTGCCTTAGCTTTTCATGTCTTCCACAAAACATCCATTTAGGGTTGAATGTCACTTGTAAACCTTGTTCCACCATCTGGCCTATTGAAACAAATTTTTTTGTTATAGTTGGAACATAGAGTACATCTTTCAAGTACTTTGTTTACCCATCTTGCATGGACTATGGCACCTTACTAATTTGTGTGATGGGATGTGTAGTGTCATCACCAGTTTTCACAAACTTTGGTGTTTTCAAATCCTTTATATCTTTAAACCATTTTCCATGACTAATCATGTGGTTTAAAGTTCTAAAATCCACATATCAAACATTATTATTTGATACACCTCCTATCATTGAATTTGCCATGTGTTGCATCACAAACAATTGCTCATCACCTTGATTGCTAATTGATGCATAATTCCCTTGTTCTAGTTTTCCATTTCATGCATCATGCTCCTTTTAATAATAATTATTTACCATGTGCCCAGGTTTCCTGTAGTAATATAAGTTTGAAACGCTATTTGGTTGTTGACCTCGATGACTTCCACCACAACTTTCGCGACTTCCTTTTCCTTTAAAGTTTCCTCGTCCACCTCCATGAGGTTGACCTTCATGTTGATGATGTCCACCATGTGAACTTCCATGTTAACCTCGAAATGAGGTTTTACCACCTTTATCTCTACCTCTACTTCTATTAGTATTTTAATAGAAAACACTTTCTTGTTTAATTTCTCAATTGCAATTTGAGAAAGACCATCCACCATTTTTCAAGGCAACATTCAATGTCTTCTTGGGGTTTCACAAATGATTTTATTCCCTTCCTTGGGCTTCTAGGATTAGGATTAGGGTTTTCCTTCCTTAGGTTTTTAGAATTAGGGTTAGGGTTAGGGTTGAACAAGATGGACCTTACATATGTATGTATGTCTTGAATATTATATGAAATTTTATACCACACATAGGTTTTACATATATGTATATATTTCGTATAATATTTTGTATGGTATTAAGTACATGATTACATACCAAACTTTTGTATGAAAATCTTGATGATGTATTTGCGCTCCCAATTTTCAAACTCCTTCTTTCAAATTCTCCCAAGTTGTATTTGCTCCACTTCAAAAATTTGTTGTGATGTCTTTTTAATGTAAGCTTCTGTCACATCAACTTTATAAAGTTACACCGCTCACATATGACCTTGGATCGATCTGAAATCTTGGTGAAACATGAAAAGGTATGTCTAATACCATCTTTCAAAATTTCAGCTCATTTAACTAAATGAAATGAGAGATCTTGCTACTTCCTTGAAATCACCTCAAACTAGGACCTAAACACAAAATGACTTACAACTCGCTCTGAACAACTCCAAACTCCTTGAGATTTTGGGAGACACATTAAATATATGTTTTCTATATCTTCTCCAAGTTTCACTCCAAGATCTTTTCATAGTAGATCTAGATCTAGATTTAAAGACTTAACGTACACAACCTTTAATGTGTTGATTTGCTCTCACCTCTTTTCTTTTCTTTTCTTTTTCTTCACATTCTTTCTTTTCCCTGTTTTTCTTTTGCACTTGAAAAACTTTTATGATATTTTTAGAAACTTTCAAGCTTTAATTCTAAAAACATTTTAGCTCTAGATATCTTTCAACTTTTTCACCAAATAGCGTAAGCTCTGATACCATGTTAACAAATAGGAGATCTACTCAAGTGCAAACATAAATCTTTATTGAAAGGAAACTGAAACATGATGCTCACAACATGGAACATAACATCAAGAACTCATCAAGGTTCTTGTCACATGAAATACACAAACTTGTGCAATGAAAAAAAAAAACCCAACCATTAACACCAAGGTATTTAACTAAAAAACCACAAATAAACAAATTAATATAAGTAAAGAAAATAATTCAACCTTGTGAAAGTAACTTAGTTACTTTCCTATTCTAATAACTAATGAAACCTAATTAGTTGAACTTGAATTCTCAACAAGTACTACTATATAGCTAATGACACTGAACATGACATTTTATTTGTGCAACACTACTTTGAATTACATTGGACCCCTCTTATGGAATTTGAGATCTACTCAAATGAACACATTCTGTGGTATGATGGTTCTGCTACACAGTTCAAATCTAAACAGACTTGGTACCATGTTACCAGGTAATGGAATCCTAGGACTTCGAACCCTCCATTTTTTATAAATTCCAAAAATGTTTTTTTAATAGTCAATGGCAACTTTGATTTTTTAGAAACATTTTTTTAATATAATTATTGGTAAATTCGAATTCCTTTAATATTCCTTTAGTAGTTAGTGGCAAGTTTAGATTTTTGAAATGTTATTTTAGTAATTTTAATGCCAAATTGGAAAAGGTGTGACCTCTTTTCCAAATTCTAAACAACTTTTTGGTGTGTATTATAGGTTTGAATTGTGGTGAATCTACAATCTCATTTACATAATGTTAATTGTGAACTTTCAGGAGAAATATCATTAGTTAATTTGGGATTAATGAAAAGGTAAATAAAGTGGTTGATTGGCACTTTTGAAAGTCTTTGCCTTAAGTATCAATCAAAAACCAAGGATGCCACACATTCATGACATAGGTGTAGGATGATATGGTCCTATTTCGGTTCTGGCCATGGGAAAGGAATGCATGATGGTGCAAGTGCAGTCTGTAATAGGAAATTAGAAAAGAACAAATGAACATGGATGGTAAAAGACTTCAAAACACAAGTGATGTGGTCTCATTCTATGAGAGTAAGCAAATGGAAGAACATGTTGCCTACCCTAATGCTAGAAAACAAGTATTTCGATTCTTTCATTTGGTGAAACCAAAGGATGTAGATCTAGGAGTGCAATGTGGGATTGTAAGAACATTGTAGGGACACAATATTTACATTTTGTTGCTTCAATCTCCCATAGAGGTGTCACCTTATTGAAATTGAGAAACCTTGCATGTTTTTGCCTTAAATGTATGGATGACAACTTTTTTTGTGAGAATAAATCACAAGTGCAGCCATGGAAGCTTTGTACATTGGAGCCCATAAACATCACATAGGTATTTATACATATCATTTTACATCTTAAATCCCTTACCTTACAAATAATGCTTTTAAATTACTACTATTTTTTAATATCCACCTTTTTGTAATTTTGATTTTGGTTGTCATGCAGGTTCGAGACATTATGTAAGACATGGAAGAGTTTAATCTTGAATATAAAAAGGGTTTGACATGGATGAAGATATTGAAAGTGAAGTAGCAAAGGTTAAAATGGGGGGCAACTTTGTTGGAATATCAAATGAATTGGAGAATGGTGACCCATTCTATGTCATAATATGTGATAATTAATCATTACATTAATGTGAAGCCACATTTGAAGATGATTGGGGAAACTAATGGTATGAGGGTGACATGATCTTGTGAGGCTTTTAGTATTACCATGTGGCTTGTCAAAGAGGTTGACATTCATCATATAGATTGTTAAATGATACCTCTCCAACATTTGTGTACTCACATTTGGTCTTGAAATAAAACTTTCCAATGCTACCAAATGCCATTAGGAAAAGGGAACCCATGGATTACAATGCCTTTAAAAGTTAGGGATAGTTTAATAGCTACAATAGAAGAAAAATAGAACTATGGCCAAAATTCATTCTTGTGAAGTGTCCTAATTTTTTGGACTTTTAAGAAGTTGGAGCCCTTTCTGACTTGAACAATTTTACCATAGCATTAAATTCCCATGTTTTAGTACTTTGGACTTCCATGATGAATTTAAGTATTTGCATACTTGTTTGAAAATATATTAGAGAATACTGGGTATTCTATTATGAACAAATGTATGTATGTGAATCTTGTTTTATGGACTTTAAATTGTTTTGACATTGTTTTGTAAAAGGGATCATTTGTGTAGATTGGTAATCAATATTTTATCAAGCTAGAAGATGATCCAATGTGTTGGTGGAATGGGGGCACCAACAAGTCAGTGCCATTGGTCCTACAATCAATAGTAAGATAGTAGTGTAATTGTTTTTGAATTTTACAATTTGTGTGTTGAAATCCCATTTTCATGAAATGTCTAAGCCTTCTTTTTATTTGATTGGTATTTATCAAGAAATTCCCATGAGCATAAGGATGCAAGATTTGTTGAACATTGGCTTCAAAATATGAGAATTAAGGTTAAATAGGTGAGTGCTTTGTTCCTTTTCATTTTTACATTTGTTTTGTAAGGTCTATTAGGATTACAAAATGTTTTGTGTCATGGGTTTCCTAACCCAATTGGTAGTAGTGTTTGGGCATGCAACACACATATAAAAATAATTCACCTCACCACCCTTTTACATCTTGTAGCCATTCGCATTGTTTGCATCTACAAGCCTACCTTAGATTATAATACTTTGGCTTGAACATTAGGTAATGTGTGTTTTCCTTAGGAGTATAGTCCATGGATTTTGTTATTGGCTATATTGAACATAATTTGTTTAAGGTTCATTTAGGGGCACTTGTCAAGACAAGCCATTTGTAGATTCCTAAAAACCAATAATTTAGAGAACCTAGATCATAGGTTAATGTTTTTTCAATTATACTAATGTATGACCCAAAAAAACCAAGTGGCCAAATAGGTCTATGAGTTAATTATTGAACTGTAAATTAGAAGTTTATCCCCATTTTGAAAGCTAACACAAGTTGCCAACTTGGTTGGAATTTATATGGATTGGTATCAACTAATGTCTTTTTTTCCTAGTGCGTTTAGGGTCCCATTTGTCATTCTATCTAATTTGCAATGCTTTATTTGCATAGTTGGAGTTGTATCAATATGTAGCTTATCTATTATATATATGTCCATTATGTCGTGCAAATATTCCCTACACAAATGTCCTACAAGACCAAATTGTTTGGGTCTTCATATATAGCATACTATGTTTGCTAGTAAACATGCAAAGCTCATTAATGATATATTGGTGTTTCATCCACATATGTTGGATGAAAAAAATTGCATGCATGCAATTGGATTTAATAGTCATTTGTCTTTGTAGGTAGTGTGTTTGGGATTTTTTTTTTCACAATAGGGATGTTCAAGCAATTCAACAATTTGGTGGATTATATGGGGAACCCAATAATGCCAAGGGGGGAGGCAGTATTTTCTAGCCCTAATCATGCTTATCCAATAATACTAATATTCTTGTCACAAGGTAACCATGCCATCTTAATTATTTAGGGTGTATTAATATTGACATTGTCTATGTTAATGTCTTTTATAAGTGAATATTTTTGAATAATGTGTGTACACTCTATTCATTACTTTTCATGCACATGAAAAATGTTAAAGGCCCAATTATTGACAGTTGCATCCATGGGTAACATGTTTTCATTCAAGTAATTCTAGTACTGAAGTAATTCAATACTTAGTGTCTTAAACTAACTAAGTAACTGAACTAGTAAAAAGCTACTAACTAGCCACTACACCTAAAGTAAGTCTAGTACTTAGTGATTGCTACTAAACCTAGAGTAATTCCAATAACAATTAGCTTATATTAATTAATAATAATTAGTTAATGAAAAGCAGTAGTAATTTAGTAATTACTGGTCCTAGAGGTATTGACCTTGGAAACTAATTGTGGGTAATTACTAACTATATTGACTAACTCATTAGTAACTACTAACTAGTAGTTGGCTACTACCTGTTGTTATTAATTATTAATAGCCATTTACTTAGGGTTTCCTTCTACTATGAGGACCTTGCAAAACTGAATATATATACACCACTTGGCAAATATCTTTACAAACCTAAGAAAAAGTTTATGTTGATTAAATAAAAAAAAATTGCATGTAGAGCTTGTGAGTTGAATTTACATAGTGGCTTGGTTTCTATTTAAGAAAAACACTTGTTTTCTTTAGAACAATTCTTCATGTTTGCAGTAGACTAAGGTAGTTGTTTGGGAAGGTGAAAAGTAATTATTTATAAAGCTATTGAACCAGAAGGTGTTGTGAATTGGGAGTGTGATTTTTCTACCAAGAAACATGGGGAAGGGAATGCTGAATGGTTTGCAATTAAATTGGGGCTTTGAAATGAAGGACTGGATACCCGCAAACAGCTTGATGATATGCATGCAACCCTTGCTGAATGTGAAGCAATGTGCAAAAAAAGAAAGAGTCATAATGGCCTCAAGTATGAAACTTGCACAAACCCATAAATAACTACTAGAGTTTTGGAGTTGTACCCTCTTCTTTATTAGAAACAAGAAATTATTTACAATAACATTGCTTTGAGTTTTGCTAAGGCCCTATTTGCTAAGAGGCAGAAAATCAAAGTGAACTGGGCATGTTTTGTAGAAAAGGTGGGAGGTATGGGAGTAAGTGTTCATAAGGTTAAATCTATAGACAATGTTCAGGCAAGAAGAAGGTGCTTTCAAATGTGGTTATTGTAGGGGATGCTTTCCAAGGAGGGGATGTTACCTCTAGAAGACCATGCTATGGCTAAGCCACCTACTATGGAAGAAGATCTTTCTCCCAAACAATAGCATGCTATTGGTTTGGAAACTCCTACTACTTTGGAAACTTTAGATTTCCCACAAAGGAAGTGGTCTGTTCAAGAGATTTTGGATCCTCAAGTTAAAGTGGTTGAGTTTGTTCAAAATGAGTTTGATTATCTTAAGGCAAAGAGAGACATCTTGAATTACGACATTAAAGCACAACATGGAAAGGTTCAATAACTAAAGGACAACTTAAAAGATACCATAGGTGGCCGAGGTACAATGAAAGTGGAAATCAAGAAAGTGGAGTGTGTACTTTCTATTGTTATAGGTACATTGAATATTGCAAAATTTCATGGTAAAGATTTGAAGATGATGGATCAAGAAAGTGGCATTTTGGAGCTTACCTAAGGTGATTTGGAACATGTTGGACAAGATTGAAATGTTGTTGAGGTTGATTATATGAGGGTGGAGGCTACTCTTGAACATGCCCAAAGCTTTTTAATGAAGGCAAAGGTAGTTTCTATTGAAGAGAAGGTCTATTTTGGACTTTTGTCAAAGAAACATGCAGTGGAATGAAATATTTCAATGTCCCAAAAGGCCTTGGAGGATGCTATAAAGTGAAAACAACCTTACAAGCTTGTGAAACCTATGAGATTCAAGCAAAACTAATATTTTAATTTCTACCCCAAAACCCATGCCACATTATTTAACTCACACATTTAAGCCTATAACATGTATAATAATCCCATGCCCTGTTTGCAATTGTTATTTTCATAATTTTGATGTGGTGTTGGTTTCTTGTAGCTATCTATAAGGTGTTTGGACACTACGGTGACCTTATATGGACGTCATATTGGTAACTTTTTTGGTATTGTTTTAATACAATTCTTTTTTATAAAAAATTCATTGAAATTAATAATAAAAAAGGGACTCACTTACCTAAAGCTATCATAATCAACCTTCCGAGAATGAAAAAAACAAATGAAAATTGTGGATAACCAATAAATAATGAACTTTTAAATTTTGCCCACATTTTTTATTTCATGTGTTTGAAACTTTGGGATATTGAATGAATTATGTTTAAAAAACTAAAGATCCATTGAATGAATGGAATGTGATTTTAATTTATTATGTTATGAACTTTTTTAAATCCCAAAAATTGTAATTGTTTTAAAAGCATTTTTAAGCACTTAAAAATAATTATTTAAAAAAAAATTGTGATATTTTTTATATGTCTTATAACATCATGATTTGAAATTGGAAATGAATTTTTTTTTTTACTTTTAATATCATCTAAATATTCATACTTTAAGCTAGTTTACAATTACACTAAAAAAAGACTTTGAAAAGGGACTCTAATCCATCGAAATTGTGACATCCTAATGTGCTTTCACCTAGCTTATCCTCATGTGCACAACATTTGAGCTTGATCTTCCTATACATAAGGAAAGAAATTCAAAAAACCTACTAATGAAAATCTCAAGATCTAAACACTATCTTTCAAAGCAACTTTAACCTAACAAAACAAGTTACTTGTGAAAAAGCAACTTGAACTTTTGGAGGTCAATGTAATAGTTCCTTGGGAGGGAAGCTTGTGAAGGAATCATGCAACCAATGTTGATGATAATGGCAGTAACAACTGAAACTAAACCCACGTGTTCCTTGAAACTTAAAAAACTATTTAAATTGGACCTAGATAGAGACATAAACCCTATTACGATGAACACAAGCACACTAAACTCCTCAAAAATTGTAGTAATAAGTATAACTTTAAATTGTAATTATCTGTTTAGTAATGTATGGACATCACATCTTGGATTATTTTACTTGTTTTAAGTATATTTGATTAACTTTAAACTTAATCTAATCAATTTTTTTAAAAATTCAATAAAAAATGAAAAAATTGAATGTATGGAATATATTTCTAACAAACTAATACCTATCACAAAGTTTGAAACAATTACATATATATTTTCAAACTATATTTCCAAACTAAGGTTGTGAATGGAATTTTGGTGAATTGTTTTATGGTGTATGATATTGATCTACATGAATTAAATTTAAAACCATTTCGAGTTTTAAAGTTTTGGATGAAATTTCATTCGAAAGAATGTGTTTTTTTCATTTTTGAAGAATAAATGCATAATAATATATTATTTAAGGAAAAAAAAACCACTACCATATCAAATAGGAGGAGATTTTATAGATGGACATTGCATAATTTTTTCAATTTTCTTTTGTTTCAGAATGTTTCATGAATCACAAACATGAGGCCCTATGGCCGTTGAAAAACTATAGGATATATATTGTAAGTACATTAATTTTATCCAATCTTCTTCATCTAACTGTTGGATCAAAATTAATTTTGATTCAAAATGAACTTTGAATTTCAAAATGTTATCATGCAAATTTTTAAACTTTTTGCTTGTGTTTAGGATAGTCAAAGGATACCATAAAAAATTTAGCTTAATGCGTACTATAATACTCGTTATACATCACATTTTTTGGTGAAAAGTGGCTCACCCTTAATGTGCTTTCACCCTAGTAGGAAATTTAATTTGATTTTATGAAACCGAAAAAAGTTACTTGTATCTTACTCGTTGGGAAAAATGCATGGATCAAAAAATGTGTATTTTATTGTGCTTGCACCCACTAGTTCATTTCACATATGTGCATTGTATCTAGAATCCATAATAGTTGTAATTTTTTTTTTCCATTTCAAAACAACCTCTTGAATCAATGACATCCAATGAAACTACTTGTTCTTTTTGCTTTGCTTAGACCAACATTACAACTTCTTGATGTTTCCAATTTGGTTGTCAAAGATTCTTAACAATTTTCATAGCTTGATCATTCTCATTCATTTTTCTTTCCCCCTTGCCTTTAACATGACATTATTGATTGAGAAATTGTGTTGTCATCATTGATTTCAAAAACTTTTGTGTAAATCCACAATTTCAATTCAAACCATCAAGATTGTAGACACAAATTGAATCTATACATGCATGAAAATGATGAATCAAAATAAGCTTAAATTGTGATAAATACTTGTTGCTGGAATTGTTTTGCTTCCATCACTATCATGTGCACCACAAAACACATTATCTATGAAGCTTGCATGCAATGATAGCAACAAGAAAGAATTAAGGAATGCTCAAGGATGTACCCACAAAATGCAAGACAAGATTGAAAAATGCTCCAGAATTTAACACAAAATGCAAAAAATGAACAAACAAAGAGTGCATGCAAACTTGGTAAAGTGTTGCGACATTGTAGCAATGGGACAACAAGCATGGCTCCTTCAATCATTACCCTTATTATCATACCCTTTTCAAAGAAGTTAGGTAGCATTGAACCTTTCATCTTTTCTTTAGCTTTTGTATTCCGTAACATGTTCGCCAACACTCAGTTACCTTCCTCTGAGATGCAGATCATCAAAGATAAGTAGCATTTCAAGTGTGGACACCACAACTAATTCACCTTTCTTATCATCAACTTAACACTCACTTACCTTCAAGTGTGGGGCCCTACTTTAAGAACTTCCGTGTTTGAACACCGGCCTATCTATCCTACCTAGTAGATTTTGGGCAAGTCTAAATGTACGGTACCATGGCAAGGCCTCTCCACGTAGGAACGTGTTGAGCCTAGTAGGGTCGACCCGTTGTTCTGTTGTGCGACAATGCGTTCAACCACGACTTGTTCCGAACCAATCTCAGCTAGGAGCTGCGCGGGTGGTTCCTTCCGTAGACGATTTTGCCTTGTAGCTGAGCTGGGCGGGGCGGATAGTTCGTTCTTATAGGGGAAGGGCTTGAGTACAGGCCCTTAGGTGATTTTAGATCTGTGCCCGAGGCCGGTAAGCCAAGGGAACAGGTCGAAAATTGCGGAAGGGCCTCTGCTTGGGTCTTTCCTATGTAAAGCAGAGCTGGTATTTTTTCACTTTTTTAGAAATAGTGACAGCTTGGCTGATACCTCCGCTGGTCAGAATATCCCAATACAGCCTGGCTGGTACATCCCACCGTAGAAGATCCCGCTTGCTGAAAACAGGTTTCTTCAGGCAAGAAAGGGAGCTGAAAATACAAAGGAAAAATAGAGGCAGTGCTTTACGTTAGACGATTGATACTCGTTTTCGCTTAGGAAGTGGGTAGGTGGGGGGTTCCTTCGTGAGACGATTGATACGCGATTTCGGCTCGGCATACGCAGTTGGTTTTAGTTTTGTATCGATCGAGAGAGGAGTACTTCATAGCAGTCGTTCAGTTCGATGACGATGCCCAGTTGGGTGCGGCTGCTGATTATGGATGGGCTAATTCTAGCTGGTTTCCTCATGTCGCCTCATGTGGCGGCGCAAGCACCTGAGCCCTCAGCCTCCCCTTTGTGCTGCTGTTGTTCGCGGTCGCTGTTCACGACTTTGTGGGGTTTCGCCTTCGCGTTCGGTGGGTTGACGCTAGATGCATGGCACACGGCGGATGCACATAACCAACGCGCTGCGTCGTTCCGAACGAAGTTGTATTATGCGGTTTTGTTTGGCCCAGTCGCTCCATTAACGAATTTGCAGGCGTTGTTCTACGATCTGGGTGCATACAGAGTTCTGAGCAGAAGCCTTAATAACATGCCTGATCCGCAAAGAGAACTCACAGAGAAGGCTGCGAAGATCATAGCAAACTGTAAGGTCGTGTTAGGAACCAGTGTAGGAAAGCTACCACAAACACATGGAACAGCAATACAGCCGGATATTACTCATCAAGAACACGCTCTAGCCGTTGGCAGCAGGTTGCCAGATTCCTACATGGTGCAACTAAATGACAAGGGGAAAGAGGCGCTCTTGCGAAGTGGAGTCCTCCCAAGCTACAAGAGGTTGCAATTGCTCCAAGGGAATAGAAGTTTCGCCATGGTCCTCAATGGGATGCAAGCGTTTGGGTACGTGATTGCTGCCATAGTCCGGGGTAAAACGGGTTTGCTACTGAGCCCCATAGAAACCATAGGACTGACGTTCAGCATCCTAGTCGTCATTCACTCTGTGTGTCACTTTGTGGCAGCGCCTTGTTATCGTCCTCTGATTGTTTACCTGCGCCCTGACCAGCAGCAAGACGAAGTCTTTCAGATGTGCCAGTCTACTCAATGGACTGAAAATGACTTTAAGTTCACATTTTCTGACACTCAACTTTTATCTGCTATTGTGGGGATTCAACTTCTTATGCAGCCTTTTTCGAAATCTGTTATGTCTTATCCTCCCGGAACACCCCCAGTGCACTGTATAATAGCTGAAGATTCGAGGCGGGGATTTTTGTGGATCTTTGCAGGACCAGCTCTGTTCACTTCCTGCGCTTTATTGCACCTAATTGTTTACTTGGGTACTGGATCGCAGTTCTTGAGTGAAGATCTGACGGGAGACACTGCTCTCGGATTACCAAGATGGCATGATATTTCGCTGAAGAATTTATTCGATTTTATAGATCACGTCAGGGGTGTTACTGTAGTAAGAAGGGGCATACGGATTCTGATAATAGACTGCATTCTTCGATTTGGAATTGCGATTGGCATGATCATAGCTCTGGTGGCCACCATAGTGTACTGGGATGAGAACTTTGCTGAGCGTACTACTGGAATTGTGCACATATGGCCTTTCATAGGCTAATACACTGCACAGAAGTCATGCACCAGTAACCCGACCGTAGGAGTTCCATAGTGCCCTGACGAGACATCCATTTAAAGTTCCCTTCAGGAAACTAAAGAATTTGTTGATTCTCCATGTAAGCGGCCTAGTCTATGCAACAATGTAGTTTTCATGTGGTCCCACAATATAAGTGTGAAGAGAGTTGTGACATACAGAGAAGAGTAAATTTTATGAGCTGCTTTTGATTACTATTCATCAAGATATGTGTTGAAAATTAAGTGTCAAAGCCTTATATAGTACTGACCCACAGGCACATTGAACTTCAGATTCATGTGCAAAAAACCCCACAAAGATGGCATGATTTAAGTACCAGAATATGCTTAGGAACTCAAAAGCACAGTTTCATCAGCTTGACAATAACAATTCATTTCACTCAACGTTCCTGTGTCTGTTCCTGTGCATGTTTTTGAACATATAATTCTGTGTAGGGTTTCCTTCATGGCCTGGAATGCTGAGTGAAGCTGTGACTTTCAATTTCTCATAATGTTTCAACAAAAGAGAAGGAGAAAAATGAAGAGACTGAGAATAAATCTGAAAAAGGAGTGTACAAAAGGGAAGAAAAAGAAAACACCAATCAAGATTAGATCCTTCAAAGCAGGACTTCCCATAGAATGTATTGTTGTTACTTGATTTTTGTCTACACATTGAGCTCCACACATACTCTAAATAAAACTAGAGTGCCCAAAAACGGTACATGAATCTAGGGCAATCTAATAAGAGTGGAATTTTTGCAATGCTAATGTCATTCATGAATCACTCCTGGATGGTCCATCATACTAGACTTGAATCCTGATGAGGAACATACATCAATCATTTAAACCAAATCCAACATGAAGAATAGGACAGAGTTTTGCTCAAAATGATGAAGTCCAACATGACATCAAGTGTGCCAAAAGCACTGAGCACAATGTTCTCCATCATCATTCAACTCCTCTCTGCAACTTTCAGAAGGTTCTCACTGAACCCCTGCTTTGCACTATGACCTGAAAGAAAGTCCTTGCTGCTTCTCCTTCAGCTAGTGGTTTTGCGAAAATCTCTACCACAAATGATCCATTGTTTCAATTGCAACAAGAGATAGACCAGTCAGTCGATGGAAATGGGGTTCAAGTAGACACTAGAGTCTCTTCACGCCTATTCTATGGAGTCGATCTGGAGGACTGACAGATCAGTCCTCCAGATTGGGAAGAATTGCATTGCCATTTGAAATTGCTTTGGAAATGGAGGCAATAGAGGTTTAAATTGTCCCAAGTTATCTAAAAGAAAAGATTCTGCAAGGTGGGGGAACAAATATGCTTTAAAATGGACCTTGTTCATACAATTAGTTGTAGATTGTTATGTGTAGGGTAAGAAGGACCTTGAATAGGATCATTCTGGGAATGAATGTCCAACGTGAGATCTAGTAAAATTTGAAATGGATGTAATTAATTTGAGAAGTAGAGGACGCACCTTACAAGTAAGGTTCCTCATCATGTAAGGTGCCTAAAAAATGATGAACTTTACAGGTAAGGTGCCATCCTCTGTGGAAGCAGAAACATTACTAACGATAAGGTGCCCTCTACATACGCTCCAAAAATTCGACCAGTATTTTATGTGTAGGATAATGCCTTAGGAACTGAGTGTTTGAGCAAAGGAAGGGCCGCCTGAAGGGACCAAATCTGAATAGCTTTGATATCTCATTGTCCCTTACTTGAAGTTGTCTGAATTTTTATCCAAGATTTCTAGCTGCGAAAACTTCCAATGACTGGTTTTTGAGATCCCATTAACGGATTAGGAGTAGATTGTACCAGTTTTCTAACTATGGCTTCCAGTAGAAGTAACATGAGAATAGAAAAGGACTTTGGGTCTTAGGAATTATTTACAAATTGTTTGAAGTTTCCACAAAGTCTTTCAATTTGTCGGTCATTTTGCCCATTATAGTGCATGCCCGAGAACTGTTGACAAAGTGGGAAAAGATCATGAAAACCTGGCATAAAAGTCTGGCAAATGGAACCTTTGAAAAAATGAGAAATGGGACCCCAAGCAACCTCCTGAGGCCTGGCAACATTTTATTTTAAAGTTAGAATACTTCCTGACTTCAATACCTGCAATGGGAGAGGAGCTGGGATGATGGTTCTTTTGGTGGGAAGATTGATTTGTGCATGGGCTAAGGAAGGTATAAGTTTTAATTATAGGTTACTTGAAAGATGGGTACTTCTACAAAAATACCCTGGCTGTGTGTGTCTATGGAATTCCAAAAACCCCATGAAACTGGGGAGGGGCGGGGGCATCAAGACTTTGGCTGGGGGGTAGGAACTAGAATATTTTCAATATTTTCAAAACCAGATTAATAATTTATTCCAATTGTTTGTAATATTAAGTTTA
>Ga0209611_10003351_pt1 | contig 27829 bp, 19 predicted proteins | sample S1TSphgellanicum_3_FD_187693 | JGI IMG/M metagenome (GOLD analysis project Ga0209611, IMG submission 187693) | Host-associated microbial communities from peat moss isolated from Minnesota, USA - S1T2_Fc - Sphagnum magellanicum MG (SPAdes) (version 2) | ecosystem: Host-associated > Plants > Peat...
AATTCCGCGACGCTTTCGATCTTTCTGTGGATTCCATGTTGAAGAAAGTCGCATCGTTCAAGTCTCAGCCATCTACCACAGGATGATCAACCTACAGTTACCAAGGAGTTCTCTCTTTTCCTCTCTCGCTCGCCAAGATTGATGAATTCTTCACTCGGCTCCAACTGTTCCTGAGAAGAAGCTCTCACTCTCTCTCTCCCCGCCAGAAAGATGAATTCCAGACAAAGTTCTCCAGAAATGTGTGTGCTGAAATGGGAAGCATAAATTATCATCTTGGGCCTCTTTGGAGCACAAATTTTGAGAAAATTCCAGAATGGAATTTGGCTTCAATGGCTTCCAGAATGCAATTATATCACTGTAGTTCTAAGGTGATCAAATTTAGCTGGAGCTTTTGCCTAAAATTCATGAGTTCCTAGCTTCAAATATGCAGTCAACTGTAAGATTCTACACAAGTTCTAAGGACAATATAGCGATCTGTGGCGGTTCCAAATTGTAATGGACTGGCAATTTGGTCACACTATTTTTGGTAATGTACTTCTTCCCACTCTTTTGGAAGATGGGACAAGAAGGAAATTGTAGGGGTTGCTGACATTTAGTGTTGAAAAAAATTCATTGCAGCTGACAAATCTTACAATAAAATAGAAGCTCCAGATCAAGCTGGATCAAGCTACATCCATGACAAATAATATGTATAGATTCATGAAATTATGATACCCGAAATTTTAGAGATGATCAGAGTGTAATTTTTTTATAATTTAGTTTACAAAAAACAATCTGGTGAGATCCAATCTGAAGATGAAAAGGATGTTGTTGGGTGGACGTCAAAATTTTGTAGTTCTGAAGTAGTATTGATCTAAATGAGCATGTGTTGATAGGCAGATTGTGCACACATAGAGATTATATCTGATTTGCTTGGGAAAACTTGGGGTAGATGAAATTTGAGTTTGATTCCATACAGATCCACAATTTAGGATTTGGAGCACAACTGGGCGCAGGCAGAGATCTTGAATATGTGAATTAGCTACTGACCGCCTAAACCTTAAAAGATTCCTTTCTTTCTCTTTTTTCCTTTCATTCTCTTTTCCTATGAACTCCTGAGTCACCTTGGCACCTACTAGCTGTACATAGCCTTCTTCCGTTGTTATTTTTCTTGTACATAGCCTTCTTCCGTTGTTATTTTTCTTGACTAGTGCAAATCATTGCAAGTTGCCACAATTTTTGTTTCTATTTCAATTACTATTTGAGGCTAAACCGCAGTGGCAGCTACCTACAATATTCATTACCACACACCAAGACAAACCTTATTCATACAACACGCTACAAACAAACCGACAAGCTGCTCATGGTGTGAATCAGTTTTGAGAGGCTATTAACTTTTTTTTGGTCATAATCGCGGTTTCTGGTTCTAAACTTAAGAATTGAGATGGTTCTCAACTTTTTTCTGAAATTTCTTTTCATACTCTCTTCTGTTCTTTATTTTATTTTATTTCCATGCCCAGTAAGTTCTCTCCCAACTAGTTCTCAACTCATTTAGATTAGTTGGTTATATTAAGCTGGTTCTTTAACTTCATTTTAAAATTCTAGGAATATGATTCTTTTTCAAATTTTCATAGGCCAAAAGAAATCAGCAAGGTTCATTACGAGTTTATATTTTTTTTAAAGATGTGTGGTCACATTTCAAAGATGTACAAGACCAAAAATAAAAGCATTAAATTAGTCCTTTTTCAATTCATTTCACTCAAATGAGCTTGCAAATTCATCTAATTCTTGCTTTAAGTCTAATTCTGAATTTATCAATTCTACCAAATTACAAGGAGCCTTACAAACTACCTTTGCATCATTTGTCAATTCTTATTGATAAATTTATTTTTTCAAAGTTTTATGATTGTAAGTCACATCGGTCAAAATTCCAACAAGGGAACAAATTCTCTCAATTTCAATTTGAGAACTTATAATCCCTAATATATGTCTAGCTAAAACCCCATGGAAACATAGTTTTATGTTTTTTCTACCACTCCAAAAAGCATTTGATATCTTTGAAATATCAATGATTTTCATACATATTTTGTTAAAATTTTGTGATATTAGAAGTTTGTGATGAAGTTCACTATTGACAGCCACCATTTAAAAAATGTCCAAGTTGTTATATTCATCATTTTTGTAAACAAAATAACTTTTAGCTTTGGGCCATGGATGCAAATGATGATAATATTTTAGAAGCATAAAAAAAAAGCATTTCTAATCATTTTTTAAAGCTATGGTGACCCCATGTTCACGACCAATAAAAGAAAACATCAATATCAAACTTTTAATATAGAATCCAACATCAAAGCTAACATATTATGGGCTCTTCTTTCTTCATATCTTGTCAAGAAGGAAAGGAAATAGTCAATGACCATAATGATTTCCTTCTTAATTTTCCTTGCAAAATTTTCCAACTTAGAAATCAAACTAGAATCATCATCATCAATGAAAGCATTGAATGAAGGGGATGGTTCATTTCTTCCTTGAACTTTAGGCTCACATGGATATGACTACATTCAAAGCATCACTCAACACCAATGACCCTTGGATTGGTTTAAGATGCAAATAGTGATAGCAATAAACAAAATGTTTACTATAATCTATGATATATGCGATGTGAATGGAGGGGGAACATAGCCAATGATGTTAGGACTAGTCTACTTGTTGTAACAAAAGGCAATGGCTTCTTGAAATTAAAAGGTTTCTTGAAACATGATTGCTTTGTTTGCAAACTTGTACAATTCACATTTCCAATTACAAAACAACATTTTGGAATACAAATATTCAAAATAATAAAAGGAAAAAAAATGTGGTAAAGTAATTTGTATTTTGCCTTGTTTTGAATGGTGAATTCAATTTTTGGGCTTAAAGTTTACATTAATGGAAGCTTTAATCCATTCATGTTTTCCTTCCTTGATTTTATAAGCCATGTAATACATATTTGCAAAATTGTTTGGGCAAATATAATGGAAACATATTTCAAACCCTTAAATATTCTTTCTTCAATAGTTGTATATTGACAAGCTTTAGAAAGGCATGTGCAAAGCAAGTCCCTTGAAAACTTTTCATCGCACCCAAAGTTTCACAACTTACTACTAACTTCAAGGCAAATGTCATGGTATTTAGATCTGCATCTTCATCCTTAACGTTAATATCTTTTTTTTTGGTTAAGCCATATTGTTTAAAAGGTCTTGCAAGTTTCTTATCAATGTTGGCCTTGATGTTTCAAATGCTTCAAACAAAGCAATGATAATGTGTTTAGACATCCAATTTTTTTCCAAGAAATTCACAATTAATGCAAAAACATCGTGTGCCCCTTTGGACAAATTCACAAATCAAATCTAATCACATTATTAGCATATCATCTTCAAAAAAAGAAAAGAAATTCAAAACTCACAAAAATCACACAATCTTGGGGGAAAACAATGATTTGTTTGCTGAAAGTTAAATTAAATTGTAGTTGAAATTTTTTGAGGAATTGGAATATGCCTTTGGTGTTGTTGGAAAGATCTTGATGAGTCGGATTTTAAAAACATTATTTGGTAAGATTTGGATTCAAAATGTGGTAGATATTGATATAAAAATAATTTCTACTACTGAAAATTAAAATAAATTCCAAAAAATTAGGTTTTGGAAGGAAAAATCAATTGAAAACATGGTAACACTTGGGCCAATGGCACATGCCATGAAAGGAAGATTGAATGTTAGACATTCCTTTCACCATTAACATTCAAACTCCATTAATGCAATTAGCTTGGATGTTAGAATTTGGACACAATGAAACATTCTCCATGGATGTTGCCTTTGGTATTAATGTCCAAAGGTAACATTTGCTCATGGCCATTGTGTTTGATCATCAACAACAAGGTCTATTGATGGCATGGGTTATCACAAGCTAGCAAATTGAAAGGGACTTGATTCCATGGTTACTACCATTGAAAGAATGATGGTGTTTGAGAACCTTGCATGGAGGTCATCATGTTTCATTGTAGATGACACCCCTTAACAGTGTTGTGCAATAAAGTACAATTATCAACTTCAATTTCTTAAGGTTTTCTTTTTCATTTTAACTGTCATCTTTTTTTTTTCTTTGCACTAATGACTATTTATTTTATCTTATATTAGTCATGTGTGGCAGGATGCAAGTGTGCTAATGTATTTGTGTGTTTGGCATGTTTTAAAGAATTGGAAGAAAATGATAATGTCAAAGGTGCCAAAGGTGAGGGATAAAAGAGAGGCGGTGTTCCAAACTTTGATGCACACCATGTAAAAGTCATTGAATACAAAGAGAGGGTATGAATGAATTTATGCAATGCACAAAAGAAAAATTATTGAAACTTTGGAGGGGAAGCATTTCACAATTACTTCTAAACCTATTTTGATAAGTTTGGTAGGGGCAAATAATCATCACTATTTAAGAAATCCAAACATAGGTATTTCACGTTCATAGAATACTAAACTTGGATATTATCTCAAATAGTAAACATTGATCATTGGCATTGACATTGTGTATTAAGGTGTGTTCATGTACTATCTATAGTATGATCCATAGTTTGAACATAGGTATTGTGGGACCATGACAATATACATGTCATTCCTTATGTATACAACACTTCACAACACTTGTAAAATGGTGAATGTGAACCACAAAACAAGCCATATTAGGTAAATTGCATTATTCATTAGATTGTTTTTTTAAACCCCATTTCAATCCCACATACATTCATGTGTGTGTATATCCAAATCATGACAATATTCTTATGGTGATCAATATCGGAATCACTATGCCAAAACATGGTTTTCATTATTAAGACAACTTGCAAATATAGTCCAATTGTAGTCATGTAATCATATTTGGACTTGAGACACCATAATTAAAACTATATGACTATAAATAATTATGACTCTAATTAGGATTACACAATTAGTTGGTCATGTTGAAACAATTAACCTTGTTTAACCAACTATTAAAAGCATAATTTAATTTAATTTAGTATAACTTTAAATAGTTTGTTCTAACTAGGTTAAACTAAACAACTTAGGTTAAACTTGGGTAAACTAAGATATTTAAACTAAATTAGGTTAAATTAGGTTGTACTAAATTAAACCAAGTTAAACTACACAATTTAAGTTAAATTTGCCTTTTTGAATTAAATTAAACTAAACTAAGTTATATTAAATTAAACTAGATTATACTAAATTAAATTAAGTTAAACTATGCTACTTAGTCTAAATTTAATTTAATTATGTTACATAGGTTAAATTATGCTACTTAATTTAACCTAGGTTAAATTAAGCTACATTATGCTAAACAAGGCTACTAAGTTAGACAAAAATAAATGAAATTATCTTATGTAACATAATTTAACAATGTTTAACCTAGTTTAACTTAGAGAACTTAACTTTGCTTGGTTTAACCAAGTTTAGCCTTAGTAGCTTAATTTAATTTAGTTTAACTAAAACAACCTAGTTTAACTTATATTAACTAAATTTAACCAAGTTTAATTTAAATAGCCAAATTCAAGTTAAATTGGTTTAACTTAATTTAACCCAAGCAACTTAGTTTAATTTAAATTAGCCAAATTTAGTTTGAGTAGCCTAGTTTAACCCATATTTGCCAAATTCAACCAAATTTAGCCTAAGTAGCCTAATTTAACTTAGATTAGTCAAGTTTAGTCAAGTTTAGTCAAGGTTAGCCAAATTTAATATAGTTTAATTTAATTAATTTGGCATAAGCTAGTTTAACTTAGTTTAACCTAAATGACCTTAGTTTATGTTAATTTAATCTAGTTTAAATTTAAATTAGTCTACTTGAATAACCATAGGTTATACTGGGTTAACCAACTAGGTTTAATTTATGGAGGCCTAGGTTATACTAATTAAAAAAATGTTAATGTTAATACATTTATGGCAAGTAGTTTCATTATGGAAAAAATGGTATGGTGCAATGATTAAGGAGTTGAACCTTGAAAGTAAAGGTGAAAGGTTCAAGTTTCCCCACTTCCAACCTAAATATTACTTAAGTTCCTAGTCAAAATGGCTAGCATAACCCAGCTAAATTTTTGGGTTAGCCTAAGCTAGGTTGCATAGCTCCCCTATACTAGGTGTCCTAGGCTAGCTTTATTTCATTAAACCTTGATTGCCACATGGCATCACACAATTGGGTAAAATAATAATTTTCTAATTCTAAGACTACCATGTGGCAACTCATAAAGTGGCTAATAAATTTTTTGAATGTATCTTAGGCTTTCATCTGTTAACAAGAAATCGATCAAAAAATTTAATTTATATATTCAAATTAACACCTTAGTCATTGGATATGCCCCCCATGATTGTGGAAAATATGACTACATTCATGAAAATAATCACAAATAACATTTTTGAATGGCACCATTTTTGCGATTAGTGGCACATACAAGGAGGTTTGGACTAATCGTCACGTAAATTTAGTGTGTAGTTGCAAATGGCTTTCATGTAGTCCTAAAATTCATATTTTGACATAATGAATATAACCATATGAATTTACCTATGTTATGAGTTGTGTAATATATGTCATTTCAAGGGTTAATCTTGTTAGTTATTTTGTTTGGATGTCCAATGCACATTTTCAAAAAACCTATGTTCGTAGTATTGTACATTATTAAGGACCATCAAAGTATATGTGTATCTAATTTTTATATTAAAGGTCACTTTTATGTATGTTGACTTGGACATAAGTATTGCTTGCAAAAGATATATTTATAAATATTTTTTCACTTCCATTAATTCCTATGTTTTGGAAATTGTTGAATTATAATATGTACATTGAAATTGGTATTATGGGCATGATTGTACATACCATATAATTTTAGGGCATTGTTGTTCATAATACTTTTGGTTCTCCTAGATACTGAATTTGCTACCTAATACCTTTGCCCTAATTTTAATCCACCTAACTTAGTGTTCCTTCTATGGAGTTATGGTATTGTCGTAATATGTCCCTAAATGGCCTTGAAAACCTAAACCTTGCAAATCAAACAATTGGTTATTTTAATAATCATTACACTTGCAAATTATTTGTTTAATTAGGTCTGTTGGATTTCATTTCACATTGATCCATTTTATGTGCCCATATTGCTTATTCATTCTTAGGGATTCTAAACCTTGAAATGTTTAATTTATGTGTTTAGATTGGCAATATGCACTTGCATTTTTATGAGTATGACCTAGGTGAATGTCCATGGACAAATGGGTGGCCATGACATACTTGAATACATCTTGGGATTCAAAGCAACCTTGGTTCTTTGGGAAAAACATGAAATACATATCATTTTTAAGGCATTCTTATTCATAGTACTTTTGGTTCTCCTGGATACTAAATTTGCTACCCTAAGACCTTTACCCTAATTTTAATCCTCCTAATTTGGTGTTCTTTCTATGGAGTTTTGGTATTGTTGTAGTATGTCCCTAAATGGCCTTAAAGACGTAAACCTTCCAAATTAAATTGGTTACTTTAATACCCATTACATCTGTAAATTGTTTGTTTAATTAGGTCTGATGATTTTGATTTCACATTGATCCAAATTTTGTGCCCATATTGTTTGATTAATTCTTGGGGATTTAGAAACTTCAAATGTGTAAAATGTGTTTAGTTTGGCAGTTTGGCATATGCACCTCCATCTTTACTAATCAAATCAAGGTGAATGCTTGGACAAATGGGTGGTTAGAACATATTTGAATACATCTTGGGACTCAAAGTAACCCTAGTAGTTCTTTGGGAAAATACATGAAATAAATATCATATAATTACAAGGAATTGTTCTTCATAATATTTTTAGTTTGACTAGATATTAAATTTCTTGTCCTAATACTTCTACCTTTATTTCAATTGTCATATCATGGTGTCCTATGGAGTTTTGTTATTGTTGTAGTACGTTCCTGAATGGCATGAAAGAGACTTAATCCTTCCAAATGAATATTGGTAACCAATACTCTAGCTTTTAGTGGATGAATATTCGCTAACCTATAAGTATGATGCCCTAATTTTTGTACCCCTAACTTGGTGTTCTCGTTGGAGGGTTTTGGTGTTGTTGTCCTATGTTCCCGGATGGCTTTAAAGACCTAAAACATCCCAATAGGACAGTTGGTACTTGATTTTCTTGGATCATCCTTAAATTGTGACATAATTAAGTCTAATGATATTGACTTCACATTGATCTAAATTTTGTGCCCACATTACTTAATTCATTTAGAAAGATTCTGAGACTTGAAATGTTTTCTACATGTTTAGATTGGTAGTTGGGGATATGCAAGATGGCATTTCTACTAGTGAGGTCTAGGTGACTATCCATAGACAAATGGGTGGTTAGAATGTACCTAAATACATCTTGGGATTCAAAGTAACCCTAGTTCTATGGGGAATTGCATGTAATAAATATCATTTAGTTATAGGGCATTGTTGTTCATAGTACTTTTGGTTTTATTGGATACTGAATTTGCTACCCTAATACTTTTACCTTAATTTTAGTCATCTTATCATGGTGTCTTGTGGAGTTTTGTTATTGTTGTAATACATTTTTAAATGGCATTAAAGAGACTTAAACCCTCTGAATGAGTATTAGTAACATTGATGAATAACCAATACTCTAGCTTTTAATGGATGACTATTTGTTGCCCTCATACCTTTGCCCTAATTTTTGTCCTCCTAACTTGGTGTTCTTGCTATGGACTTTTAGTGTTGTTATCCTATGTTCATGGATGGCCTTAAAGACCTAAACCTCCACATGAGATAGTTGGTACCCGATTTTCCTAGGTCATCTGCAAATTCTAACATTTAATTAGGTTCGATGATTTTGATTTCAAATGGATCCAAATTATGTTTGCATAGTTATTGGTTCATTAAGAAAGATTCTAAAACCTCATATGCTTAAAATGGGTTTAGATTGGCAGTTTGGCATATGTTGTTGTATTTCAATTGGGACATGCCATTACAATTTACCTTGGTTAGGGCTAGGTGAGTCAAACTAGTCAAACCCTCAACCCTAAACAATACCAAATATAATAAACATACCCTCATATTGTGTTTCAAGGTACCTTGGCTTTAAGTCGATGACTATTTATTGCCTTAATACCGTTGCCTTAATTTTTATCCTCCTAACTTGGTGTTCTTTCTTTGGAGTTTTAGTGTTGGTGTCCAATGTTCCTAGATGGTCTTAGAGACCTAAACCTTCCAAATGAAATAGTTGGTACTTGATTTTCCTAGGTCATCTACAAAATTGTGACATAATTAGGTCTGATGATGGTGACTTCACATTGATCCAAATTTTGTGCCCGTATTGCTTGAATAACCTAGAAGGATTCTAAAACTTGAAATGTTTTCTACATGTTTAAATTGGTAGTTCCACATATGCAAGATGGCATCTCTACTAATGAAGTCTAGGCAATTGTCCATGGACAAATCGGTGGTTAGAATGTACATGAATACATTTTGGGATTTAGAGTAACCCTAGTTCTATGGGGAAATGCAGGTAATGAATAACATATAATTATAGGGTATGTGTTTGTACTACTTTTGGTTTTACTAAATACTGAATTTGCTGCCCTAATACTTCTACCCTAATTTTAGTCCTCTTAACATGGTGTTCTTTCTATGGAGTTTTGATATTGATGTCTTATGTTCTTGCATGGCCTTAAAGACCTAATCCCTCCAAATGAAATAAATGGTTGCTAATTTTCCCAAATCATTCGTAAATTGTGACAAAATTAGGTCTATTGATTTTGATTTACATGGATCCAACTTTTGTTTGCATCTTTACTAGTTCATTTTTCAAGATTTTGAAACTTGAGATGTTTTAAATGCATTTAGATTGGCAGTTTGGCATATGCAAGATGGCATTTAGTCTATAAATCAGATCTAGGTGATTGTCCATGGACAAATGTGGGTTGAGATTATTTATAACAAACCTACATTGGTGTGGGCCTGGTTTTCAAATGTAACCACATGTTCCACAAGTTGTAGAAAGGCTTGAAACAATCTATGTTTTAGGTCCTAGTGCATTTGCAAGTGGTAAAATATAGATTGGTGGCAATGGGGGCACCACGGGTGGATAAGGGTGTGTTATACTTATGCAAAACTAGCCAAATGCAAGGAGTGCACTACGTACATAATAGAAGAAACAATGTTGGCAGAAAGTGGTAGCCTCACTAAAAGATGAAAGATGTTATGGCGCATGGGCACACTCCCAAAAAGACTTGCATTCCCACAAATGAAATAGGTGAAATCACTCACATGAAAGGGTTATGTCAACAAGCAGTCAAGGATGCTACGTATTGACATTTTGACCTAATTGTATGACATATGAAATACCACACAAGGAGGCAATGGGAGGCAATTTACGAAAGGCTTGAACAACAATTTTATTATGACCCACCTCTAAGGCCAAAAATTGTGGAAAGATACTTGATTAAACATTTTAAATCTATGAGGGCAACATGGAAATCCCAGTGGGTGGTGAAAGGGGAAAGTGCACGACCAGACATTGTTTAAGGAGTGTTGGAAGGCATTGATGACCTACTGGAAAACCCCAACTGTTGTTATGGAAAGCTCGCGCATGATTGAAGTGTGAATAATGGTACAGAATCCCATTGCACTTAGAAGGATGTCACTTGGACAATCCATGGATTCGAAGGTAGAATGTTTAATTTCCTAGCACCAGTTGGTTTCATGAATGAGTGGGGCAATAGGTGGGATCATGTGTGGGTAGTTTGAAAATGCCCAAGTTGGAGATTGCAATAATTCATTGTAAGTTGTTTTGTGGTTTACATGTAGGCATGCAATTAGTCTGATGAGGATGATGATGAGGAAGGCATGAACATATCACCTGATGTGCCATTTGGGCACACAACACCCATAGTGAGTTGATGTCAATTGGATCATTGGTTGTAAAAATGTTATAGTGGTATGTTAGTGGATTGTTGGTGGGATATTCATGGCCAAATGAGATGGTGGTGAAACCCTAGTCATTTCTCACATCTTCATGTGGTAGGTAAAATTTGGTTCACAATTTTAGATGTTGTGAGATTGTATTGATAAATCAACACCATTTTTGTGGCGTGTAGGGTGTGGTTGTAGCTATCAATTTAGGTGATGAAGATTAGGTTGATGGGGAGATGAACATGAGAGATGGTCCACCATCCAATGACAAGAATGGCAAGGTGAATATTTGTCTTTTTGGTTGGTGGGTAGGATTGCAATGTGGTGATATATGAGGTGTGCATGGGTAAGTGATTAACATAGTCATTGCTGGCACTTTGAGATGCAAACTTATTGTTGAATTGTTGGTCACAGCCAATCCATAATGGGGGGCTTTGATTGGTATGTTATTAAGGGCAACAATTGTGCTAGAAAAAAATGTTTAGCCGTGGCTGACTTGACATGGTAGTTCAATTTGTTGTGTTTTCTTCTGGGTACGGTATTAAGGGTAGCACAAAACCTAAAAAGAAAAACAAGGGGGTGATTACTACCACACACCATTTATTAGACAACAAGTGGAGGAATGTTTTGGAGGCCAGGATGAAGGCCATGGGAGCCAAAGTGGAGTCCATGGACTTGAAGATGGAGTCCATGTCAACCTCCTTATTGCACATCAAAGAGTTATGTTATAAACTACAAGTTTTCTTTAAACAACATATACATTGCATCACATTTACATGTTGAAAAGGATTCATTAACTTTTTTTAAAATTTTAATTTTGATAAACAAAAAATTAAAAAATATGAAAATTTGAATGTTTTTTATATGTGTCTAATAATACCCTATTATTATATTAAAAAATTAAGGATGAACTAAATTTTATTATGAAAATTAAAAGGCCCTTTATGAAAGTAGTGTCATTGAATGAAAATGTTAAACATCCTTTATTCAAATCAAACTTTGATATTGGAATTTTTTTTAATTCATTTAAAAGTTGTCAATATCCATATTTTTCAATAAACACAACTTTTCATGATTCACATGCCATTAAAATGGCACCACATAAACAAATATAACAAGAATTGCAAAAAATTAACTTTTTAACATCAATTTTAACTCATTTAAGTTCATTCGCACAAAATTTGGCAAAATCTATGCATTTTCAAAAATTTGTATTTCTCCAAATTTGATTGTAAAAAAACATATGATATTGGGGCAACTATAAATGCAATATAAAAAAATTCTAAGCATTTGAAAATTCCTCTTGAGGAAAACATGTTTTTTGGGAAAAAGGACCTTAAGAAAACAATAATCCTAAATGCAAAGTAAACACATTGGCTCATTATATGTCTTTTGGACCCATAAGGTTATATTTGGGCTATGTAGGGATATACATAGGTTGTGACATAGTGTTATAAATAAAATATGTAAAATTAGACCTAGGTTATATAAGCTATATCTAGGTTATGTACGTTGTTTAAGTTGTACTTACATTATGCCTAATATACCACAACAATGATTACCTACGTAATGTGCTTATATAGGTTTTATTGGTAAAATATAGTACTTAAGTTATGTAAGTAATGTAAATTATATATACCAAAATGACTATTAGTCATGTAATCATAATCATAACCATTTAGTCATTTAGATGATTATAGTCAAATCAATGGTAGTGACTATATTTGTTCTTATCTAGGACTACATGATTAAATTTGAACTGAGTCGCAAAATGTCCTAGTCATAAAAACCATTTTTCTAGTAACATTGGGTTTATGTTGTAAATTTCTCGTGAAACATTTCTTTGCCAACTCCCTTATTTTTGATTGTTTACTAGTTTGAATCCATATTTTGTTTGAATTTTATATGCATTTTGTATTGAAATTATGTTGGCTATAAAGTGTTTGTAAGTTCTTATAAAAAGAAATGCATGCATATTTGGTCAATCCTTGTGCCTTGGAAATCTCAAATCCCTTTCTTAATCATATTCTAATTTCTAGATGTCTTTGTTTGAACCAATACCACCATGAGATCCCGAGGATCCCATACTTGAATGGTGTAGGTTGAATCTGTGTCAACTTAACAACCTTGAATTTTAACTATTGTAATATAATTGATAGTCCATAGTTTTACATGCCCAAAATCCAAGATACAACTTTTGTCTCTTTTCCTTTTGATAAAACACATGGTGGGCCAACCTTCTTAAATCTAGTTTTACCTTTCAAGTGATGTAATAGTGACCTTGTGGGTATGTTTTAGTGGCAGCTTGCCCTCCTCAATGATGTAACTCCTTTGTCCATAACATTCATGGCCTCTTCTAGATATTCAATTGTCCAACCACCTTTTGTAATTATGGTTGTGCTTTTAATTGTTCTTGTTGATTTTTGGCATTGATGTGTTTTAGGTTGAAGTAGAATGTTCTCCTTGTCCACAAAACGTTGATTTAACATGCTACTCCTCCTTCTATGTGGCACATGCATCATCATGGTTGATTTGATCCTCTTGGCCTTAACTTCCACCAAATTGGGGACTTTCGTTCAAGACCAACAAGTGGTATCCCTTCTCCCTAAATTCCTCTCCTTTAATTGTTCACTAGTACTTTTATTAGACTTAGCCTACTTTCCATACGATATTGATCTTAGCCCTATGGCTCTAGGAACTAAAAGTCTGAAATTCAAAAAACTTTAATAATTCATGTTCAACGTATTTTAGAATTTTGGACATGCTTCCTCTTTGGTGAAAAAAGTAGAGAATGTTATTGTATTGAGACATTCTTCCATTAAATTTGTGTTTTTGGTGGGAAATGTGAGCAATGGAATGTTAATAGAGGTCTTTGTTGTTCGTAGTTTGCTTTGCCACCAAAACAAATTCATCCCATGATGAATTACAATGATTTGCAAATATGCTTTAAATCATTCATTTAACTAAACACTTAATAATGCCAACTCCACAAAAAATTTGAAATTTCTCACACCCTGCACCTTTACAAGGGGCGTCCACATTTATATAATGAACACCTTAAACCTTAAATCAACTATAAATCACTTATTTCCAAACACTTTCTCTCCCATCCTTGTGATTTTTTATTTTATTCAACCCCATAACAATTTGGAGATTTCCCACAACCTCTCCACATTTGTATAATGAATACATTAAATCCTAAACCAACTTTAAAATCACGTATTGACAAACACTTATCCTCCCATTTTTATGGGTCCTAATTTTATTCATGTGCACACCTAAGAACATGATTAAACTATTTCCAACCCCATCATTAAGAATCGAACTCTTTAAAGAGGTCATCATTTGTTGAAAATGGGATGAGGTTATGCTCATGATCAAACATGTATTCTATATCATGATCAAATGATTGATAAAGGCAAATCACATTCTTCTTCCACCATGTGTTCAGTATTAAGTTAAGGGTTGAATGGTTGTAAGTGAGTATATTTTTGGTCATAGGCCCACCCTTGCTCCATTAAGCCATTTGGTCATGAGTGAGTGTTTGATGATAGGTGTTTCTACCTTAAATTTGACCATTTCTCAAAGAGAGATAAAATATGCAACAGGAATATTCCCTTTTCACGTTTCCTTTTCACATTTGTGCAAAATTTTGCACAAAAAATTATGGCTTGTGATTAGAGGTCGGGAGCCTGGGTTAAACCTGAATTGGGGAGAGTTGGGCAAAATTACTGCGCAACCTTAGATTCACCTGGGTCACTTACGACGTTTACTGAAACCGCGTTCACACTTAGAACAAGACCTGCTTCGGTTTGCTTCGCTCCTGGGCTGCACAGCCGGTGCAGTGCGTGCTCTTGCGGCAGGGCGTGCTCTTGCGGAAGTATATTATGAGTCCAATAGTTTCAGGAGATTCTGATCTGCCGTTAGCAAAGCCGGATGCAGTATCTCCGACTCGCATCTTTCCTCTTCTTTTGCAGGAAAATTAGTCTGTGGCCCGCTTTCAGTCATTTGCTTCAGTATTGTGCAATGGACGTGCAGTTTTTGGCTTGGATTTTGGTGTCTCGGAATCATGGCGTCTAACTGGGACACTGAGCACGGACCGGACGCGATTTCAACCTCCGGTGCATCCGTCTGCGAGATTTTGCATGCTGAGCCGCTTGATTGCAGTACGCCGCTGTTAATCTGTTCCCGACGCATTCGAGCCTGCCAACCGTGGTGAGACTTTCCGCAATGCTGCTTTTTATTATTCGTTACAAAATGTAGCGTCGATTGAATCGGCGCCCTCGTTGATCATCGTAGCGTCCTTGATATCAGAAATTTGAGCATCCTCAACTCTTTAATTGCTCTGAATTTCGTTAGTTAAATCGGAGCCGTGGTTGATCCTTGCAGAGTTCTTCACATTGAGAAATCTAATGCGAATTGTGAACTCCCTAATGTCTCGAATTTTGCCACTATTCGTTAGTTGCAGTGTTCGTTCGGAGTCGTGACCGACAATTGCAGCGTTCTTGACATCAGAATCCACATTGTAAACTCCCTAGGTCTGTTGCGAATTGTCCATAATTCCTTCGTGGCAGCGTTGAGAAATTGAATCCGTGGCTGATAATTGCCGAGTTCTTGACATCAGTACGCGAATTCTGTGATTTCCTGAATTGTAATTTATGCGATTCTATGATTTGCGGGCACTTCTAGAAGCTTGATTATCTTGAAACCGCAGACGTTTCTCAAATCATTTGCCGCAGTCTTCGATTTCGTCGCATTCTTTCAAGAACCTGGATCAGCATTATATCGGCAGAGGCGAGCAAAACTGCTTATCACAAAGTTAGACAGTCTGGTACCGTCCTTGGAGTGCTCTATGGCAGACATTTTCATTTTCCAGCTATCAAATGCTATTAAGTAAAACCTACAGCAATCGAGTTTTGAATGTCCGAACTGAGGGAAATTCAGACCGTAACTTATTAAGTGCTGCCTACGATTGTCCAATCATCGCGAGATCGGCGAAATAAGGTTACGAAGGGTATTTTGTTGTCAAGCATTCTGAAAGTGGCAGAGCAGATCGCGTGTTTGTTTTTTTTTTTTTGGTGGAATCACGACACGTCGAAACGTTGTTGCCAAAAGTCGTCAGAATGACACCCGAAGTTCATGTTTTCTGTCAAGGAAGTTCTTGTTCGTTGATGAGCGCCGTGCCTGTTGTTGAAGACTAATAGATCTGTGAGAACACGAAGTTCGTAGTTCAAAGTGATGAGATCTGCTGCAATTACACAGGTACAACGAAGATGTCTGGACATCCGTGATGAGCTTCCTGGACGGTAAATCGCTGATGCGACTTGCGTTAGCCAACCATCAATTTCACGCGATGGTCATGGAAGAAAGACTTTGGAAAGCATTGTGCGTACGGGAGCTTGGCCTTCCCTTGGGGGTGAAATGTCAGTCTGAATTCAGCTGGCGGAATCTGTACGGGGCAGCAACTGGTATGAAGTCTGTACACGTGTTTCAACGAAAAATATATTCATTATCAGATTTTCGCTTTGCATTCACTCCGCGAGTGCACTTCGAGTCGATATGGTTACCGTTAGCTACTCCAATTGCTTCTTCCCGCTTCTTGTACTTAGATCCATCCCAATCACGCAGCAGAAGCTAATAGCTATCATGAATCCGCTTGATTTCTGCTTGCAATTTTCAGATGGCAGCCATTCATTCACGAATTCGCACCAACGTGAAAAACATATCGGTGAGTCGATTTGCATATTCCATTAACTGCCGATGAAGCATCTCTAATATTCCTGTATCTGACTGCACAGGAGAACTGAAGTAGATGTCGTTCTTGAGACGACAGTTTGGTGTACAAGAAGCTTTCTACCGGAGTTGCAGGCACATGCACATCTGAAAAAACATTTAGTGCTGCAGATGTTTTTGTTGATAATTTAAAACCACTTAAAAGATGTAAATCCTTAGATAGTTTCAGTTGGCCTTGTGCATATGTCTGATTGCTCATCACTGATGTGTGCTGCAGACTGGATGCGGATAGGAGCATTCTGCCTGGATTCTGGAGAAGCTATAGCGAGTGCCCAGCTGTCTGAGTTGAAGTCCTTTTGTGAGGATGGAGAAGTTGGATCCTCCAGCTCTATGTCAAAGTTCCACGTTGTTCACAACGTCAAAAAAGGGATATGGATAGCAGGTGAACATTTGTACTGTACTTATGTGTGGTTGAAATGGTCCCAGGAGTTGAAGAGCTTTGACTCCATAAAGTCAAGCATTCTAACAGCAGACTTTACTACTAAACTAGAAGAAATTAACATTAATGAACATTTCACAATTTTAAAGAGGAGTCAGTGGTGGAATTGAAGTACATCCTGTTCTGTTGAAAAGGACATCAATGTTACGTGAGGGAAGGAAGGACGAGGTCACACATGCTTATGTAAGCAGTGAGTGGGTCAAACTGTTGCAACATTTCTTCATCCATTTGGCCATAATCTTGAAAACTGTTCCTGATCCATCTCCAGATCTGCACTTAGTGCGCTGCCCTGTTTGCAACTTAGCAACATGTGAAGGTAAAGACCCAGGTTCTTGAGATCATCAGTTTTAATGTGCTTCACATGACAAAAATCCGGTCCATTCATCCATGTAATTTACCAGAGATCTGTGAGAAGTATATGTAAGGTGGAAACGTTAGTTACTTGCTACTGAATACGGCAATGGCAAGCTTCCCTGTTCCTCAAAACTGGTCTGCTTGCATCAACACAGGGACTATGCAAATGCTTGAAGTTCGCCACTGGCAACTATTTCTACATAAGGAGTACACAGCACAGGAGTGGCAGTTTGAACCTGCATGCTCTCATAGTATCTCCCACCACTGCAGTGAAGCAGGTGCTGGTGTCTTTGATGCCGGGCATTTCAGGAGCAAAGAAACTCAAGGTATTAACACACCTCAAGTCATTTGCTTCCATTGTTAGCAAGAGCAATTTGGAGATCCTGGATTGACTGTTATTTCTAGCGGGTTCTTTGGCAAATCTGTAAGCTGCCAGTTAGTCCATACCCTAATTGTTGTCTCAATTCAATGCTCAGAATACCTGTGCAAGTTCCCTCTGCAGAATTATGGCTTGAGTTGGTACATATTTACATGTATGGTGATTCCAGATAATAGTCACTGTGATCGCAAGCACCTTGTCTAGGTCTCATCCATGGACTGTCGTCTTTTGTAATGTTCAGACATACTGGATCTGAAAACCTGGGTTGCTCCAGTGGGTAATTGGCAACCAATGGGCACTGCATCACATTATGCAGCTGCTGCAAGCACCAACCTCCTGCAAAATGACGGTAGATAATTATCCTCCCCCAAAGGTCTCATTAAAGAAACCCATTGGCAATTAGACTCTTCTTGTCTTTTCTTTAAATCTGGTCACAAGGTGAGAGCAGGGTCCTATGTTATGTTTGTAAGTTTCTCATGTTCAGGATTGATGCATATAAGTCAATTCTCAATCAAGTAGCTAGATAGATACATGTGTCTTCATAGAAAAAGTCTGATGCAAAACACAACTGCCCACACATGGATGTTGATTGAACAGGCCTATATGTGACATTCCAAGTCATGAGAGCCGGACATGAAGGTCCTGTGGTGGGGATTCAAGTCTCCCAGCAGCTCATCTGAATTTTGGAGCTTCATGTGAGATTCACATTCCATTTTGTTAAGAGCATCAGGACAGAGAGTCGAAAATTACTAGGTCAAAGGGTGTTGGCAAAGCATCTGCAGTTTTCCAAGTGATCTTGATCCAATTGCCAGGCTCAAAAGAACAATTTCTGAGTCTCACATTCAGACAGTGAGAACCGCATAGTGTCAGGGTAGCAGATTAGTACCATTTCTTCACAGCAATGTCCAGACAGCAGATATCCAAAGTAGTACAACCAAACACTAACTGATTTTTACCCCTGTTCAAGGCTATGCCTTGGATGTAAGTCAGTCCATTGGACAGCACCGAAGTAACACGCTTCTCTCTGCAATGGGGACAGAGCTCAGTCATGTGCTGCAACTGAGGTAAGAAGCTCGAATGTTCCGTGCGGAGCGCCTATCCAACGCCTACACAACCCTGCTTGTATGAACTAACCCTAACAGTGAACTGGCCTGATTTGAACCTAGCTGAATCATGTGTTCATTCGCATGTTCAGTCAAGTATATGTTTCTTCACAGTATGCGATGTTGTGTACGCCGTTGTAGCACATTTCAGAAGGGGTTTTGTTTTCGTTCTTGTCCTTTCTCAGCTCAGCAAATCCAAACTGTACGAGAAAATAGGTTGTCGCACACTCCTTTAGAGCTAGGGTTCAGGGCTCCTGAGTCCTTACGTACGAAATAAGCTTGAGTGCGTCTTAAGGCAGAGACGGTTCCTGAGTTACTGAACCTTGGGCATTGAGCGCACTAGAACTAGTTCTCTCCCATTTTGCTCCCTTGCCATGTGATCCACTTCTCCATGAAAGAGCAGATGAATTAGTGCAGGGTAAAGCCCGAGGCAGGGCCCACATGAGGCAGAGCCAAGCCCAGGCACGAATCAGTGTTATTTTTCCAATTTCATCATGGAGCCAGGGTGGAAAGCATCACTAGAAGCATCCCTAGGGAGATTTCAACTTAAATGACGAAATTATTTGAAGGTGCTCTTAAAACTGAAGCCGGTAGACATAAATGTGGAAAAACGTTTTCTATACATTTAGACGAATTTTTAAAAGAAAAGAGAATTTATGACAGAATATTCTGTTTCCAGAAACTTGTGTCGCCTTTGGTGTTTTTTTGTCAAAAGGAAAAGACTTGCTCGCATCCATTGCCTCAAAGAACCAGAAACTTGCCTTGATTTGGGAGTTGAAAAATTCTAATAGTGGCCAAGTCGATGATGTGTATTTTGTGGAGGCATTAGCTTAGAATGCCCCATCATTGATTGGTGGCTGGTGACCAAATGATGATTTAGTAAATTAAAACATCGGTGTTATTTTTGTTCTTTGTTCATGTTGGTTCAAAAGGTTGACCATGATCGAATGCTTGGCCATAACTCTCATGTTTGAAAAAATTAGGGCTGCGAGTTGTGTTTGGGAGGTCAAGTGTTTGGGAATAAGGGTGGAACAACCAACAATAAGGCCAGCATTTCAGAGATCAGCCATTTGTGATTGGTTTTGTGCAATTTTTTGCTTGGTATTGGTGTCCAAAGCAACATTAAACAACAGCAAGGTGATTGCAAATATGAGGTTTTGAACATATAAAATTATAAACAAGCGCTTGAAATTTGCCTTTTTGTGTATTAATAAAAAATACAAGAATACAAAATTTAACCCCTTGTGCACATAAAAACAAGTCACCTATCCAATTTGGACTAAACAATTCAAATAAAACATTAAGACACAACTTTGAATACCATTGAAAACCAAGAAAATTCATTAGACCTTTTGCCACCACAATTCATACCAATGAATTTTTTTCACCAAAGACGTGGCAATAAGGCAATAACAAGTTTTCACAAAGCTTGATAGTCTTAAAGTAAGAGCTTATAATTTTCTTCAACATGTCACATTTAGCAAGAAAAAAGTTTTAATATTTTTTAAAGCGATTACAAGTTTGAAGCTGGGATAAAAAATAATTAAAAGTAGATTTGGTTACAATTGGGGTCAAGAAAGAAGTAGAAGACATAATTCCTATTGCAATTGACATCAAAGAGGAAGTAGAAATAGTTCATGTTGCATTTAAGATCAATAGAAAATAAGAAAGTTTGAGGTAAGAATAATGTAAAAGAAAGCAAGTTTGAGTGGCATACCAAAGCTATTGCAAGAATACATGATCAAATATTCAAATTACCTTTGTTCCCATTGAGTTTGTTAATTAATAGTCTTACAAATGTCATCACATTTTAGAAGTATCATATGTCGCAAATCTTTTTATCTTCCATCATGATGCACTTTGGAGATTAGGATTAGGAGGAATAAGGTTTAAATAATTTTGCCAATGCAAAAGAAGGCATTACAACATGTACCACAATGTATTAAGGGTGAACTATTAGCAAATTGCCTTACGACACATTTTAATGTAAAAAAAATGATGAAATGATGTTTCAAGTCAAGGTTGTGTAGACTAAAAGAATCAACAACCCCAACCTACCACCCTAACAACACAAGAAGAATAACAACCCCATCTTGCTACAACAACACATAATTCAATGAAAACAAGTAACGTGCCTAATGTATTTAAATGAAGCAAATGGATAGATCAACAATTAAAAGTTGTCATGGATGTAGTTAAAATGGGACACACATCTTTGAAGAAGGCAAATAGGAGTTGGAATGTCCTTTTAATTTTGTTCTTAAATCATTTCAATGCCAAAATCAAAAATAAAAATGTGAGTCCCCATGGTGTGTTAATAGAATAAGAGGATGGAGCAATAGTCTTTTAAGTTTTGAACATGCAAAAGGCTAACTTTTTTATACCTTTCAACAATTTAAACTAAAGATAGTTGAAGTTGCACACAAATTAAATTCACACAATTTTGAAATGTTGTTTTGAAAGGTATTTAATAATACTAGTTCAAAAAATGTCGTCCAAAAATTAAGATATATCTGTTAAAATGCAAAATTATTTTTAAATGCATTTATCTAAACTAAAAAAAACAATTCAAATGAGCACTGAAAAGAAGGATACAGCTAGGTTCAACTAAGCACGGTTTATTGTTATATTTAGGATTGTTGGTGAATGATTCCACAACAATTTCAAAGTAGGCCCATCTTGTAAGGTATAAAAGTTTTGAGTTTGACCTAGGAATTACAATTAAATAGCAAAAAATTTTATTAAACAACAACAAAGGAAAAAAATGCAACTTATTATGAATGTTTTAACAAGCTTGCAATCTTTTACTCAACAATAGTGAACGACAAAGACAAAGGTTTGTGGCGGGTTTTAATGCCGTTGGTGATAACACAAAAAAGAAGAGAAAGGATCAAAGATAAAAAAAGATAAAAAGAAAGGACAAAAGGAAAAACATAGAGAGGGAAAGAAAGAAAGAAAAGAAACACAAAGAAAAAAGAAATATAGAGTGAGGACACAAAGGAAAGAAACACAAGAGAAAGAGAAGGATAGAGTGAAGATAAAAAAGATATAAACACAAGAAAGAAAAGACATAGAGAGAAGGAAGAAAAAGGTTCTATGCTTGCTTGTGTGGACCTATAGGTAAGTAGTGATGGCAATTTGCAAACACCAACATTTTGTGATGGTGACACAAGGAAAAAAATACAAATGAGAAAAAAAGAAAGCAAGTTGGGCCCAACTTGATTTGGCTACAAATATTTTTCAAATTTGAACAACAATAAAAAAAAATTCAAACTTACTTAAGTTATTATCCTCTGGATAGGATGAATGTTGTCCTTGCATAAGATTTTAAATGTTTGTTCATAGAGTGTAAAATACATAGAGATAAGACCACCATCGTTGGAAAATGCACAATTACTAAACCCTTAACATCTGACTTCTTAGGTGTTCGCTCACCAGCCGTTCTGTCCCAGTAGCTGGAAAGAAGTGGGGATTGGAGCTTCTTGCAGACAAGTTCCACACCTACCAAAAATTTAAGGTAGGTGTGGATAGCGTTTAGATTCAATAACTTGACAACTATGGTTAATTTTTTTGGACAAACATTTAATATCAACTCTATGGCCAATCATCTCTTGACTTTCTACTGTATTTGTAATTAAATGGGAAATTTAAGAAATGATTTCAATTGGAAATTGAATCTCTTGTCATCATCACAAATAGTAGAAGGGTATAATAGCCATGACGGGGAACCTTGAGTTGTAAAGCGCTTGGGAATTTTTAATCACCCATTTGTGGCATTCCATTTTGTGAAACCCAACACGCCAGACAGGGCACAATGCAGGGGCCTCTTATTGGTACAGTATTAAATTGCGTTTCTTCCCTGTGGGTAGGTGGTAGGCCCTCTCCAACTGGCTTGCCTGAGTCATTGCAGTGGGTAATCCCTAATAGGATTACACCCACGACCCTACACCTCAATTTGGAGTGTATAACCTGTAATGCCTCACTACTGAGGCATTACAATTATCCATAAAGGCACCCTATCTTCACCCTGTCTTTGGGCCTGCTTTCACCCCCTTTATACCCTCTTTCAATGGAATCCACAAAGTAATGAAATTTTATTAAATGTTAGTGGGAAATGTTAAAACTCAGCATTTAATGCATAAGGTTCGAAAGTAATTATAATTGTTGTTCAGGTAGGAGCATGGTTGTTTTTAAGGATTTTGTGATGTAGCCAAGGTGGTAACCATCCAAAAACTATTTTAGCCAATTTTGGATACATGCCAAATATGAAAGTAGAAAAAAACCAAGATCCTTCTATATTCTTGACTACCTACTGGAACTTATTGTAAAAACCTAGTAATTTTTTTTCTTTTCTTTTTGAAATTTGGCGAATTCGGACCATTTTTCCCATGAAAAATCCTTTGAATTGGTCGAAATCACATTATTCAGGTCAAATTTTTGTGAAAATTCGATAATAGATAAAACACTGGGTGGGAGCAGTGAAAATATATGTAGCCATAGTGGACATGCTCAAGAAAAAGGAAAGCCAAGATGAAATTCAGTTTACCACCAAAATTGGTGGAACAACTAGTTTGGGTCCCAGTTATCTGGCTTTGTAAAAATTTCATTCCCAGTTATGCGTTTGATGCCCTATTCTGTTGAAACTTATCCTTCTCACCCGATAGTTGTGAGACATTACAGATAACTCTATTACAGAAATGACAATTCAAATACCTATTGGGATTCATGGGGTGCAATTTAGCTTGTGGTACTATTTGTGTAGGTACTGTCCAATGTTGGGTGGTTCTTTTACTTTTAAGAAAATTCTCTTGTTTCAAATAAATTGGAATTGTTTGGGTACCAGTTATGGTTCCAAACATAGAAGGCTTAGGAATCTGGATTTGCATCCAGTTTTCTTAATTTTAAATTTCTAGTTTTGGTTCTAGTTCTGATTAATGGACAATTAACCATGGTTCCAAGTCCTTGTTATTTGCCCCAAAAAAATGGTATCTTGGTTCCTATTGTTGTCTGAAAATCAGGCCTAATTTTAATTTGGCTCTTATATGAGTCTAGATTCAACTACCACACAATCTAGTGGTAGTTGAATCTAAATGGTAGTTGAATCTAGACTTGTATTTTGTGAATGTTCCTCATCACTAATTTTTTTTTTTGGGCGAAATTTTGGTTTTTTTTGACCCAAACTGAGGATTGACAAGTCCCACCAAGGGATTTTTTTTTTTGTCTTGCACCATTTTGCCAAAGGACCCCCTAGGTTTTCTCGGCCTCATGATGATGAAGACAATGCATAGACATGTATTGTCCCCCTGCTACCCCGGAGAAATTGACTAGTAGCCAAACCCTCACCTAGGATTTATGTGGGTTGTCAAATTGTAGGTTTAAAGTCCGTCAAATTTGCAACCCTAACGCTTGGTTGACATCCCGTTTCACCTTGCTTGGACACTTGTTAACTGCAATTGCTAATTTCTAACAAACTACATTAGAATGTGCACAATGCAAATTTGAAAGTTTTGAATATGGGCCTTGGGTGCAACAAGAAGGAGGTGGGCTAACGGCTTGGCATTTCTATTCCTTCATAATCTTCATAAAATCTTCTCTTTTCTGTGCTTTGAAGTTTGTTGTCAAGACTCAACAATAATGAATGTTGAATCAACGGCAGGTTAGAGTCATTGAGCTATGAGAGACATCGAACTTGGAACTTGGAAGGCTGGAAGTTGGACACTGGAGCTCAAGAGTCAACATTATAACAATCACTCATGCATCAAGAAGTTCCTAAACTAACCCCTTTAAAGCTTACAATGTTTTTCATTTCATTTCCACTATCCAAGTTCTTGTTTTGTTGCTTTTGTTTGAATCGTCTAGACTCCAAATGTTTCAACCTCTTGTGTTTTGTTGAGCTATGTCTTTGTTAAGATTTTTGCATTATGAATTATTCATGACTATGTGTGCACTATTTGTTCACTTTGTTTGCTGCAACAAATAGTGCGCACTATGTTGATTATGAGTTGTGACTCATTAAAGTGAGTGTGTGACATAAGTTGCTTCATCGACTTAGAGTTTGGAGTTTGGATTACCATCATTGTGATTTGCATGGGGCTAGTGAATTGTTGATCTACTCAAATGTTTGAAATAGGTTTTTTGGTCTTAAACCACAAGACATTTTTGAATTAAGGTTTAGCTCACTAAGTTTGTAACGCACATTGCGCACCTTATTGTTTGCATTTTCTAGTGTGCACTTGTTAATGTGCACTTTGCACTTGCAAGTTGCATAAGTTACTAGTGGATCGACGATTTGCTCAAAAGTCTGAGCCTTGAGGTAAGTTTTTTGGTCTTAAACTAAAAAACATTTTCAAATTATCAAACATTGAATTTGCAGCTTGTTGTTGGCATTGTCTACACTTGCTAGTGTGCATTGTTTACACTTGTTGGTGTGCATTATTTGCACTTGTTAGTGTGCATTGTCTGCATTTGCTAGTGTGCATTGTTTGTGCTTGCAAGCATGCACTTGTTGATTTTTGCCATGGCTCCTCTAGTGTTGCCAAACAACGTCAAATTTAAGTATTTTTTTGGTGCGCAAATTCTAGCAAAAATTCTTGTTCCCCCCATTCCTAATTCTTACAATGTATTGGAATCCAGTAACATAAACGAGCAAAAAAACATTTCTCATGACCTTAAATTGCATTTTTCTTCACCTCAAATTTTTGACATTGATCCAAATGCCATGCTAGAAATTGTTGTTATTCATGTCGATGATGAATCTACCCTTGCTCCTAAAAATCCTAAAAAGGTTGTGATTAATGTAAACGATAAATTTCAAGAAATCTGGGTTGTAAAAATGCCATGGGCAAAGCCCATTTTTTATGAAATTGGGTGGTTTTTATAGTGAGATGTCATGTTTGTACTAAAATTGAAAGGAAGGGAAAAATTATGGTTATGAATTGGGATTCTATTAAAAAACATGCAAGTAAAAGAAAGGGTTCAAATGTTAAGTGGACCATGGATCCAAAATGTATGCATGTGAAATATGAGATTTCTATGTTCAACTTTTTACAACCATTATCCTTTAATAGTTGAATAATGGTCAAGTAGTGGAGGATAAATGAAAGTTTGTTCAGTTTGTAACTATTTTTAACTTGTTGAGTAAAGGTAAGGTAATGACTGATTATGAAGATTTATAGCTTTTGTATGAATTTTTGAAGCTTCAATCTTTCCCCAAAAAACATTGGTCTAATGGGGCTAGTTGGGGGACTACAGAACACATACAAATTAAAGTTTTAAAGGTTACTAAACTTATTGTCCAAAATTCCAAGTTTGTTTTTCTCACCTGTGATGAGGTTATAACCATGGATAATGTAAGTCGAATTAATGTTCATGGTTACGTTGCGCAGGACTAATGTTGGATACCATTATTGTTGAATGTGCAATAAGTGTTTTCTAGATCTAGGGCTAATAACCTGACTTTACTAATCATGAACTCTTTGATGACACAAGGGTACTAAAACGAAAGGACATTGCTTCAAAGTTGGTCTGTTTTGGTGCTAATGGGGTTAACACCTTCCAAGGCTTGAGATTTGAGGTGACAATCAAGATTCAGCGGCAGTATGTTCCATTTGTTGTTAGTGTGCATTATATGGCTCATTGGACAAACCTTGTAGTACAAACTTTCTCCAACCTACTTCTGGTTTTTCGCATTGCAAATTTGTTACAATGCTTGTATGGTTACTTCAATCATAGCCCCAAAAGACAATTTGAGTTTACTAAATTGGCATAGATAATGGAAACTAAAAGCAACAAAATTATACGCAACATTAAAACTAGTTGGATTTCTATGATCAATTTTATCAAATGGGTGATGTTTAAATACCGCACTCTCTTCATGAAAATGGCATTAGATACTGCCACAATACCACAATACCCTCTACTCAATCTAATTTATTTTTGCTCACTAGTGTGGAAACTTTGTTAGGGTTGATGCAATGATGCCATTGTTAAAAGTAGTACATTCCTTGATTAAGTTTGCATAATTAAAGGATTTTTGTCTTTGATTTCATAACAGTAATGAAGATATGTGAAGGGGATGTGTACTACATGTTCTATGATAGTTAATCCTCTTTTGAAGGTGATGTGTTCACTAATTTCAAAGCTTTGATCAACACCGCCCATGACAGCATCAGTCTACATTAGATTACAGATTTGAACATAAGCATTGATCATCTTGCTCTTGAATTTGTTGGCCAACACATCTTGGCCATTTGTACAGATCAAATTGGTGCACATATTTTTGTTATGAGGGACATATATGGAAATGTTGTTGCATCTATGAAATAACAATGTCAAGAATTTGCCACTTAGTTTATTACATAATTATAAAGTAGGTTCCCTACCCAAAATCTTATGGATACATTAGGAGTTGTTTACCCATAAACCCTGGGCTATAACCAAAACCTAAAAAAATTCAATGTTCATTTGGCAATCATTGAAACAACTTTCTATTAGCCTAAAAAGGCAAGACTTGATAAGGTATGGGTACTAGGCTTGTTTTTTACCATTGTTCTTAACCTTCAAAAATCTTTATTTGTTCTCACCATGTGTAAGAATGCTAAGTTGGCAATGCAAAAACCTTTAAATGTCAACCTCGTAACCAAATTGTGGAAAACCCTTACTTCCTCGTAGATTCTTGAAATCAAAATCCTAGAATACATCAATGACGTGTGTGAGCCATGGATTATAGCTCAATAATTAGTTAAGCCTTAGTTCCGTAATTTTCTTTAGTACTAATGATTGGAATGCTTATAAGCCTCCAAGTAGTGATTATTAATAGTTGAATC
>Ga0209611_10003352_pt1 | contig 27826 bp, 24 predicted proteins | sample S1TSphgellanicum_3_FD_187693 | JGI IMG/M metagenome (GOLD analysis project Ga0209611, IMG submission 187693) | Host-associated microbial communities from peat moss isolated from Minnesota, USA - S1T2_Fc - Sphagnum magellanicum MG (SPAdes) (version 2) | ecosystem: Host-associated > Plants > Peat...
ATCGCCTGGCCGTCGCATCGGTCTCGGGGCAGGTGGCGATTTACGATACGGCGCAGGGCCGCGCCATTCATCTCTTCGAGCAGGCCCACGCGGATGGCTGCGACGCGCTGGCGTGGCGTCCCGACGGCAACGCGCTGGCCACGGCAGGTCGGGACGGTAAGTGGAAGCTGTGGGACACGACGGACGGAAAAATGATCGCCGACCACGAAGCGGGCGCGATGTGGGCCGAGCATCTGGCGTGGAGCGCCAAGCCAATCGGTGACCACGGTCATTTGCTCGCGCTCGGAGCGGGGAACAAGGTCACGCTTTGGGATGAGAAAGGCACCGCCGTGGGCGAGCCGATGAAGGTGGCGAAAACCATCTCCGAAATCGCGTGGATCATCGACGGCGTCACGCTCGCCATCGCCACCAGCACCGAAGTCATCGTGCGCGATGCTCTCGACAACACGGACGAGCGCGTTTTCAAGTCGCGCGATCCGATCCTCAATATGGCGTTCAGTCCCTCCGGCAAATGGCTGATGACGGGCAACCAGGATTGCTCGGTACACGTTTGGAACACCGACAACGGCGCCGAGATGCACATGCGCGGTTTTGCCGCCAAGGTCCGGCAACTGGCGTGGCATCGAGGGAGCCGCTGGCTGGCCACCGGCGGCGGGCTGACCATTTCCGTGTGGGATTGCTCCGGCAAGGGACCGGAAGGGCGCACGCCGCTGTTGCTGGAATGGCACCCGGATCAAATCAGCGCGCTTCACTATCAACCCGAGGGCGACTGGCTCGCCTCGGGCGCGCGGGATGGAAGCATCGCGATCTGGTCGCCGACCCAGCGGCAGAATCAGATCAGCCGGGCGAAAATCGAGAGCGGTGTTACGCGTGTCGCGTGGTCGCCGGATGGCAAACGATTGGCCGTGACCGGCGAAAGCGGCGAGGTGCAGGTCCTGGCCGTGGAGTAAGTCCGCCGGGGTCAGCCTTGTTCCACGCCCGCCCCATTTTCCGGGACGCTCTGCTCCGCCGCCGGATACGCTCTTTCATTCCGCGCATACTTGACGATGACTTCTTTCAGGGTGGAAATTTTGAAGGGCTTCATCACAAAGTCATCCATGCCCGAATCGAAGCAGCGTTGACGGTCGTCTGGCGTGACGCCGGCGGTAATCGCCACGATGGAGAGTGGCTTGTCCCGCACGTATTGCCGAAGGTGGCGGGCGACGGCCCATCCGTCGATATCGGGCAACTGGACGTCAAGCAGGATGAGATCGTAAGCCCCCTTCTCCGCCATCTCGATGCCGGTCTGGCCATTTTCCGCCGTGTCGGGCGCATAACCCAGGGCCTGCAAAACCATGAGGACCACCTGCAGGTTGGTGGGGTTATCCTCCACCACGAGAATCCTGAAGCCGCCGCGGTCTTCGTGGTTGGTTTCCGGAACGGCCTCCGCTTCCACCGGCGCAGGCGGTTCCGAAACCGGTGCCGGGGCGGCAACCTCGGTTGGCGGAGGTGCGGCCGGGCTCAGCACGCGAAGCAATTCCCGGCGCAGGGTGGCCGATTTCCACGGCTTCGGAATGGTGCTGAAAAAGCCAACCTGACGCCGCGCCGGGTCGATCTCGTCCATGCCGCCGATGGTAAGAACAATGACGGGCATCTTTTTCGCCTGGGGTATTTCGCGCAGGGCCTCGGCCAGCGCCAGGCCGTCCATGCCGGGCATGACCATGTCGATCACCGCGACGTCGAATTTTTCGCCGAGGTCGAGACGCCTCAGCGCCTCTTCCCCGGAGGCGCAGGCCACGACCTCCATGCCCCAGCGCTGCGTGTGGAGCGACAGGATCGAGCGATTGGTTTCGTTGTCGTCCACCACCAGCAGGCGGCGCCCCTGCAGCGACAGGTCGAGTGACTCTGGACTTGGTTTCCGCCGCACGCCGGAGGTGGTCGCGCGGATGGTGAAAACAAAGGTGGACCCGCGGCCAACTTCGCTCGTCACCGAGATCGCCCCGCCCATGAGCTGCACCAGCCGCTCGCAGATCGCCAGCCCCAGACCGGTTCCGCCCCGCACGCGGGTCGAGCTGGCATCGATCTGGCTGAACACTTGGAACAGCAGGCCCATTTTTTCGTGAGGAATTCCGATGCCGGTGTCCCGCACGGCGAAGCTAAATTCCCACTGGTCGCGGCCTTCCACGGCGTCCACCTGCGGAGGCAGAGGCTGGCCGGTGACTTCCAGGCAAACCTCGCCCTTGTCCGTGAATTTGATCGCGTTGCCCACCAGGTTGAGAAGGACTTGCCGCAACCGTTGCTCATCGCCGATCAGGCCTGTGGGCAGGTCCTCGTGGATGATGTGGAGCAAGTCGATGCGCTTTTCCCGGGCCTTGGGCGCCAAAAGATCGAGCGCTTCCTCGACGCACGAATTCAAATCGAACGGAAATTGGTTCAGCGTCATTTTACCCGCCTCGATTTTGGAGAAATCGAGAATGTCGTTGATGATGGCGAGCAACGACTCGCCGCTGGTGCGAAGCGTTTCGACGAAATCGCGCTGGGTGGGGTTGAGCTCCGTATCGAGCAAAAGGCCGGTCATGCCGATGACCCCGTTCATCGGTGTGCGGATTTCGTGGCTCATGTTGGCCAGAAATTCGGATTTGGTGCGGTTCCCCGCTTCCGCCATCTCCTTGGCCTCGAGCAGGCGCTTTTCGTAATCGCGGCGTTCGGTGACGTCGCGGGCCGCCAGGATATAGATCGTATGGCCGTCAACCTCGGTCCGATCAAAGGCGACTTCCGCTGGAAAACGGCGTCCCGAGCGCGAGATGGCTTCCGCTTCGACATAGGTCACCATGGCTTGGTTAACGCTCACACTTTTCTCCCGGGCCTCGTGGAAGAATCCGGGATGGGAAAAAAGACAATCGACGCTTTGGCCGATCAGGTCTTTGATTTCATACTCCCAGAGCCGCGCCGCCTCGCTATTCACCGAGAGGATTTCACCATTCTCCCCGGCGGAAAAAATGGCTTCACCGACCGTATCGAAAACGGCCATGAGCCGGCGTTCGGAGGCCATCAACAGCTCGTTTTCCTCGACGATGAGTTTGACCATCGGCCGGAAAACGAAAAGTCCCGCCAGCACCAGGGTTGTCAGCGTTAAAAGCAGGATGGCCACCTCCACCGTGATCGCCAAGTGGCGCTGATTCTCCCAATCGTCGCGCAAAATCGAAACGGCCTTATTAAAGCCTTCGAGCAGCTCGTTGGAGTTTTTTTCCTGGATGGTGGCCACGTCGGGATCATCAAAGGAGAGGTTGCCTTCCGGGACCGTTGCAATCTTGCGGGCGAGATTCACATAATCGCGAACTTGTTTGTCCAGGGGCGCTGGATCGCCCCGATAGAGTGTGGCCACATCGGGAGCTAAATCGGCGATATGGTCCAATGGACCGCCGGAGGCTGTTTCTTCGTCCTCATCCTGCAAAAGCTGGTCGGCTTCCTCTTTCAACCGGGTCCGGCAAACGTCGTGTTCGTCTGTCGACCCCATCTGGCTCAGCCTTGCGCTAAAATAAGCGACCCGTTGCGCGCAACTTCTTTGGTCGTCGCAGATTTGGATGAAGTGAGCCAGTTGCCGGCCTTTCGAAATAACATGGTTCAGCGTCAGAAAGCCAACCAGGGAAAGAGCCGCAATCAGCAGAAGCACGAGCATGTATCGAAAGGTCCATGCTTGATTGGATGCGGGCCGCATAGATGATATTAAACAGAAATCATGCTCGACGCCAGTTTAGCGCAACACAGTAATGAACCCGAACGGATGCGATCCGTTTCGTCTCGACTCAATGTTTTCCCCCTCCGACCCAATTGCTTCGATCAGGAATACCGGACATCTTTTCCTGGTTCCATCTCATAATCGAGAACCTTGGAGGCGGTTACGAAGGGGCCCAGGATTTGCCGCTCGAACTGAATGTAGACGGCATTTTCCTGGATGTAAGCCAGCTTATCCATGTTCTCCACATCGAACGAGAAAAAATAGGTGTGCGGATTGTTCGTCGTGTCAACCCGCTTGCCGACGCGCAGATTGTTGACGTCGGGTATCTTCAGAAGCCGAATCCGTGTCTCCACCATAATCTCCTCCAGCTTGGTCGGGATTACTTCCGGCTTGGTGGTCAAGAGCACGAGGTGGTGAATCATAGGAAGGTGAGACGGATGCGAAGATTTGCGGAGGCGGGCGTTTCTGTCAAGTTTCCCCGCAGAGCCGCCGACGCCATTTCCGGCATCCTAGGTTACGGTTCAAAGCGAGTTGACCAAGTCCTTCGAGGCTTCTGAAAGATCCATGCCCTTGGCGACAAGCGAGAGCGTCGAGGGCGATTTCGTGATGACCATGGGCGCTTCCACGCCGATGAAATGCAGTTCAATGGTCTGCGCTCCCAACTGGATGTAGGCGACGTGTTCGAAGTTGATGCAGGTGGTTTTGCCCTGTTCGGCGGGGAGCATGTAAAAGCGCATTTGGGCAGCATGGACGAAGCTTGAGACCATTACAATCACCGAGCAGTATTTCTGGGGGGACGGGCTCTGTTGGGAAAACCGACGAACCGTTTTTTGTCGTGGTGTTTGGTAGCCCGGACAATTTATTGTCCGGGTGGCGGAGCGAGGCGAAGCCACAAGAAGCCGCCGAAGACTTACGTCACTTTCCCGGACAACGAGTTGTCTGGGCTACCCTGGAGGGTCAGCCTTCGGCCTGCCCCATTTCAGACACAAGCCACCCCTCGATCAAGTCGGCGATCATTCCCGCCGCGACACTGTTGAGGTGCAGGCCATCGGTCAGCAGGAGCAGCCCATTGCGATGGGAGACCTCATCCCACGTGAGCCCGGAACTGTGCAGGGCAAGGGCATTGCCGGTGTTATGCAGGCCATCGCGGTACTCGAGGCGCGGAGGAAGCTGGGCCCGGTCGCCTTCGTGCTCGTGAAGGTAAGCCACCATGCGTTCATGCAGCGGAAGGTAAGCGAGGTTTCTCTCCCGCGCCACCCGGCGAACCGCGTCGTTATAAAGCTCGATCTTGCGATTGGCCTCGTGTTCAAGGTCTTCCCCGATCAAGGCCAGGGAGTGGATGGCCAGTTTCGCCTGCGTCTCGCGCTGCAGCCGCCCGACGATCGCGTCGAGGTTGCTCTCATACCACGTCAGGCTCGGTTCGGTTGGCAGATGGTTGAAGGCCATGTACCGGGCCAGATTGCGCTCACTCATGGTGGCGTTGACGTCGTTTGTGCCGATGAGGATGGAGACAAAATCGGGCCGCTCGGCGATCACCCGATCCAGCCGCTCCAGGCCGTTCCAAGCCAGGTCACCGTTGACGCCATGATTGATGAATTGGAACTCCGCCAGCGAAGGCCGTGAGGACAACAGATCGAGGTAATTGAAGCTGACCGTCCCCGCCGTCAGGCTTGCGCCGAAACAGACGACGGTTTTCATAAGGTAAAAGGGGAAAGGTTAAAGGGAAAAGGTGCGGAGGACTTCCATCACTTTTACCCTTTTCCTTTTGCCCTTCCTCAGTCCCCGTAGCCCTTGGGAAACTTCTGGTGCCAGGCCCAGGCGCTTTCGACAATCGGCTGCAACCGGGGGTACTTGGGACGCCATCCGAGCTCGCTGGTGATTTTGTGGGAGCTGGCCACCAGGCGCGGCGGATCGCCCGGACGCGGGTCCTTGACCACGACGGGGATGGGATGGCCTGTGACCTTGCGCACGATATCGATGACCTGCCGGACGGAAAAGCCTTCCCCGCTGCCCAGATTGTAACTGACGCTGGTTTCGCGCCCCAACGCCAGCATGTGGGCGGCGGCCAGGTCGTGAATGTGGATGAAATCGCGGATGCAGGTGCCGTCGGGCGTGGCGTATTTCTCGCCGTAAATTTCGCACTTTTCCTTTTGCCCCAGCGCAACCTTGATCACGTTTGGAATCAGGTGCGTCTCGATGCGGTGGTCCTCCCCGAACTGCGCGCTCGCCCCGGCGGCATTGAAGTAACGCAAATTCACATAAACCAGGCCGTGAATCTTGTCGTACCAGTTGAGGATCTGCTCGAAAATGAGCTTCGAGTGCCCGTAAGGGTTGATCGGCTTTTGCGGCAGCCGCTCATCCATCGGAATCTTTTCGGGCGTGCCATAGGTGGCGCAAGTGGATGAGAAGACAAATTTCTTCACTCCGGCTTCAACCGCGGCATCGAGCAGATTGACTCCGGCGGCCACGTTGTTCCGGTAATATTTCGACGGGTTGGTCATCGATTCCCCCACCAGCGCATTGGCGGCGAAATGCATGATTGCGTCCGGTTTCGCGCCGCCAACCGACTTGATGATCAGATCGCGGTTGGCGAGATCGCCTTCGATGAACCTGGCCCGGGGATCAAGAGCCTTGCGATGTCCCTCGGTGAGATTATCAAAAATGGTCACCTGATGGCCCGCATTGATCAGTTCCTCCGAGCAAATGCTGCCGATGTAACCGGCTCCCCCCGTAACGAATATATGCATAAGAAATTGAAGGCAGGTGTTGCGCTTAAGTCACGCGAGAAATAGGGCCCATCGGTCGCTCGGGGCCTACTCTTTTGGCTTTCTGGGCTTTCGTTTCAGTTCAGGCAGCGGCTTGCGCAAATTGCGGTAAATTTGGATGATCGAAACGGCGTTGTTGATGACGTAATAAAGCGAGAGCGCGGCGGCAAAGTTATAAAAAATGACGAGGAAGACGATGGGCATGAATTGCGCGATCTTCGCCTGCGTCGGATCGCCGATCTGCGGCGTCATGCGCATCATGACCATCGTCAGCCCGGTCACCAAAATCGGCAGCAAATGCAGCGCGGGATGAAACCCGAAGAACAGGAACGGCAGTGTGAAGAGCGTATCCGGCTTGGTCAAATCGTGGACCCAGAGGAACGATTGCCCGCGCAATTCGACCGCATTCTGCAGCATGTAGTAGAGACTGAAGAATACGGGCATCTGGACGAGCGCGGGGAGGCAGCCGCCGAACGGATTGACGCCGTAGTCCTTGTAGATCGCGAATGTCTCCGTCTGGAGCTTTTCCGGGCTATCCTTGTACTTGGCCTGGAGTTCCTTCAGCTTCGGCGCCAGCGCCTGCATTTTCTTGCCCGAACGGTTGGCGATGCTTTGCAGCGGCCAGGTGATTCCCTTGATCATCAGCGTGAGAAGGATGATGGCGACGCCGTAGTTGTTGAAAATCAGGAACCAGAAATGAAGCACCGTCAGCATCGGCACGATCAGCAGCTCGAACCAGCCGTAGTTCATCAATTCGCCCTGGTTCGCGCCCAACGCATCGAGCCGGTTGAAATCCTTCGGCCCCGCATATAGGCCATAATTCAGCGTGACGGATTTACCCGCCGGCACCGTGAAGCCCGCAAAGTTGGCCGAGGCCTCGATGTCGGGGTCTTCCGTCCTGAGAAAGCTGCCGCTGTCATCGCGATGGTTAAAACAGAAGAAGTCGCCGTGATCGATGGGCAGTTCCTCCGCAGGTGTCAGCAGCATCGCGAAGAACTGGTTCTCAACGCCGATCCATCGTAAGGATGCCGGGTCGATCGTCTTGCTGGAGAACATATCCTTCCCGTCCGCTGTCTTGATGCCAATCAGGGGGATGTAACTTGGATTGAAGGCGCTTATCGTCGTCAGGCGAAACTTGCTCGCGAGCCAGCCGGAGCCGAGATACTGCTGGTTCGAGTTGTAAGACTGATGCCGCTTGGTGTCGAGGGAGGAAATATCCCGCTCGTAAGGACGGGGATCGTAGAGCGGCTCCGCGCGCCCGATGCTGAGCGAATAGGAGGGCAGCGCGACATCCGCCGTGCCGGGGTTCGTCAGCGTGTCGCTGACATCGAGCGTGTAGATCAGCGGGACGGTCTTGGGATGTCCCAGCTCCACCGAAACCCACTCAATTAGCCCGCGCAGATAGCCGCTCATCCCGGCATCGTTTTCCTGATCCTTGCCGAAGGCGTAGGTTCTCTGCCACTTCAAGCCGTTGGGAAGGTCCGACGTATAGGTCACGCCTTGGCCGCCATTCTCCTGGACCTGAAAGTTGGCCGTATCCGCTCCGGGCCATCCGGTGAGGGCCAGGACATTGGAGTGCGATTGCTCGTTGAGAATAATATTTCCGCCATTGTCGGCATGGTGCTTTTTCAGCTCCACTTCGGTGATCGCCGCGCTGAGGGAGGTGAACGTCACCTTCATCGCGTCGTTCTCGATCACGGTCAGCTTCTCGACCACCGGTGCGGCGGGAGCCTGCGCAGTTGTCAAGGCGCCGGGTTGGCCGGACATGTGCGTCTGCGGGGCCACGATCGGCGCAGCACTTGACGCGCTGGGGGCTGCGGCGTGATGCGGCTTGTAGGGAGGCGTCGGGTAACGCGTATCGACGTAATACTGAAAGCCAAGCAGTAGGGCTATACAGACGAAAAGACCAATGCGACTCGTGCGATCCATAATTCTAAACTTGGGAACCTACCTTGATGCTCCGCACGCCGGCGGCACCGGATCAAACCCGGCCCCGCCCCAGGGATGGCAGCGCATCATACGGCTCAGGCCGAGGCCAACGCCGCGGCAGAGGCCGTGCGTGCAAATCGCCTCCTCCGTGTAGTTGGAGCAGGTCGGCGTATAACGGCAGCACCCCTGGACGCCCAGCATCACCTTCAAAGGTGCAAAAGCAACACGGTAAGCACGGATTAAAAAGACGGCAATCGACTGCATGAGCCGTTCAGCATGGCGAAGTTTCCCAAAAAGGCAACGCTCGTGCAGCGGACTATTTCTGATGGCTGAACTCGGGCAAGTCCGACAGGCGCCCGATCCTCGAAGCTGAGTTGAGCGATTCTCCGTCGATCGCGTAACCAAAGCGGACGTATCCGGTGTGTTCGAGCCGCATCGTTGCCTTTCTCAAGACGGGATCCCATACCGGTATGGGTACACGAACGGGACTCTCGTTGCGTTTTGGGACCGACTCAAACTTGCTGCTGTCGAAAGGCAGGTTCATCAGCGAAAAGACCTTGAGTAGGTCGCGGTGCATGAATTCCTGGCGTCCCACGAAACCAATCCCGGGCCGCACATACCATCCATACATTTCGGTGACAAAACCGGGCCGCTTCCGGTTCACCCGGTGCATGAACGTATTGAAATCAGGGCTTCCCAGTTCGTTTATCATGGAGCAGGGATGCCATTTATAGGGATCCCTCTCATTGCCCCATAATGTCCAGTTCCAGTTTTGGCTCTCCATAAAGCGCCAGTACGACTCGTACCAAAGGAGCGGTTCACGCACGAAACAGAACTTGAAGCAGTCCGGCTTCATCCGGGCCTGTGCCTTGGGAGATCGTATCGTCCGGCGCAAGATGTAGCGCGCCACCTTGAGATCGTGATGAAGCTTGTCGTGCCAAAACGACCTGTCCCAATCGGAGTGCTGGTGACCCAAAGGTGCCTGGATTAAATCCAACTCCTGCAACACTTGCTTGATCCATGTGCCACCGGTCTTGGGTATGTGGAGAAAAACCGCTCCATTCCTCAGTAAGAACGCCATATCAGGGTATAAGACTCCTTGCTTTCAAAAAAGATTACAAGATTCTCGGGTCATACCTTACAAAAATTGTCGTTGAGTAACCTGCACAACCATTGGTTGTGCGTGACGCCAGCCGATTAAATGTGCTAAGGAATGGCTTGGTATGTCAACGCTAAAGGAGATAGCTACATCGTTAAACCTATCCGTAATGGCGGTCTCGAAGGCCCTTCGTGATGCGCCAGACATTAGTATCAGCACGAAGGCACGCGTTCAAGCCGAAGCCAGACGTCGCAATTATATCCCGAATCGCGCCGCACAGAATTTGCGGTCACGTCGCAGCGGGCTCATTGGCGTTGTCGTTCCGCGGATCAACCACACCTATTATTCCCACCTCATTTGGGGCGTGGAGCGGCAGGCGGAGGCGATTGGCTTGCAGATGCTGCTCGGCTCCTCGCTGGACCGCGCCGAGAATGAGATGCGCGAAGTGCAAAAGCTGATCTCGCGCCAGGTGGAGGCTGTGCTCCTTGTGCCTGCGGTGCGCTGGCAACACCGACTCGCCACGCTCGAACTTGTGCGGACGAGCAAAATTCCCATCGTTCTCCTCGATGCCTATCCCGCCGGCGCGGAAAATTTCCCGAACGTGAGCTGGGTGGTCTGCGACGATCAGCGCGGCGGCCAAATCGCGACCGAACATCTGCTCGGCCTGGGCCACACGGAAATCCTCTTCCTGGCCGGCCCGAACGGATCGTCCTCCAGCGCGGGCCGCTTCAGCGGCTATCAACGCGCCCTGGCCGCGGCCGGAGTGGCCTATAGCGACAACCGCGTTTTCCTCGCCGACAAGGACATCGACTCCGGTCGCAAAGCCATGTCCCAGGCGCTCTCCGAGAAGGCGGCATTTACCGCGGTGGTGGCCTATAACGACAGCGTCGCCATCGGCGCGGCGGAGACGCTTTTCCAGCAGGGTTTCCTGATTCCGGAGGATGTCTCCATCGTCGGTTTCGGCGACGGCTTGCTCGCGCAGAATTTTCGCGTGCCACTCACGACGGTCCGCATTCCGCAAACGGAGATGGGCGAAGCCGCGGTGCGCATGGCGGTCGAGCTGGGGAAGGGCAAGAACGTGCAACCCCGCCAATTGCCGGTCGAAATCATCTGGCGCGCGAGCACCCTTCATCTGACGGAGAACACGCCTGAGGAGAACACACCTGCGGAGGGCGGCAAAGCCTCACCGAAAAAGTAACCTCTGGTCGCCGCATTTGACTGCACTTGCTTCCTCTCAGCTTTCTCCACAAAATAAACCATGCCGGAAAACCTCGCCGATCTCGCGCTCGACCTCACCCAGGTTTATCCCCGCAGCCCTCGCGCGCTATTCGCGGGCTATGTCATCGTGGGGCGCATCCTCGACAAGTGCCGCGCGTTCCTCAACGGCACGGCGGGCGAGTACGAATACAATTACGGCATGGACCGCGTTTTCTTCGAATTCGCCGGGATCGATGCGGAGCAATTCAAGGAATTCGTCGCCACCGGCGCCACGGACGAGGAAGTTGCGGACTGGATCAAGTCAAAGGCGAAGGTTCACTCGCCCGGCGAAATCGCCGCGTGGAATTTTACGCTCAAGTGCCGGCGCATCTCCGAACTGCCGCCCGAGCGCCAGGCCTGGGTGCAGGAATATTTGCTGGCGAATGTCCGGCCCGAAGTCCAGGAACGGGTCATCTTCAATTTCGACCTGCTCGATGCGGAAGAAGGCCGGCTCGGCTGATAGTGCGTCTACAACATTCTCATAAATGTTGTAGACGAACTTCTGTTTTTTGGCCCGGAGGGCCAACGGAAATTAGCCGGTGGTGCCAACCACCGGTTAAAGGTAACCAAAGTACCCGCCCCGGAGGGGCGGTAGAGTTTTCGAGAAGTAAACTCATCCGCCGCCCCATCCGGGGCGGTTCATCCTGCGGGGAAAACCGGTGGCTATCGCCACCGGCTAATTTCTTGCCGGCCCTTCGGGCCTCAAACTACCGCGGGTTCCTAACGGCTAAAATATATCTGAAAACGCTCGATGCGGGCTACCAATTGACCTCGACTGTGCCTCCCGTCACCTGCGCGCTTTGCGCCGTGTATTCCTGGAACTCCAGGTCCATCCCGTTCGGGTCCTTCATCCAAAACTGCAGGCTCTGGTCCGCCCCCATTTTGATTTCGCCGGGAGCGTAGCCGCGCTCGATGAGCAGCTTGCGCAAGGCCTCGATCGATTCTGTTTCCAGGCAAAAATGATTGAGCGCCTGCTTGCCGCTCTTCTCCACTTCATCGGCCAGGAACACCTCGACAAAGGTCTCGTTCGCCGCCTTCATGTAGAACCCGATGACGTCGCCCTTGCGCGTGAAGTCGAAGAATTTCGTCATGCCCAGCGCGCCGCAATAGAAGTCGGCCGTGACCTTCAGGTCGGTGGTCTTGATGCAAACATGGGCGAGCGATTTGATGTTCATAAGAAATTAAAGATCGCCGACAATCCGCCAGCCGTCGTCGTATCGCTGGAAGGAAGCCTTGCTGCGCTGCCCCGTGTACAGATAAGGCACGATCGCCTGCATATCCTTGGGGAATTGGTAGGCGGAGATATATTCCGCGATCAATACCCGGCTGCCCAGCGGGCCCGCTGTGATGCCGGTGACTTTCTCCACCCGCTCGGCCAGCGGCGTGGTCAGCTCGAAGAAGGGCGTCTTGGCCTTCCCGTTTTTATCATCCTCCGGCCTCCGAATTTGATCGTACTCGCCGGGCAGCCGGTGCAGGAAATCGATCCCCTCGACCTCGAAATCATACGTGCCGAAGAGTTCGAAATCGCGGCCTTTCATCACCAGCCCCGCCGCAACGGCGCGCTCGATGCCGCCCATTTCAAAAGCAAGCTGCGTGACGCGCGGCGCGGCCAGTTGCTGGTTCAAGAGCTCAGCGGCGATCTCGCGCGTGAGGTCGCCACTCAAGTTCGCCGGAATAATGATGAAGCCGTTGAGCAGGCTCGAATCCGACGCGAGCCCTTCCGGGTTGCCCACGCCGGCCCACGGCGAGAGCGATTGAGCCGCACCGCTTTTAGGAGGGACCTTTGACGGCGGAGGAGGCGTCTTCTTCGCCGGGCAATCGAGCGCGATTTGATCGAGCGTGACCCAATTTTCCAGGCCCTCGTGCCACGCCAACTCCGAGCGCAGCAAAGTGCCCTCCGCCAGATAATCCCGCACCTCCTCCGCGGTGTAAGGACCGAATTGCTGTCCGTCCCTGGCGACATAAATTTGCATGGGCTAGCTCGTTATCTACTCGGACGTTTCTCATCTGCCCAGATTATCTTGTCTTGGGCGATAATTCTTCGCGCACTCTTTCGGTCAGGAACGATTTCAGCAGCGACTGGTAAGGAATGTCGCGCTTATTGGCCATTCAATTCATCGATCAGCATTTGCGGCAGACGCAGTGATATGGTCCGCGTCGACGGCTTCAAATTGGGAAACTTGGCGCGTTTGGCCTTGGACCAATCGATCAAATCCGTCGGAGCGCGCTTCGCCCAAAAGCTACGTTCCCCGCTCTCGGATTTAAACTTGAGAATTTTAGTTTTCATAGGTGGATAGCTTCGTTTTTCCTTGCTGCACGTCAGTGCTCAATAGGTAATAAGCAAACGGTCTTCGACGATTTCATCCGTGAGGGTATCGCCTTGTCTCTGAAAACGGCGTAGCATGGAGCGTCCGCAGGAAATAAAAACCTCACGTTCGAAGAGGCCTTCTGGAACATCGATATCGCATTCAACCGCGCCTGATTTTTTCTTCCCATCTATGCTCAGAGCAACACGAACTCCACGATCCCTACACTCGGCGATCGCGTTAAATAGCCGCTTCAGCGAAAAATCCTGTCCGCCGTACAAAATGGCCTGGCTGTGTGAATACGGAGGGTCGCAATAGACTAAGTCATTTTCGCGAGCCATGCTCAATGTTTGATAAAAGTCCTGACACAAAAAGCGGGTCTTCTGAATTCGTTGATGCCATGTGCGAACCCGTGAAGAAAATGAATCGGGACTAATAGGCTCATGTACTCCACAAGGAGTGGACATGTAACCATCAGCTTTTCTAAAACGAACTACTCCACCATAGCAACTCCGACTTAAGAACAAAAGATCAGCACCGTTGGGATTCGCGTTATAGGAGGCTTTGATGAGCTCATAACCCTCGGGTTTGGGGTTAGACGTATAAATTTTATATCTCTCCTTATACCAGTTGCATAATGTCTGAGGTTTCCTTTGTAGGGTTTGCCAAATCTCGACCAAAGGAGGGAATACATCGGCTGCAATCGACTTATTTGGCCACAAAGTCCCTAAGATGGCCCCGCTTCCAAGAAATGGCTCAAAATAAGTTCCAAACTTGGCTGGAAAGAAGGACGCAATTTTGTGAGCGAACCGTTGCTTGTTACCAATCCATTTAAGCAATTGCTGTTTGAATGGCGCGACGTGTCGAAACTCGGTTTCTGCGAATAAGTCCAGCGTGTCCTCCTTTAAGCGGCCAGAAGATAAATATCCTGAACTGGGATATTTAGCAAGATATTCTAAAGAAGATTTAGGTGATTTCCGATCAGTACTCATTTGATAACGAAAAGCTGCGCTCTTTGCTCAAGGAAACTCGCAGGAGAGCCGCCTTAACGCAAGAGCAACTGGCCAAGAAATTAGGCGTACCCCAATCATGGGTCAGCAAAATCGAATCTGGAGAGCGAGTTTTGTCGTTTGTGGAGGTGCGAGTGCTCTGCTTGGCGCTAGGTACGTCGCTTCGTAAATTCGTCGCGGAGTACGAAAGGAGCCTCAATGAAGGCTGATCCAAGGTTTTTGAAGAAGCCCAAATCGTTTTGGGCGGCTATACGAACCTTAGGTGAGGAATGTGGTTATACCAAAAAAGGCGCAAAGCGTAAGAAGCCCTCTCGTTCAGAAAAATTGAAAAGTTGTCACGATTTTCCGGCTTCAAATGGGCAAATCAAAATTCCCACTATTATTGAGTTGGAAAAAGCTTACTCATCCTTGTCGCTAGACAGTACAAAACTTCGAAATGCGGCGGGCGACGTATCGGTTTACGCAAACGAAATTCTGGAATATTGCGAGTACCGCGCTGATGTACTGAATTCTTTCGTCGAGCCGCGCTTGATGAACGGCATACAAGCCGAGGAATTGTACAATCAACTAAAGAGAACGCATAATCCCCAAAGTCCTATGCCTCTCAATAAACAGGGTGGAAAAAAGAAAGTTCCGAATTACTTCACGGGGATAGTTAACACCTTAATTGAATCTTCGTTAGCTGGACAAAGGTGCGATTACAATCCGCGAGCGCTAACGACGGTTACCCGACAAGGGCTGCCCGTTCGCACATTGGCGAGGCAAATTGACGGTGCTTTCCCAAGTTCTATCAACCCAATTGCTGTCTGGGAAATCAAAGAATATTACTACACTACAACTTTCGGAAGTCGGGTCGCAGACGGCGTGTACGAAACTTTGTTGGACGGAATGGAGCTGGAAGAACTTAGCGCAGTAGAAAACCACCAAATCCTGCACTATCTAATGGTCGACGCGCATTACACTTGGTGGTGTCTTGGTCGCTCCTATTTGTGCCGCATCATTGACATGTTGCACATGGGGTACGTTGACGAAGTGTTCTTTGGGAGAGAGGTGGTAGATGCTCTCCCCGCCGTCGCAAAGACATGGCTCGGAATTCCCCCGACAGAATCGCGTCGAGGAACTACTCCCTGAAAGTACACGCCAGCTCCGCCACCAGCTTCTTGCGGACAAGGTCATGGGCGTCGTTGACTTCCTTCTCCGTCAGCGTCTTGTCGGATGCGCGGTAGGTGAGGGCGTAGGCGAGCGATTTCTGGTCGGCGGGAATCTTCTCGCCCTTGGGATCGCGGAAGAGATCGAAGAGGCGGACGCTTTCGAGGTTCGGGGCCTTGGCGCTACGGATCGTCTCCTCCACCTTGGCGGCTGGCACGGACTTGGGCAGGACGATAGCGAGGTCGCGACGGATGGGCGGGAAGGCGGGCACGGGCTGGTAGCGCTCGGGTTGCAGGGTGCGCGACAGCCAGCCGTCGAGGGCGATTTCGGCATAAAAGACCGGCGTCTTGATTCCGTGAGTTTTGAGGTCAGTAGCGGCAGTTTGGCCCGATTCAACGATATCTTTATCGTTAATGCCGAGCTTTTCGAGCAATAGATCGATAGAGCCAGCAAGGTCGAAGTAGTCCGAGGTGCGCTCGCCCTGATACCACGCAGCTTCTTGGGCCAGACCCGCGACGAGCAGTCCGAGCCGTAGCGGTTCATGGGTCGATTGGTCGCGCTTTTCATAGACGCGACCAACCTCGAAGAGCCGCAGTTGCGCGACGCCGCGGGCGAGATTTTTTGCCGCGACCTGAAGCAGCGACGTCTTCAGCGCGGGGCGCAGGTGGGTTTGGAGTTCGCTCAGCGGATTGGCCATCTCCAAAGCCGTTTCCGTCGTGGCGAAGCGGCGCTCGATCAGCGCATCCGTCACGCATTCGTCCCAACCGCGAACGGCGAGCGCGCGGCGCAGGCGCAGGACGCGATCATGGGCACGATCGGCGTCGGTCTCAGGATGCAGGCCGGTCGCGATGCGGGCAGGGATGCCGTCGAGCCCATGCAGTCGCGCGATTTCCTCGATCAGATCGACCTCGCGGTGGAGATCATCGCGGAACGTGGGCGTTTGCCAGACCATCTCTTCATCGTGATTGGCTGAATACTTGACGCAACCGAGTTCCGTGAGATTCGACTCGATCGTGTCGAAGGGAATGTGGATGCCGAGCAGGCTTTCGACCCGTTTCAAGCGAAGCGTGATCGGAGTGCGCGGGGAGGGAGCTGCGCCGGCCACGGAGGAAGCGGAAGAAATCGTCCCGCCGGTCAATTCGATAAGGAGGCCGAGGGCCCGATCGCGCGCGGCGAGCAACGCGCCGGGGTCGACGCGGCGTTCGTAACGATAGGAGGAGTCGGAGACAAGGCCGAGCCGGCGGCTGGTGCGGCGTACGGTGGCGGGCAGGAACCACGCGGCTTCGAGCACGATTTCCGTGGTCGAGTCGGTGACGCCGGTGGGCTTGCCGCCCATCACGCCCGCGATGGCGACAGGGCCGCCTGCGTCGGCGATGACCAGATCGTCGGGGCGCAGTTCGTAGGTTTTGTCATCGAGCGCCTCGAGTTTTTCGCCCGCCTGCGCGCGGCGAACTTCGATGATTTTGCCACTGAGCCTCGACGCGTCGAAGGCATGGAGCGGCTGGCCGGTCTCGAACAACACGTAGTTGGTGATATCGACCACGTTGTTAATCGGGCGATGACCGGTCGCGGCAATGGCCTCCTGTAACCAGGCGGGGCTCGGGCCGACTTTCACGCCGGTGAGATGCGTCGCACTATAATAAGGACCGAGCTCGGGTGCGGTGAGGCGGGCCGTCCATTCCGGCTTCGATTCAGGAAAAGAAATGACAGCCGTGGGCACGACCTTGATCGTGCCCGCGCCGGTCGCGGCGATTTCGCGCGCAAGGCCGCGATAGGAAAGGAGGTCCGGACGATTCGACGTAATCTCGACTTCAAAGATGGTGTCGCCCGGCGTGTAATCGGAGAATTTTTTCCCGACCGGCGCATCGGCTGGGAGTATGAGCAGGCCTTCGGCATCCTCGGCCAGCGCGAGTTCCTTGGCGGAGCACAACATGCCTTGGGAAAGTTCGCCGCGGAGCTTCGACTCCTTGATGACGAAATCGCCGGGGAGTTTCGCGCCGGGCAACGCGAGCGGAACCTTGTCCCCGACCTTGTAGTTCTTCGCGCCGCAAACGATCTGCCGCGTGGCGGTGCCGTCATTGACCTGGCAGACACTCAGGCGGTCCGCATTGGGGTGCTGCGCCGAGGAAAGAATCTGCGCGACGACGACGTGGGGGCTGTCGACGCCGGTGACGGCAACGTGCTCGACCTCGGTGCCGGCGAGGGTGAGGCGGTCGAGCATTTGCGCCGCGGGAACGGTGAGATCGATGTAATGGCTGAGCCAGCGAAGAGAGAATTTCATGGTCGGAAAACGGAGCCTGAGTATGCGCAGGCCCGCCGACGATGGCAAGGTCGCGAGGTTGCCGAACAAGCCAGCCGCTCTCAGATCAGGCGTCCTTGCGGCGTGGGCTTGCACCATTTGCTCTCGACCAAGAGGGGTAAGGGGCCGCATTTTTGTGGATGTTCCAGGGGTTGCTTCAAGGGGAGATAGTTGGTTTTGCACAACTCCATGCTGCAACCGCAGCCCCATGAACAACCTATTGAAACATCACAGCTAGCGGCTAGCCATGCACGACCGCTGAGCGATCAGGTGGGCAATTCCCAACCGGTGCAGGGCCACCACAAAATACCCCGCTGCTTGCGGCGGGGGTATTTATTCCTGCCTCCATTCCATTTGACCCCGGCTTTTTATCGATTAAACTCTCCGCATGAAGACGTTAACGACTTTTCTCACGGTTTTGGCTCTCTCCCTCGGCTTGGCCTCCGCGCAGGACGTAAGCGGCAATGCCAATCGTCCGGTCAGCGAAACGGCGAAAGGCGCCGACGTCACCGGATTCCGTGCCCCGGCTGAGCTTGGGCCGACGGCGGAGTCTTCCAAGGCGCCCAATCCGCATCCCGACCTGACCCCGAAGCTCGGCGGCATCTTCGTCGACGGCGCAAAGTATGGAACGCAATTGATCAATCCAGCCGCACCAGCCTCCTACGGCATGGGCGAAAAATATCTCGCCGCGCCTGATGCGCGCTACGACTTGGAGCGTGAGACGGGTCGCGCCGCGCATCATGATACGGGCGGGTTCAAGCTATTCTCGCTCGAATTTTAAGGTAGCCGTCGGCCTCCGGGCGACGGTCGGCAGCTACCGCATTGCCTCACGGTAAAATGTTACCGGGGGAGGCGTCCGGTTAGGGCGCGGCCACTTAAACATCCCTCTCGCCAGAAAAGCGCTCGCTGATAAAGTGACAGTATGGCCGGTTCCTATTTTCTCACCACGGCGATTGATTACGTCAACAGCGCGCCCCATCTCGGGCATGCGTACGAAAAAGTGTTGGCCGATTTCTTTGCGCGGTACCAGTCGAGCCTGGAGCACGACGTACTATTTCTCACCGGCGTCGATGAGCACGGGCAAAAGGTGCAGCAATCGGCGCAGCGCGAGGGAATCGAGCCGCAGCTTTTTGTCGACCAGACAAGCGCGCATTTCCAGCGCCTGCACAAGAGCCTCGGCGTGGCCTCCTCTCATTTTGTCCGCACTACGGATGAAAGCCACAAAACGGTCGTCCGCGACTGGCTGCAAAAGCTCCACGACAAGGGCGAGATTTTCTTTCAGGAGCACGAGGGCTTTTACAGCGTCCGGCAGGAGCAGTTCGTCACAGAGAAGGACAAGGTCGACGGCCGGTGGCCGGAGATTTTCGGCGAGGTGATCGAGACCAAGGAGCCGAATTACTACTTCCGGCTTGAGCCCTATCGCGAGCGGCTGTTGAAGCACATCGAGGAAAATCCCGATTGGATCGTGCCCGCGTTCCGCCGCAACGAATTACTCGGTGCGCTGAAGGAACCGCTCGGCGACCTCTGCATTTCCCGGCCGAAGTCGCGGCTTACCTGGGGCATTCCGCTTCCGTTCAACGAAGATTACGTCACCTACGTCTGGTTCGATGCGCTGGTGAATTACTACTCGTTTGCCTCGGTAAAAGGCACCTTGCGCTGGCCGCCCGATCTCCAAATCATCGGCAAGGACATCCTCATTCCCGCGCACGGCGTCTACTGGCCGATCATGCTTTTCGCGCTCGACCTGGACTTGCCGAAGCACCTGCTCGTCCACGGATTCTGGACCAACAGCGGCGCGAAGATCAGCAAGTCGAACGCGAAGTCGCTCATCGATCCGGTGCCTTACGTCGAGAAATTCGGGCCCGACGCGCTCCGCTATTTCGTCCTGCGCGAAATGGTCCTGGGCCAGGACGCCGATTTCTCCGACGAGCGTTTCGAGACCCGCTACACCGGCGATCTGGGAAAAAAGCTCGGCAACCTCGTCCAACGCACGCTGTCGATGCTCAACTCCTATCGCGCGGGCGTGGTCCCCAACTACGACGGCTTTCACCTGACTGAGGTCGATGCCGCGCTGCGTTCCGACGCGGTCGTCGAGGAATACAAGCGCGCGGTGGACCAGTTCGCGCCGCATCTGGCCTTGCAGGCCGTGTGGGAATTCGTCGCGCAGGCCAACGAGTACATCGAGAAAACGGCCCCGTTCAAGCTGGCGAAAGATCCCGCGCAGTCGAAGCGGCTTGATGTGATTTTGGGCCTCTTAACCGAGACGCTTCGCCGCCTTTCCGTGCTGGTGCAGGACGCGCTGCCTTTCACGGCGGAAAAAATCCGCGCGCAAATGCAGCTCACTCCCGGTCCCGTGCGGCTGGAGGAAGCGCTCTTTGGCAACTCGCTCCGGGGTCACACTGTGGGCAAGCCCTCCGTGATTTTCCCGCCCATCGACAAGCCACCTGCCGCCGGGGTGTGATTCGGTGCCGCTTCCACCGTCATGACTCTGTTTGCCTTCATGCTTTCGCACGCCGTACGCGCGGAATTACTGAGCCTTGTCGAGGCGCTCTTCATCCTTTTCGTCCTGGTCAGTTTCGTCTGCGTGACCGGTTACATTTCCCGCCAAATCCGAATTGGAAGGGTTTTTCCGAGCGAAAACGCGCCGCCGCCTTTGGCGATGACGCCACTCTCGGGCTGGCTTTTTGTCGTCAGCGTCGTGAGCTTGATTTATCTGCAATCGGCCCTGTACGCGATTGTCGTTCTGGTCGGCATTGCCGGATCGCTGGTCGAAAGCGGACGCACGCTCAACGCGCAATTCGGTCTCGACCGCGTCCCGCGCGTCAAGGCGTTGACCTGGGGCCTGCTCGTTTTTGGCGCGGTCATGCTGGTGGAAACGCCGCTCACGGATGCCTCGGCCCGCGCGCTCGATGCCCTTCAGATTTCCCATCCTGAGCAGCAAGCGGTCGAGACCTTCCGCCAATATAATCACCTCTCTGCGATCCTCTGGTTCCTGGTCCAGGCGGTGTTTTTATTTCCCGTGATCGAAGAGTTATTCTTTCGCGGATATCTCCTGGCCTTCCTGAGAAAATATACCTCAACCTGGATGGCCATTGTGCTCAGCGGCGGCATCTTCGCCTTTGCACATCTCAACCTCGGAGCAGTGCTCCCGCTATGGTTTCTTGGCATCGTCCTCGGCGTGGCCTATGAGCACACCGGCTGCCTGCTGGTGCCCATCAGCGTCCACGCCTGTTTCAATCTCGCCACCGGCTTGAGCTTGCTGATGGACAAGGGGAATTCATCATGATTATCCTAGTGACTTGGTCCCTCGTTCCCAAATTTTATTTGGGAACGCCCCTTGTGCCTCGCGAAATTTTATTTCGCGCCAATTCATTGGAATATTGTTGCGGCGAGATCGGCCATGAAATGGCCTCAGCAATTGCGTTCCCAAATAAAATTTGGGATCGAGGGAAGGGGAATTCATCATGATCGCCCGCGACTCGCTTGCCGCCCTGGGCGAGAACGGCCTGCTTCACTTGCTCACCGGCAAATGGAAAACCGATCCGAGCCAGATATTGACTGGCGTGGGCGATGACTGCGCGGTGCTGCGCGGCGAGGGGAAGAACCACTTTCTCATCTTCAAGACAGACGCGGTTGTGGAAGGCGTCCACTTCACAACGTGCGAGCGGCCCGAGTGGATTGGACGCAAGGCGTTGGCGCGGGCCCTGAGCGACCTCGCGGCCATGGGCGCGTCTCCACGTGCGGCGGTCATCACGCTTGGCGTTCCCGCCGATGAATCCGTTAGCCGCTTGCGCGCGATTTATCGGGGTATGGAGCGCATTGCGAAAAAGTACGCGGTCAACCTTGTCGGCGGCGAGACGACCCGCGCGAAGCAGCTTTTCCTCAACGTGGCGTTGCTCGGCGAATGCCGCGGTTATCGTCCCGTGCTGAGATCGGGCGCAAAGGCCGGGGATCTCATCTTCGTGACGGGCCGGCTCGGTGCGACCCGGGCCCGCCGTCATCTCCTCTTCGAACCGAGGCTGGCGGAAGGCCAGTGGCTGGCGCGGCACAAGCTCGCCTCGTCCCTGATGGACATCAGCGACGGCCTCGGAGCCGATTTGCCGCGTCTGGCCCGCGCCTCCGGCATCTTTTTTAAACTCGATTTTGAGAAAATTCCGCGGGCGCGGGGCGCAACCCTCAAAGCCGCCTTGAACGATGGCGAAGACTACGAGCTTCTCTTCACCGCCAACCCGGCTAATGCAAAAATATTGAAAAAGAAGTGGCGCTTCCCCACTCCCGTGCGTTCAATTGGTACGATGAGGTCTTGCGACGGGGAAACGCGGGAACCTGCTTTTGCACATGGGTTTGACCATTTTAAATAGTGTTGAGGTTGCGCAGGCTTTCGGGGAAAGCTGGGCGAAGAACCTTGTCGGGGGCGAAATCTTTGCCCTGTACGGCGTGCTGGGCGCGGGCAAGACGCAACTCGCCAAGGGCCTGGCGCGCGGGCTGGGCTATCCCGGCGACGTCACCAGTCCCACCTTTACGATTGTCCACGAATATCGCGGCGGGCGGCTTCCCATGTATCACATCGACCTCTATCGCATTCGCAACGAAAAGGAGGCGATCGATATCGGGCTCGAGGAATATCTGCCCGGCGACGGCGTGACCGTCATCGAATGGCCGGAGCGAATCGCTTCCATTCTCCCGCTGCAAACCCAACACTGGGAACTGGAAGTCGTCAGCCTGACCGAACGCGTCATCCGGCAGTGGGCGGATGCCGGTCCGGCCTAGGCAACACAGTTCATTCACCATGCTTGATCTCGCCTTCGATACTTCATCCTCCATCGGCAGCGTCGCGCTGGGCAACGCCCAGGTCGTTGTCCAGTCGATTGACCTGGCGGGGCCGAAGCGCCATTCCGCCGCACTCTTTCCCGCGCTGACTCGTCTCGGCATTCCGCGCCTCAAGCTGCGGCGCATCATCGTCGGCCTCGGCCCCGGCTCGTTCTCGGGCATCCGGGTCAGCCTTGCCGCCGCGCAGGGCATCGCGCTGGTGCAAGGCGTGCCGGTGATCGGCATTTGCAGCGCTTATTCGGTGGCGATGCAGCACAAGAACGTCACGCGGCTCGGGGTCTTCGCCGATGCGAAACGGCGTGAGGCCTTCTGCACCATCTTTCGCCACGGTGAACTCGAGCGGGAGACGTACCTCATCCCCATGGCCGAGATTGAGGAGCACGCCAGCAAGTTCACGCTGGCCGTCAGCGCCGAGCCATTGCCTGGCATTCCCACGCGGACTTACCCGCGCGCGCGCGATTTGCTGTCACTGCCCGATTCGCTTCCCGGCTGGGTCACGCAGCAGCCGCTCGAGCCGATTTATCTCCGCGAACCGGTCGCGGCCAAGTAGCAAGACAGATTAGTTGCGAAAGGGACAAGGCTTTTGACGGAAGTACCAAATTTTCGGAATTAACGGAATTTTTTAACAGGAAGACATGAAATCATGAAATACATGAAGAAGACACTTTCGATGCTTTTTTCATGTCAAAATCTTTTCCTCTCCGATTTGGTCAATCTGGAAAATTTGGAAATTTGGTCCTGCTTCCCTCCTCTTCAACCCTAAATCTTGTTAATCCTGTCGAAAAACTTTTATGACACATCGTCGTTGCTGGGTTGAAGTCGATGGCCGCGCCCTGCGCCACAACTTCAAGATTCTGCGCGGCCTGGTGCCCCGCGCGACGCGCCTCATGGCCGTGGTGAAGGCCAACGCCTACGGTCATGGCCTCATCCCCATGGCGCGCGAATTGGAGGCGATTGGCACCGACTGGCTCGGCGTGGCCAACGTCGCCGAAGGCACGGCGATTCGCGAGGCCGGCGTTCGCCTGCCTATCCTGCTGCTGAGCGCGACCCTGCCCGAGGAGATGGAGGAAGCGATCCGGCAAAAACTGGCGCTGACCATTTCCTCTTACGAAGAGGCCCGGCATCTCAGCCGCATGGCGGGAAAATTGCGGCGCAAGGCCGAGGTTCACTTCAAGATCGATACCGGCATGGGCCGGCTCGGCTGCTGGCATACCCGCGCGCGGGAGGAATTGGTCCGCATCCGGCGTTTGCCCGGCCTCGACATCAAGGGACTCTGCACCCATTTCGCCTCAGCCGATGACAATGCCGGTTTGACCCAAACGCAGTGGGAAGCGATCTCGCCCTTCTTCGCGGAAAATACCAATCTCCTGCGCCATGCCGCGAACAGCCCCGCCGTGACGCGCCGTTACGGTTTCGCCGCCGACATGGTGCGCGTGGGCCTGGCGCTTTACGGCATTGCGCCGAATCCCGACGGCCAGGGCCTCGGCCTGCGTCCCATTCTGACGTGGAAAAGCCGAGTGACGCTGCTGCACGATGTCCCTCGCGGACGCACCGTGAGTTACGGCGCGACCTATCGCGTGCCGTCGCCGCAACGGTTGGCGGTCGTGGCCATGGGTTACGGCGATGGCTATTTCCGGCTTCACTCCAATGCAAGCCACCTGCTCGTGCGCGGAAAGCGTTGCCCGATTCGTGGCCGCGTGACCATGGATCAAATCATGATCGACGTTACCCGCGTGCCCGGTTGCCGCGTGGGAGACGAGGTCGTGGCGCTCGGCGTTCAAGGCGGCGACGAAATCCAGGCGCGCGAACTGGCCACGCAGGCGCATACCATCCCGTGGGAAATCCTGACCAACATCAGCGCGCGCGTGCCCCGCGTGTACAAGTATTTCCGGACCTGACCTTGCGGGTTGATGTGGCGATCTAGAATGTTATTTTCACGCCCGCCTCGACGCTTTGCGCGAAGAAATTGCTGGCGCCGGCTTCCACCCGGTACGCCGTAAAAACATGTGTGTCTGTGTTGATATCGATGTCGGTGCCGACGCTGATCAGAGCGGAATCGCGGCTGTTGCTTGGGCTTTCCACCGTCATGGTGCCCACTCCTGCGCCATTAAACCCGGCCGAGAAGCTGTTGGCGTTTTCCATGAATTCGTGCTGCCAACTGGCGTCGATGAACGGGCGCCAGATTTGGTTTCCATCTGAGGCGGCGTAGTAGATGCGCCCGCCAAGACGGCTTCGCATCGAGTCATTACTGTGAGTATTGACTGCCAGATCAAGCAGCCCCGCGCCGCTTTCGGTAAAGGCGTCCGTGTTCATGTGGACGTATTGCACTCCGCCAGTCGGGCCGAAGGTCCAGTTCCCGGCGTGGAAGTCCCTGCCGCCGCTGATGTAGCCATATTCTTCCTCGCCGGTGGGGCTGGCTTGGGTGCTGGCGAAAAATCCGGGGAAAACGATATTGCGATTCACATCGAAGTCGCTGACGCCGCCGGCTGCCAGCGCGTTGCCATACCAGCCGGCGTTGGTGTAGCTGGCGTAGATACCGGGAGTATAGCTGTTGGCGCTGGCCGTGCTTCCCTCTTCGTCAAGCGAAGCGCTGCTATGTCCATAGGCAAAGAATGCCCCCGCGAGAAAGTGCGAGGTGAGTTGATAATCGGCCCCGAACTGCAGAGCGCCTGAGGTTGCGTCACTGTGCTGCAGGCCGCCCCCGGAAAAATTCTGGCTCATGACGACAATCCCGCGGGTGAAGACGTTCCAGCGTTGATCGAGGTTCGCCCCATTCGGTGCCGTTATGAGTGAGCCGGGCGAGTCAGACATGCTCTTCGGGTCAACTGCGTTGCCGTCAAAGGCGAGGAGTTGTCCGGCGATGTCCTGCAGGCCGGGATCGGTGTTGCCGTCGAAGACGCTCAGGCCGCTCAGGTCGATGCCGTTGCCGGGACGGAACGTACCGACGTCTGTCCTGCGGTGGGAAAGATAATCATCCAGATCATTCGTGATGAAGTCGACGGCTCCGACGGTTTGCGCGTCCAGCGCCGCATACTTGAGCGGGGAGAGTTCTTTCAGGGCGTTTTCGTAGTCCGTTGAATCTCCGCCGAGGAGCAGATTGCCCAGCGCGGCGTTGGCATTATTGAAGGTGGGATCGGTCGGCATCGTGGCTGAAACCGAGTTGACATAGTTTTGTATTGTCGACGACGTCGGATCGAGCACGAGGGTCGGCAGGGCGGCTCCGTTCAAAGTCGAAACGATCAGACCACCTCCGAAAGACGCGTTCAGAACGGCCTGGGTGGCGTGTCCATCATAAAACCCGATCGTGATTGGGTAGAGTCCCGCCTGGGTGAAAATGGCGGTTTGGGTGATGACGGTCGCGCCGTGAATACCTCCGTTATTGATGACCGGCGTGCCGTTGATGGTAAGGATTCCGCCATCGTCGAGGCCCAGTGAGAACGTCTGCGTGACATCAACCATCGCGGGAGTGACACGAAGATACCCGGTTAGATTAAGAAACGTCCCGGTATGAGTGCCCGCATTAAACACCGGAATATTGATGGGTACACCGCCGTTAAAAACAACGCTCGCCCCGTCGCCCTTGAGCCAGGTCGTCAACGGCTGTGAGTCGGCGGAAGCGCCCGCCGGGGGAGAAATACCATAGGTGATCCCTGTGGACGTATTGGCCAGATAGGTTCCAATTTGGGTCGGATTGAACGAGAAAGCGGGATTGAAAAGATTGGCGACGGTATAGTCACTGGCGGTTGGATCGAGCGCACTAAAGCTGTAAATCGATCCGAATAAACCGTTGTTCAATGTACCGCTGCTAAAATTTGTCGTGGGCGTGATCATGATTGGCGTGCCGCTGCCAAGTGAGATCATTGATCCAAGCAATGCGATTGTTGCGAGGGATTTTTTGATGAAAGTACGAAAGAAATAGTATGCTGACTCAGAAAACCATGGCCTTGGAAGTTTATGTTCCCCGCGCCTGTCGAACTTATCGTTACACTTCTTACAGTTAATAAAATAGTTCGTCATTGAGCCATAGAAGGTTGGAAGCGGACGTATGTCGAGGTTTTATTGGCTTGATTAGGCCCGCTTATGGAACCAATTCTTTACTCGGCGGTCGGGCTGGGAAGCTCAAACGCGAAATAATCCTGAACATTTCCGAAGCAGATTTCCTCCACCATTTTTCCGATGAGAGGAAGGTCGGACGGCAACTCGCCCTGCTCGATTCCCTCGCCCAAAAGATTGCACAGCACGCGACGGAAATACTCATGGCGCGGGAACGAAAGGAAGCTGCGCGAATCGGTCACCATGCCCACGAAACGGCGCAGCAGTCCCAGGTTGGACAGGGCATTGAGCTGCCATTCGATGGCTTCCTTTTGATCCAGGAACCACCAGCCGCTGCCGAATTGGATTTTACCGGGCACCGTGCCATCCTGAAAATTGCCCGTCATCGCGGCAAAGGCGTAATTGTCGGCGGGGTTCAGGTTATAAAGAATCACGCGCGGCAGTTCGCCCGTGCTATCCAGCGCGTTCAGGAAGGTCGAAAGCGCGCCTGCCTGCGTCCAGTCGCCGATGGAATCGAAGCCGGTGTCGGGCCCGAGCGACTTGAGCAGGCGGCTGTTGTTATTCCGCAACGCGCCGAGATGAAGCTGCATCGCCCATTTTTTCGCGGCATTCCATCGCCCGAATTCGAGCATGAGGAAAGAAGCGTAAGCGCCCACGTCTTCCGGCGTGAGGTGCCGGCCCGCCCGCGCTTTCTCAAAAATATGACTGGCCTGCGCGTGAGTGCACGGAAGGGCAGGACAGGTCTCCAACCCATGATCGGAGGCGCGCCCGCCCATGGCGTGGAAATCGTCATGACGTTTCTTCAGGGCGTTCAGCAGATCATCAAAACTGGAGATCGAGCACTGCGCGGCTTGCTCCAGCCTTTCGAGCCATGCGTTGAAGACCGCCGGTTGATGAATCTGCAACGCCTTGTCCGGGCGAAAGGTGGGATAGACGCGCGTTGCGAGCGGGCCCTTGCGAATGGCCGCATGATGTTCCAGCGAGTCGGCAGGATCGTCCGTGGTGCAAAGGACGCGAACCTGATGCAGCTTCAGGATGTCGTGAACTCGCTGGCCGGGAAGCTGCGCGTTCGCTTCCTTCCAAATCGCGCCTGCTGTTTCGGCATTGAGGAGCTGGTCGATGCCGAAATGGCGCTTGAGCTCGAGATGAGTCCAATGATATAGCGGATTGCGCAGCGTATAGGGAACCGTCGCTGCCCAGGCGCGGAATTTATCCTCCGGCGACGCATGGCCGGTGACATAGCGCTCATCGATGCCATTGCCCCGCATCGCGCGCCATTTATAGTGATCGCCCGAGAGCCAGACTTCCGCCAGGTTGGCGAATTTGTGGTTGCCCGCGATCTGGGCCGGGGAAAGATGGTTGTGATAATCGATGATCGGCTGCGAGGCTGCGAAGCCATGATACAGCTCGC
>Ga0209611_10003355_pt1 | contig 27821 bp, 24 predicted proteins | sample S1TSphgellanicum_3_FD_187693 | JGI IMG/M metagenome (GOLD analysis project Ga0209611, IMG submission 187693) | Host-associated microbial communities from peat moss isolated from Minnesota, USA - S1T2_Fc - Sphagnum magellanicum MG (SPAdes) (version 2) | ecosystem: Host-associated > Plants > Peat...
GTTATTGTGTAGGTGAGATTTGTTTTATTTAAGAACCAAGCAAATTTGAAAAAATTAAAAATTTAATAACTTGACCTATTTTCACCAACCCAATATATATACCCGATCAAGTTCTCATAACATCATGAAAAAATTGAAACTAATTGGTTCTCACAAAAAACTAAGAACTACCCAACATTAATATATACCATACAATGATTTCAATTTTGTCATTTTCCCATTAGTTTAGAGATACATACTTAAAGTTGAAATTATTTAGGGTGTACCACCTAGGATGAAATAGAGATAATCCTATATGCAATTTTTCATTTTATTTTATATTTGAATTTTCATAAAAATTAATAAATAAATGTTGAAAAAATATTTATTTATTTATTTACCTTTTAACAACAAAAGGACTCCAAGAAGAAAAGTTAGGGGAAGCCAAGGATATTAGGAAGTGTCAAGGATATGTTCAATGGACATTGAACAACATTAAAAAAAATCTTAAAGATCTTTAATAAAATTATTGAAAAATTGGTTCACATGATGACACTATGAAGACATGTATCAAAGGATGATAAGGCAATGTAAGTCCAAACCAAAATAATAAATTTTAGTAAAAATATTTTTAAAAATTACCATTAGCAAGGATTCCATTATGGATGTTCAAGTTTTTTATAACCTAGGGACATTCCTCTTGGCAACCCTACCATAATGCAATACCTTCATGAAGGTATTACCTTGCATGCTATCCTTAGAGACTGTGGCTTGTAGAAAAGTAAAGGTATTGCACAATGTGAGGTGTAACTTTGTTTTAGAAAATCATAACTACTAATGACCAATTGTGATTTTTTAAGAAAAGCAAGACCACAACAAAAACAAGATGACAAGGAGTTGAAATAAGTTATTGATGAAGCTTGCATCAATGTTAGGAATTGCAAGATGGACACAATGTCACCACTTAAACTTACAAAAGTTACAAATGAAAAGGATCAACATTAGGGAACTCACTTTAAACTTTGCTTTGCAAGATAAAAATGAAGGGAGTTGCAAAACAATCACAAGATAGGATATGTGCAACACATGTGACACAAAGGGTAAAGAATAAGGAGCAAGAAGCTCACTTTAAATAAGTTGTTGAAATTTTCAACAATGCAAAGAGATTTAAAATGACAATTGCACTTGCAAACAACATTTAAACAAAAAGGAGATCTTGACATGTTGGTTTTTTTTAATTGTTGGCATATTGCTAGGAAGTTGGTGGGCTTATCATGAATTAGGTTAGGGGGTTGATGGTTTTGGGATCCTATAAAAAATCAACATGGGGAAGCTCACAAGACCACAATGAAAGAAGCTTTACAAGATATCATTCTTCCATACTTAAACTTGTGTTCTCTCTTACCTACCTTTCTTCTTTCATTGTGGTCTTATGAGCTTCCATTTCCCCCTTTTTTTTTCTTTCTTTGTTGAATCGTATTCACTTCCATAGTTGTTTTCTTAAACATTGAAAAGAGAGAAACAAAAAGAAACAAAATATCGCATGTGTTATTATGTTTATTTATTTGTTTACATTATTTTATGATTTTACATGGTAAATGAGATCATTTAAGTGTATGTATATTTTGTGTGATTTACATTTTCTTTTTCTTTTTACACAAGTTGAGATAACCTCACACAATTTTACACTTACACATATTTAACATATATATCAAAAGTTATATACACACAGAACTCTAGTCGTAACAATATGTGATTGACTTTGGAGTGCACACATTAAGGATTTTAAATTCTACAATTATTCATCTTCAAAGCAATGAAAGGTTTCAAAAATTGCCACACCCTTCCTCAAATATTTCACCTCCCAATTGTTTCTTACAAGTGCCTTCGAGTGGTTTTTTACCCCAAAATGGGGAAGAGTCACTAGGCATCACAATTGAAAAAAACAAAAGAGGAATCACACGTTGTCATGCAAAATAACACCCCCAAAATAAAGCTATTTGGCTCCACCTCAAGGGCCCTTATTTTGAGAACACTAAGCTATTCATGTGTTACTTTACCCTTATTTAGATCATGAGGCAATAGGAGTGAGAAACACCTTAGGCCTAAACAACGTTACTTACACTTGTTACCATGTTACACCTAGTAATAGGTGCAAGGCCTCTTGAGGCCTCTTGTACGTGTAAGGTACCTCCTGTTTTGCTTTTGAAGAAGCACTATTAATGTGAATAAGGTGGCCTCCAAACCCACTAGTAAGTTTTTCCAAGCACCAATTGTGTGGTGGAGTGTTGGGTATACACCCCCCCCCCCCCCCCCCCCCCCCCCCCCCCACCCACCCACCCACCCACCCACCCAACCCCAAATTTAAGACTAAATCAATTTGCACTAGTTATATGATAACCCCACCAATTAAAGCACAACTTTTTCCCATTCCACTTTGATCCTAGCCTACCTAAGTTTGGAAAAGATAAAATATGGTCACCCAAAGAAAACATAAAAAGAAACAAAAAAGAAAAAGGGCAATTTTTTTATAATAAAAAAACAAAGAAATTGTCGTTTTAATTTGTGGACCAAAGAAAAGTAACTAATAACAAAACAAAAAATAAAAATAGTGGACTCCAAACGCTACCACGTTGGTAGTTCGCCTAGAGTTCGCTTTTTCATCGCCTGGTCCACAATATACCACGTGGTGATAGTAGCACAAAAGAGGACTTTATGGACCGCTGGATTAAATAATAAAGATAATAATAATTGTAATTATGTGATAAAAAAAAAGCTCAAGAACAACAACAACAAAGGGTAGAAGCACCCGACCTATAGCTTCCTTTTTCAGACTCGGTTTAGAGTTGTTTTGGTATCCCTCTATAAACCTGTTGCTTTGCCTTGTCTCCACGCAGCTCCCCTTGGCTCCCTTTCTGCTTCGGCCGTCGTCTTTCGCATTTTGCGCGAGCGAGCTCTGAGCATCGTGCTCCGGATTTTCTCGCATGGCACACGCTCTCTTGCAGCACTTGAGGTTTTCGGCAAAGACGCGTAGTGTGCGATCAACAGTGTGGGGGATTTTGAGCGGGGAATTTTGGCTATGGCGCTTGCAATTGGTTGCTATTTTCCATCTGCTGCAGCTTCTTCGGTTTGTATGAACACGGACTTGTTGGCGAAGACAACGAGCAGTTCTTCGAGTTCTTCGTGTTTTTTTCCTTCGTGTTTTTGGAAGGATTGGATTGGATTGAGTTGGAGTTTTAAAGCGCATGCTAATAGTAATGGCCGAGCGGGAGATTTTTGTGTTGTTGCATCTTCGATGGATGAGAACAATCACGGGCTGCTGTTTGCGTCCTTGAAGTGGCCGAAGAGGGAGGGGGTTTTGCGCCTCGTGCCGTTTGCGTGCCGGTGTCGAGGGAATCGTGAAAAAGAAGGTGGCGAAGATGAAGAAGTCGCCACGGATGTGGTGCGAATGTCGGCGGATTCTGGCTCATTGTGCCTTTATGAGCTCATGGACCAAGCCGGTCTCGACACATTCCATGCTCGGGTACTCATTCCCTTCCTCCACTTTTCTGCGCATTTGTAATTCACAAAAAAAAACACCTTCTAGAATTGAAGCGCCGCATCCAAATGGTCAATCTGCATGGCTCATGGCGACGTTGCAAGCAGTTTGTGGTTTCAAATTGCGTTTTGTGCATGGCAAATCTTACACAAGTTAATGTATAATCACAATTCAAGCATCGGAAATGTTGAGGACTTCAGGGGCATTTCGCCACAGAGAAAACATGGTGCGAGAAACCATGTTTTTGTGGTCTCTGCTTTGTAGAAGTTGTCCACCTGCAATACCGTTACAGAAGAGTCTTAGGGGTGAAGAGACACTGCATGAAGGTTTTGCCCTATTCTGTGAGGGCAAGCACTTCCTACTAAACTCTGCATACATATCCATGATGCAGAACTAATTCAGTTCTGAAAACTACTACTTACCCTGTATTAGGCATCCTTCATGAACTGAGAATTTTGCTCAACCTCACAAAAGCAGGTTAGGAACTTGGTGTGCAGTGTGCACATGTCGGATGTCCTAAGAGTGACCTTATAACTGAACTACTGGCACCATGGTGGGGTTTGCAAATGCATATTTTATTGAAGCTTGTTGCACATATTCTGACATTGGTACTAAGTTTTAGGTCACAACAAATGGGGTATGTTGATATACAGGCATGCTGTCATTTTTCTCTCTTTTTTGGCATTGAAAGCTGAGGAGCATCTTCAAGGGCATGATGCAAGAAAGCTGGATTTTTTGGGAGTTTTTGTCAGGGGATTTAGACTTGTTTGCATTGTTGTAGGTGTCACGATGCAGCTTTGTGAAAGAAATTGGGAAGCTTTCAAAACCTTTTAGGAAGGATGGAACAGCACGTTCATTGGACTTGGCAAAAGCTGCATTGGAAATTGCTGCAGAGGATGATGCACTTGTGTCCCACTCACCTGTCCCATTACCTGTGGATGCATACATTGATCGGCTCGAATCTATGGCTGTTGAATTTGCTCATCACTACCTTCCTGCTCGAGACAAAAGCCCCACTGCTTTATTTGAGGCCTTGGACATATACTTGTATGGTTATCAGGTAGCAACAAAATTGTCCTCTGAATCCTCAATGGCTCTTAGAAAAACTGTTTTGAGTCTTTCTCTTTGCATAGATATATGGTGACTTTGTTGGTTACTTTGCTTCAATAGTCACCACTCCATGTTCTTTTTCTTGTAGATTATGTATATTGGTTGCTGACACATGAAAGTCTGGCTCAATCAGGGATTCCGCAGGACTCAATTGTTGCAACCTGAAGATGCAAGGGTTTTCTACCTGAACACAGTAAGTTTCTTTATCTTCTCTACACTTCCTTCACTTCAAGAAGTCCAGTTCACAATCATCTTTCATTGGTGCACTAGTCCTGTGAAGATTTGTTGTGCTGTCTCTGGTCCCAATTTGTCCCTTTTACGTTTCATGACACAGGTAGGTTTGTATTTGAGGAGTTTAAATGCAAAATCATACAGGTGTTGACCAGTCGACTGGGTTCTCCGGTCATGCTTGCCCTTATTTACAGCGAGCTAGTGAAAAGGCTACAGCAGATGGGGGCCATTGGTATCTCTGTCGACATGGAGCTTCCATCAAATCTTGTTGACCTGCCACATCCTCGAGTTGCTGCACAAGATGGTACATAGAAATATCTGAAGCATCTGCTCTGTTGTGTAATTTGCAAGGCTAACCTCAAACCCTAAACCCTAGCTGTAAGAGATCAGATTGTTAGGTGAAGGTGTAAGACTGTTTGTGTAATCCAGTAAATTTGGCTTAATCTGTTCTCAGAATGTGGTGACTAAACAGTAAATTGGAAAGAGGTTGAGCAGTTTACTTTGGACTGATCTCAGGTCTAGGCTCAACTGGAGGTGCTAATTGTTTACGTCTTCTCACACCTCAGCTGCTTTTGGTAGAGGTATGCTGTTGCAGCTTCCCTCTATTAGGAATTCTCTGATTGGGCAGTAACCACAGTCCAAGGTTTGAATATGTAGTAGCCCACTATTTGCATGTAGCCTTACTTTAAACTTGTCATACTATTGAAGCAGTTCACGAGCAGAACAGTTTTCACAAGGAATCAAGTAGGCAATAGTTTGCACCTAGTATAATGAGATATAAGTAGATGTCACAATGTGCTGAGATTGGATTGCAGGTGCTAGTGTCACTGAAGCAATTGTTTTGGCCATGGCGAGCTACTAATAGTACAGAGGAAGACAGTATGTTTTTGCAAGCAGCAACATCAGCAAGCCGAGGGACAGGAATGACTGCTCCCACAAGTCCCTTTGAGAGTCTATTCCATGCCCCTTCCAGTAGCAGGTGCAACTCTCTTCTCTTTGCTTCAATCAAATTTTTTTAGTAGGCTAAGTCTATTTGGGCATGTGCTACCCAGCATCCTCCTTGTTCCTGCACATTCTGAGCTAGGCCATTCTGATTTCTCCACTATGTAGAGAAAGTTTAATCTGACTTTCTTGTCTATTATGGCCTTAAGTTACATGAACCTTAGTTTTGTGTTGGTTGTTTCCTTTATATGTACAGAGGGGCAGAGGTGGCTAGGGCCCGAGCTGCCCAGTTGAGGCTTCAGCGTGGAATATGGACAAGTTCCAACTTTGGAGATCTCCGTCGAGCTCTTGCTGGTGAGGTTAAGGGAGCTGGAATGAGAAATCTGGATAAGAGAGTCAACCTTGTCAACTTATGAACCATTGCACTGGAAAATGAGATAGAGCCCAAAGACCTGTTACACAAATGCAATGGAACTTATAAACCACCCTGAGACGTATGTAAAGATGGAGAAAGGAATGTAGAGAAACTGATTTTTACTTAATTGGTTGACTTACATAGATCAGTCTGCTTGTTGTATGCACAGATGTCAGAAACTATGAACTGAAAGATTCTTGGGTTGGGTTGTTAACAGCTTCAGAGAGACTGGTATTGCTTGATGTGAACAAGCTAGAGTTAAGGGATTATGGCATGCTCCTCTTTCACTCGGGTCTTTATGGTCATGCATTTGATTATCTGGCTGCATATTCTGCTTTTCAGGTATATTTACTTATATGTATCCTTTTACTTGAGTCAGATGTGATCTGGTCATTCTGCAACAGTTTAAGAGAGTTGAAGCAGGTGGCTTCTGTGCAATCCTCTGTAGTGATGGCATGGTAGTTAATTATAGCTCATGGACCTTGTTTGAACATGAGAAGCTTCAGGTGTTCTTCTCATATCCAGATCCTTGGATACTAGGTGGGAATACTCTGATAAGTTTATTTGGTCTGTGGTGTTGAAGGCCTCTGCAACAATGCCACTTGTGTTCAATCCATTGGAAGTCAAGGAAAGTGCTGCCCTGGAGCACTTGTTAGAGCGCTTACGTCTTATTCTGGCTGAACAAGCCTGGACTGGAAAGGCTGGAAGGGAATCAGATGCATTTGAGCAACCTCCTGATCCCTGGTGATTTGCAATTGGATTTGATTCTGCCTGTCCAACACCTGAAGAGCTTCTACAGAGATGAATGCTTGTGATGTGTCAGATATGAAGATGGAGATGCTTTGTAAGTGGGTTTCACAAGGTGCTAAACTGTACCACAAAGGTGACACCTCAAAGTTGCTCACTATGAGCAGTGGGAAATAAGAAATGCAGTAGCTTTCTAGTACTACATCTGTCTGATCATTGTTGCACTCATTGACGGAAATGTTTGAAGGGTCTTGCTTTTGAAGAAATCATCACCACTCTGATCAAAGAAACAGAAGAAGATAAAGATCATGGTGGCAAGGTCCTTCTCAAAAGTCAGTATGAAAGCCTTTTTGGAGTTCTTGTGCAGATTGAACTTGTCCATTTCCATATTCGCATAGTGCATCAGCAGCAACCTTCAGCAACCTCCCTATGTGATGGCTTCTTCTGTTTTGAAGGAATGAAATAAGGTCTCTGATGTGATGACAAGGTTTCAGGTGATCTATATTCTGTATGGTCACGCTAGTAGTAGGCTCAATACAATGAGGAGTAGACCTAGTGCTAGGTCTACCTCTGAGTCCTGGGCATCTTTCTTCACAGTTGCTAATGCTGAGTTCAGTGATGGATGTTTTGAAACCCAGGCTGGATTCAGGATTTGGACAAATGGGAAATCACATGAAATCATGGAGCTCATTACCTTTACATGATATTTTTTGCTGCAAATGTATCAATTAGAAACTGTTCAAGTTGTGAGGTTCTAAACTACAGTACAGCTCTTGTAAGTACCGCTCTTGCTTCTAATCAATGCTCTTTTGCAAATATCCGCAACTCTGAGTAGCCACGGCAGTCATGTGTTTTCAGTGTGTTGAGTGCAGTTGGCCAGGTGCTTGGGTTTGTATAATCATACTGCAGGCTCACTATCCCGGGTCCTTGTGAAGTGTTATATCTCCTCGCTGTGATCTGATGAAATGGTAGTAGTGACAGGTGAGTCACCTGTTTTGCCATCTTATTACACTATGGGCACATTCATGGTACTCTAAGTTTTGCGGAACTGGCTATGTTTAAACGATTGATTGGGCAGGGAAAGTCATGCCCACAACCATATGTTGTTCATGTCTCATCCATCACCTATTGGGTTTTCACAAAGGTTTGTATCTACTTTATAGGAACAATTCATGTATTTGTCAGTTGGTGGTTAAGGGTCTTCTGGGTTGCTTCTGGGAAGAAAAACTGCTCAATTATGGGGCCTACTTTTCAAATTCAATTGGCATTAGATTGGTTTTTTTGGTTGAAACAAATCTTAAGTTAATGCCCATACACATTTGCCACCTAGAAATGTGGACAAATCTTTTTGAGGGAAAAGTGTTTATGTGGCTTGTTGAAGGACATCACATAGTCAAAGCAAAACTGGTGAAATTTTTCTTTAAAAAAATAATTATAGCCTTCATTGGCATTTTTCCAATTTTGGGTAAAACCACATGCATTTTTACTACAAAATCACATGCTAGCATTCCTTTTGATCTTGTCAAAAGTGATACGAGGAAGGAGTAGGCCTATTGAGTTCAATCCAGGTTAAGGTGTAGGGTGGTATATTGTAGCTTATAACTTTGGTTCCAATTCAGTTGATATTTTGCAGGTTGGTTCTCACATGCATTTCATGCCACCATATTAGAGATATCCGTAAAGTCAGGAAAAGACAGGGTGAGTACCCCGAGTTTGGTCATACACCGGGTGAGATTAAAAAAAAACCTGCAAAAAAGTACATTAGCATTCAACGGGGGATGAAACTCAGATTTTGACGGTTTCCTGAGTTTCACCCTGTCTTTCTTGTTTCCTGAGCGCCTCCACTGCTGCTACATAGATTTTCACCGCTCCTACCTGTACAGCTACTATAATTCCTCTCGAACCTTGTGCATTAAATGCTGAGATTCAGCATTTCGCACTGAGTTTCAACATTTCATACTGAGATTTCCTTACTTTGCGGATACCACTAAAAGAGGGGTTAGGGGGTGAAAGACAGGGTGAATTTTCGGATTTCTTTATTGAGAAAGGGACTTTTTTTTTTTTGAAAAGAATGGAAATGGCTAAATGCTGACTTTAGGGAAAAATCAAAGAAATTGAAGAATCATAATAGTAAATTGATTCAAAATCAAAGAGCAGTTTAAATCAAAGACCCATCCACACAAATTGAAAGTGAATCATAATAGGTGAAGATTAGAAATTAACAATTTTACATTTCTCTTATTGTCCTAGGAAAGTTTTAGTAATGGAATTGGTAAGTAACTATTGACCATAAGTGAACCTTCAAAATTGTAGAATGAGATTCAATAAGAACCCTAATTGAAAAGTCAAGAGGTGGGTACTAGTGTTTGCAAGTTCTCAAGTTTGTAGGGTTAAATTCGAAGGTTCAGGGTGTTGTGACTTGGATTTGAGTTCACCTATTTGTTGAAACTGACACAAGAATTGGATCATGAAACTAACCTTTTGCTAGATCTATAACCAAAACAAAGCCTTCGGGGGAAAAAAAAACTTTTGAACTAGAAGTTTAGGTTCTTTGGGTAATCAAGTTGACACTTTTTGAAAAGTTGGCGAGGAGGCTGAATTCCATGAGTAAATAATCAACTGTAATTAGTCATAGAATTTCATATTTATACTATCTCAAGCTTTAATTTGTTGTAAAAATAAGTACATACACAATCTCCAATCTCGGGGAGTTTGTAGTGTGTACATGAAACTGGACTTTGTTTTCAAACTAAGCCTCAAGGTTCTTGAATTTGAAAATATGTGCCAAAACTAGAAGTGTTGGTTTTAGAAATTTGAAGATCCAAGCTCAAACCCACATCCAATAAACATCCCCAAAAAAACTTAAATGTCAAAATAAGGACTAGACTAGAGGTTTTCTCAAAAAGGAAAAACCAACCAACATTAATGCATACATCAAGAGGTGTGATAACCATTAGGTGCAACTCTTCTAATTTTCTATAGGACTTTAATTCATGTACAAAATAGTTATAAAAATTATATACAACATTTTTTCTTTTCATCTCTTTTTCTCTTTCAAGCTTGCAATTGATGTATTCAACATATAATTAATATGGTATCAAAGTAAGTTAAAGAACAAAGGAGAAAAGAGAATGAAAAGTATGGAGGTATGGAATGATGATGTAATTGGGTGAAGAAAAACAAAGAGCTTATGCTCTAAGAGTCATAAGTGTGTGTCAAGTTTCACAATTTTGACATTATCATGGCCTCCAACCCTTTCACATCAAACATTGCATCAAGTTTCATTGATCTTATAAATGCAACAATGCAAAAACTTTTGGGGTGCAAACTTTCTCATATGGAAAGTAAAAATGAAACCTTTTCTAAATAAATAAAATTTCACAATATAGTTACGAGGCTAAAATAAATCCCAAACCTATATATGTTGCATTACAACAAGCATGGCAATATTGCAATGTAATGGTTGTGTAGATTTGGGAGATAGTTAAATTGAGATTTGCAAGAAGGTGAAATTATGACCTATTTTGTTGAAACATTTGAAACCTTGTTCAAGATTATATATATCACACATAGTCTTTAATGGTGATTTTGTGATGCAATTTCTCTTAGGCTTATCAAATTCATATAAATAATTTATTACCTTGATCGATTGAGAATGATTTCAACTAATTTACTTTAATAGACAAGCTTCATCACCATGAAAGCATGCATTCACCAAAAAACAAAAATGTTTCATTTGCATTCTATTTAAAAAATCAAAGAAAAAATCAATGCAAAAGGGAAGGCATGTTGAAAGGATAATAAAATAGACCAAAAAAAAATAAAATCAATCCACTTGAAAATTGGTTTAGTTTTTGACAAAAGTAAAAAACCATAGATTCAAAATCATTTAAAATAGCATTATGAAAACATAGTGCCCTTCATTGGGTTCAAATTAATTTGAATACAAATTTGATAAAATAAAATAAATAACAAACATGTTTTAAATTGGTTGGCCTAGTTGTGTTAAACAATTTTTTACATTAGAAGTTTGATATATTATAATTATAATATGTAAAAGTTGAAAGTAAATAACTACATTTTAGAGGTATATCATGTTGAAGATGGGGAAAAATCAATATTTCATTTACTTGCATGAATTTAAACTTGAAAATAGAAAAAACATTTCTTGCATTTTTTGAACATCTACTTAAATGCATATTAAACATGTTCATATTGATCTTTGAAATCATTAGTATTTATGAGTTCAACATATTAAAGTTTATTTTATGGTTACTTTTCATTTATGTTATAAGAAAAATGCAAGGATCAATCATTGTTTACTTTACCATGTTAACACCTAGCAACCAAACACAAAAAAGTTGAAAAATAATCCAATAATTTAGTCAACAAGACAAGTAAAGGTAAACTAGGAAAAATTTGTTACTATGGTCAAAAGGGACACCACATTAAAATTTGCAACAATAAATGTAAAGACATGAAAGATACATGGATGCAAATGGCAAGATTGAAGTCGATAATGTTTCTACACCAAAAGGAGGTAATGAAAATAGATTTCAAATGTTTCAAGCTTTTATAAAAACATCACAAACTTACTAGCTTCATTGGTTTGTTTGAAATTCACACAAAAACTATTATTTCATTGGTTTGCATTTTTTGCACATGGGTTATTGGATTATTGTGGGATGATAGGAAATGTGCACTATCATGTAATTTCATAATACCATTTGACTTTTTAAAATTTTCATTTAGATGTTGAGGCTTGCAAATTATGTTTCACTAAAAGTATCTACATGAACAATCTTTAAGCTACCATGATTCTCAAATATGTCAGTTTAAATCTTGAATGCATCATGCAGGAGGGCAAAAAGAGAAAGATCCAAGGAGAGAGAGGGAACGAGATGAGATAGGGATTTGACAATTTTAGTTATTATCAACATCTCTTACACAAAAAAAGAAATGGAGCATTTTATGGAGAGAAATTAGAGGAAATGTAGGGAAAGAAAGGAGATAGGGGGGAAGGAAAGTTTGGGAACATTGTTGGAGCTATTATGAACATTTATTACTCAAAAGAAGAATTTAAAGAAATGAGAAAAAGAGAGAGGTGGAAGGTTTGGCAATGCTACATTTGTTGTCTGCACATTTTATACAAGAGAAAGCAAAAAGAAGAAAAAAAAAAATAGTAAACAAGAGGTAAGGAAAGAAAAGAAAAGAGAGAGAGGAGCCTATCTCTTATGAAGACATCCAAATAACAAGAGTAGTAGACTTGAACTTCATTCTTAAGATGTTCCAAATTGCAAGAGGAAAAGAGAAAAAAAAGTTCATTGAATTCTTACTAGCAAAAGAAAAGAAAAGAAATCTTGGTGCAACTAGTAGTAAAGAAAAAACACAAAGGTTTTTTTTCCCAAAATAAGCTTCTTATTCAAGGAGGAATGACAATGGCAATGGTGAAGCTAAAATTATGCTCATGGTGATGGAACAATTGCAAGAAACTCAAATATGAGACAATAACAAAACTAATGATGGAAGAGAGCTTGGAAAAAAGGGAAAGTGAAGGAAATAGGTACAAGTCTAGAGAGTAGGTAAGATGTTGCACATAGGTCATAAGTAGGTAGGAGATTAGAGGGGAAGTAAGAGGTCACAAAATATGGGTAGGTAGTAGTTGAGTAGGGGGCAAATAAAATGGAACTAGGTTTTCAATCAAGGTGGAACCTATTCTAATGAGAATTGAGGTTCATCCTAAATTTAGCAATAAATAAAAACATTTTGTAAATCTAACATTTTAAGGAATTTTGTTTTACAAATGGAGTTGTTTTTAAGGAGTTGGTATGAAATTTTGAAATCAATTGAATGATTTTTAAAAAATCAAAAATCATTTTGAAAACTATTATAATTAATATTATTAAAAAAATTCAAGTAGAAAATACAATTATAACTTTTGAGAAGATTTTTAAATGACATGTTTTTAGACAAATTTTTGACACAAATCTTAACATAATAATATGATGATTTTTAAATTTAAAAATGTAAAATATTCCAAAAAAATACATATTATGCAATCACCTAAAAAGAGAAATGTGATTAAACCTAGATAAGCAAATGAGTGGACATTTAAGCTTTCAAAGAACATGTGTTTAATCTCTTGTCACTTTTAGCCATGGAGTTCAAAGGGTCTAGGTAGCCCTTCACCTAACACCCTTATAGCCATTTATAAACCTCCATTTGAGTTTGAAACAAACAAGATAAAATCTCCCAAAATAATAGGTGTAAAAAAAAGGTATAACCTTATATGGACACATATCTTTTCATGTGCACTTAAAATTCATCCTATAATTGAACATGTTAAACTTCATATACAAATAATATCCCTCCTATTACCAAACAATGTGGACTTTGTTTCAAACAATTCCTTTTAAAAGGTTTTTTGTTTTAACCTTCAAAAAACAATTTATTTTAACAAACTCAATTGATGACCAAACAAATGGTGGAAATGCCCAATAGTCAATATTTTTTTATTGTGAGATGTGAGTAACCATTAACAAACTCAAAAACAACATCTCCAAACAAAAGGTTTAAAAACCCCAATCACAAGTTTTAAAAACAAATATGTTAATTATATTGTATTATTGAATTGTTACCAATTGGGCAATGTTTGTCAATGATCGTCTTTTGAATTGTTTAGGTGTTCACTCATTCATAGGTGTTCGGTTGTAAGAATAAATATTTTGGTTATATGGTACATTGAATGGTTAATAAATGGGCAATGTTTGCTAATAGTTGTTTGAGTGTTCATTCATTCATGGGTTGAATTGTCTAGGTGTTCAAACTCATCCATGGGTGTTTGATGATGAATGTTTTTCTTACCTTAATAAACATTCTTCAAAATGTGGGACCAAATGAAATCTATTTACATCACAATAATATTTGGTGTGAACATTGTTCAAATTGTGGGACCAAATGGAAGTGGTGAATGCCTTCAATTCTATGTCAAAAGGGGTCATATTTCAAAAACTTTGTGTAACAGGTGGGGACACCATATAACTTAATGCTTTTGTTTGTGCATTGTATGCATTTGAATATCCCTTGTTTTAAAATCACCATAACCATGATGACGATGTCATGGTCATACCATCTACCATGGGAACTCGTTAAGGTGATCCTTTGGGAAGGGCATTATTTGATTTAGCTCACCTTAGGGCATTATGTTCTACGACTAGCCATTTCCCTTTTCATTTATTTTCATCCATTGTAAATGGCATTCACATCATTAACCCCTTCCATTGTATCCTCTACATATGAACACTTTTAAACTAAATTTTGTGCGATAGTCTTTTTAACCAACCTCAAAAATGTGTAGCATGGTCCCTTCCAAGCTTGTTGCCCAACTTTGACACCTCATCCCAAGTTTACACACCATCAAAAGGAATTAGAATCTTAGGGGTTCCATTGGACACTTCATCATTCAAATCATCCTTCATAAAAGATATTATGCTAAAAGATGTCTGGTATGTTGACATTTTCTTTAAAGTAGGCAACATCTAGGTAATCTTTAAAATTCTACCTCATTGTTATGCGCAACGACCATCATGTCTATTACATTGCACACCTCTTCTCCCACCTTCATAGATTTTCTTATTTCTTTTTATTTTTCCCTCCTTCAAGTGTTTGGACACCTTTTGGGTCCAGGGTCCTTTGATAGCCCTAAAAGATTTCTAGCATGTAAACAAAGTTATATCCCAATAACTTTTGGTGGCATTGGGCTCATACTGACATTCATCATTGGCCCAACAATTTATTTAAGGAGTTGGGCCCTTGTATTCTCAATCATAGTTGTTAGGCTCATGGTCAACCAACGTCCCTTCTTTCTTGAAGCTTTAGTGCGAATCGACAACAACACCTTCCTTTTCCAACAACACCTCAAAGCAACATGCGATCTTCTACCACCCCTACCATGAATGTGTCTCCTTCCTTTTGAACAACTCATTAGACAACAAATGGTTCATCTTTAATATTTCATTTTGGAATGTTTACACCATCATATTTTCTCTAACATGTTTTTTGATGGGATACTTGAAGCCTATTAAGCTTGAATATTATCATGTTTCAGCCTTAGGTTGGGTTTTTGGTTTACAACTCAACCAATCTTCCCAACCTTTCAATTATCCTCCCCAATTTTCTCCACAATGCTTTGAACACAGTTCAAACTACCACATCCATCAATTACAAGCCTCTTTTGATGTGTTTGCACACATCCCATTGACCTTATGGGTATCCATCTTTTGCGTTGCACCTATGGCAATGAGCACACATGGACCCATGATGCAATTTGTGACACTTCTGTTGCCATTGCGCAAGATGTTAATTTCCACGTGAAACAATAACAACTACATGTGCTTCTTTCATCCACATTCAATTTTTCCCATCGATGAGTTGACATTGTGCTCACCAAAGGTTGAATTCGTAGTTTAATTGACATTGTTATAATTAACCCAACATGTGTGAAAATACTTCCCAAATCTTGCTTTCAATGTTGCCTTCAATGTGACTTAAACCAAAATAAGGAGTTACTACAATCAACACCTCACTAATCAATTCCTCCTTCTATCAATTGAAATATTTGAAGGTTTACACAAATTGGCAGATGTGTTATTGCATGATTATGTCGATGCTATTTGAAACCTAAACCCTTCCTATTTTGATTACTTTTTTTCATCAAAAAATTTCAATTATGTTGCAAAAGATGCAAACATCTTCCATTTTAAGTCGAGTAGTGGTGGTATGCTTAACTATTTCCCGACTTCCACACCCCCCATTGCCATGGCTAACTTATTACAAGTAGTTGGTTGTTGAGATGGAGAGTTTTTAACATCTAGTTTGTGCTAACTTGACATCCTTTGAATTATCCCTTGCTTTTAATAACTTTCTACATTTTGGAATATTTCATGTGTTTCATAATTAAAGTTTAACAGTGTCTTAATGAAATGGAAAACTGCATGGGAAACAACACGTACGAACACCCAGTGGAACTGTCCTCAAAATGTGGGACCACATGAAAAGTATTGGTTCTGAAGTCTCTCCTGCACACGCAGAGCTGAAAACCTGGCACACTTTTCTGCAAGAAACTGAAATTGAAAGAAAAAGTAATCAAGACTCAACAACGCGAGCAACTTGTTGGGCTGCTATACCGGCTTTCAGAACCTGTGGTTTCAGTTCCGGTTATTGGAAACCAAACTGGAACCTACCCACAAATTTGGAGCCGCCTCACAACCCAGGCTTTTTTTTTCTGGCTGGCTATATATTAGGTGAAAAATTATATTAAAATTTCCACGTGATAAAAATAAGTGATTTTAAAGATTTTCAATACTCAGAATTTGATCAAAATTTAAGAAAAAACACCAGATTTTCTATACATGGTTTGAGTAAGTAGCCAAAAATTGTAAAAATATGTTTGAAATTTTTATTTCCAGATTTAAATTGTAATCAAATTTTGGCTAGATCGTCTTGCAGATCATCACCACTTTGACTACATCACAAAATTGAGCCAAAAAAACACACACACACATTGTCACAACTGGAAACATAGCCCCACACATAGGGCAGAACCAGGTGGGGAAAACCCAATCCTAGTTCATTTTCATATGGGGGACATTCCAGTACCAGACACCCCAGTTCCAATTCAGGTTTCAATTTGGAACCAACTGGACTAGAGAAGATTAGTAGGTATGTGGAGTTATAGATCAGGTTCTAAGGTCTCTGGATTGGAGGTTCCAAATTTTGTTGAAACTGGCATTGGAGGTAAACCCCAAAAACAAAAAAGACTTTTTTTTCTTGGGCTTCTGGAATCATCCCTCATTTGATTTGTCAGCTAAGAAGGACCAAATTTGAACCCACTTTGTTGAGTACCTAACCAGAGTACCAGACAAGGCACATGCCCAACTGTGGCAACTACCTGGGTTGTTGCTGACACGCTACAATTTCTGAGCTTGCTCAGAAAGAAATAGTGGGGATCTTCGCCAGGATCCAGCAATGGGGTGTGGGTGCATGCCTCTTCTTTCTTTCTCTTTTTGTCCTCGTTCATTGCTAGTGCACAGATTGACAGGGGCTACCCAACTGCTGCAACTTGGGTCATTGGAGCTTTGTTTTGTGTTTCCCACCACAAAATAGTCTTGAGCACTGGAAGTTTTGGAAGATGGGAAACTCCTTGTTGAAAAGTTTGGAAAAGATGGAAACTTGAATGCAAATTTGGGATTCTGGGTGCTGGTATTTTAGAACTGGAAGGAAAGATTCTTGCTTGATTTGGAGTCATGACATGTGGGTGCATCTAGAAGACTGGAGGTTTGGTTTTTGGAGGACACAGAGGTAGAGAGTGGGCTGAGCTCAGAGACAGAGACAGAGACAGATAGCGACAAAGAGACAGAGAGAACTTTGGGCTTGCTGGGTCTAGAAAAGTTGTGTGAGCACTTTGTGAAGGAGCTCAGAACTCTTAGAAACTTTTTTCTTAGGAACAGGGGGATGCTGATCTTTTGAGCCTTGGAAGGATTTGGAGTTTTTGGGAGAGAGAGTTTGGGAGGGTGGAGCTGAGTGTTTTTTTAACTTCATCCATCTTTGGTGGGGAGAAACTAGAAGACCTTGCTGGAGTTTGGAAGGTGGAATCACCCTTTGAAAGTGGTGTTTGGAGGTTTGAAGAAAACTTTGGTTTAGTAGTGAAGAAAAAGAGTGGCAAAAAATTTGGGAGAGTTTTGAGAGGTGGAAGGAAAGGAAGCTTGAGTTTGTTGTTTGGTGAAACGCAAAACTAGAAGTGTTTTTGCAGGAGTCTTTTGCAAGGTTAACTCCCATTGAAGTCATTTTTGAGACTGGTAAAAATCAAAACCTGGAGAGGTCTGCAGGTTCTGGGCAGGCTCTCTGGAAGGTTGTGAGAGAAAAGGTTGAAGTTTTGAGTATTGTTTGAGAAGCAATAATGGCCAGTCTTGAAGGTAGGATTAAGGAACTGCAGAATGGTCACAAAAAATCCATTGATGATGACCAGAATATGCAGGTCAATTCTGAGGAACTGCCATCAACAAAAGCAACACAGCCAGCAGCTAGTGATGAGAGATTTCCTGAAGAGATTCACTATTTTGCTACTCCTCATTCCACCACACTAAAGCATGTGTTGATTCTCATCTTCTACCACATGCTGCCTTTCACACAAGTTCCTTTTACGATTTTCTGTTTGGAGTTATACTGGATCTACAAATGGTTTGGGTGGGTTTGGGTGACTGCTATCTGTGCATTTCTTTTTGCACTGGCTTTGGTTCCCCCTTATTACTCCAAGTCCATAAGGCGGAAGGCAAGACCCATGTATGAGACTCTTGCTGCTTACTTGCCTGCTGCCAAATACATAGTACCCAAAACTCCATTTCCACGCAACAAGGCCTACATCTTTGCCTTCCATCCACATGGCAGAATGTTCTACGCTTATGCCATGTTCTCCCAATTGGATGAGATTTGGAGAGAACCCATCAAACTTGTGCAAGGTAAATCAACAATGCTCTCTGTACCTGCTCTGATTGGATCGTTTGATTTAGAGCTTTTGGATGTTCACTAATCGGCAAGAAAACTTCATGAAAGAAATCGGTGATGTGATGACCAAAAAGGTATGTGAGATGGATTTTCAGGGGACCTCTTTCAAGCAGCAGCTGGTGCATTCTTTCAGGTGCCACTTACAAGAAGCTGGTTCTATGTATTAGGGGCCATGCCCGCTGACAAGCAATTGATTGTGGACAAGCTGAGGAAGAAGAACCATGTAACTTTTTCTGTCAATCCCCTGTCCACGATTTCATTTCAGTGCTGAAATTCTGTTAGGTCACCTGTGCTTCTTTGTTGAGTTCAGATGTGGTGTCCCTTTGGAGAAGGAGGTGATTTAAAGCTGCTGAATTGGGATCTGGTTGTTGGAAATTGCAGGTGGCCATTGCAGTTGGAGGGTTGCGGGAAGTCTATCTAGGCACTCAAGATGATGCCGATGTGCTTTATCTCAAAAACCGGTACAAAAAAGTCTGGCCTAACATCAGCCTCTCAAATGTTATTATGAAGCTTTCTGAACTAGAATTTCCCTGTTTAATATTCATTTGTTTCAGACATAAGAAACCCACATGTGAGTTGTGGATCAACTTTCCTGCATTTGTAATGCATCTGATCTGCATGCCTATACCGATGGTGCAGGCGAGGTTTTCTTCAGATAGCCATGGATGAGAAAACTGGGGTTGTGCCTGTTTACGCCTTCAATGAAAACCAGGTACATTTCACTGCTCTATGGTTTGTTGCTTGAATTCAGTGATCAGATGGAAGTGTTTTGATGGCAACGAAATATATAAACCCCAAACCCCAAACCCTAAACCCAATATATATATGTATATGCACCTTGCTTGTTGTGTGCTTGACAGAGGCTGTCACTGAAAAGTGAATAATTTTATCAGTGTCTCAGATGTGTTGAATGGATTGTCAGTCTGGTTTCCTACGAATATTCTTGATTTGCAACTTCTTTTGCAACCCACCCATTCAGTCCAAGCAGTTCTAAAATGGAGCCCTGCCAATTTCATCATGTATCCTATAGTCTGGTACAGGCAAAGATGAGAAGTGATGTTGTGTTAGATACACAGAGGTACCTAGTATTTGCAGGACTCACAGTGTACTCTGTGTATTTCATATTGCAGCTGTTCAGGCATGATTCAAAAGCATTTTTGAAGTTCTGGGAGAATGTAAACAAATACTGCAAGGTTGGGGTTCCATTCATGCGGGGCTATTTCAATTTGCCAATGCCCTACCGGAAGTGTGTCCCTTATTCCTTTCTCCCTTTTGAGCTTTCACTTGTACCATACATCCCATCTTTTAAGTACAGATTTCTGATTGCTTGTCCAGTATTCAGCCTGAAATCCTCATCAGAAATTTGACACATCTCGTGTTTTGCTTAATCAAAGCAATTATTGATGCTTAGTATACAATAGAGTTATCCGTAAAGGAACCCAAACTGGGGCTAATGGGCCCCAGTTTCAGTGGATGAAATGAGAAGTCAGGATTAAAACAGTACACAGTGGGGGGTTGGGAAACAGGGAATCAAACTAGTTTTCGCACCTGAATTGGTCCTCAGGGTAGTTTCACCTCCAGTTTTGGATTTGCCTTACCTGCATTGTCATTGCTGCCCATATTCTTGATTAAGTGAAGCCTTATCAGAATAAGACCTTACAAATCTTCTGAAACTGATACTCATTTTCATGAAATGGTACCCAGTTTCTCTCACTTTACAGCTACACTTATATTGGGGATGAAAGGGGGATTAGAGGGTCAAACTAGGGCTCAAAAACAGGATGACTTTACTTGAATGTGTTCATCAACTCACATCAATAGAGAGGCTTCTCTTGTTTTGGGTTCTCATTCCTATTTTCAGAAAGCTAAATAGTAAGTCATGATTGAACTGCAGGGAGCTTTTGATTGCAATTGGAGATCCATTGTTTGCAAATGAAGGTGAAAGCATTGCAGAATTCCAAAAGCGATACATACAAGCTGTAAAACAGCTATTTGATCGATATGTGGGTCTATCCCCAGATCCAAATCACAAATTAATCATTACTTGAGCCTTGATATGGTGCTATGGCTCAGAATCTTTTGTACATACAGTTGAGGGTAGGGGATTGTGGAGGCCAAAGACAAAATGAGCAAAATTTGCTCTAAAACACCAGCCACAAATTGGAACAAAAAATTACTGTGCTGTGCCATATGCCATTTTGTACCACTCTTTGAAGATACACTAAATTCAATAGAAATATATTCATTTTTACTGAAGAATTGTGCTTGTAGTCATTATAAGTTCCTGCAATTCTCATCAATCTTTTTTTCCCAACATTCTATGGGTATGCCCAGTGTATTACTGCTTTTGATGGTGGCTCTGCTGCAACTATCAGCATGCAGTTTGATAAAACTCTGCAACAGTTGAATGAGCTAAATTATTCATATGCAACTGCAGTTAGCCTATGTGGGAGTTGTCTTTCTGGGTTGGGAATTGCAAAAGCTCCAAACTCAGATATATCTTGTGTTGGGAGTATTGGTGCTGGAGGTGATTTGGCACTGCACATGCAGCAGCTAGCTGCTTGGCAAAGGTCTCAGAAGCAACTGGCAAGCAAAGTTATGTGCAAATTAGGTAGTTGTTATGACTTGTGACCTTTGCCTTATCTGAGAATGGGTGGGGTTTAGGGCAGTGTTAGAGCTATTTTGTATGAACTGGTAATGGGTTGTTCTCCTTTCAGTGGAGAGAACCATGTTTTGTCTTGTATCTTCATTTTTTCCTCCATCTTTTTTGTTTGGTGTCTTCATTCAATATCCTGGACAAATTACTGAGCTGCCATCCATTAGAAGGCTGTTATGACTCAGTTATCAATGAACAGGGCAACTGAGTTAACATCAGGTTTCACCTTGGCAAACTATGTTTTAAGGATAGATCTTACCACTAAGTGGGCAGAGGGGTAGGTAGGATGATGATGGGTGGCATCTAGGAAAGTATGTGCATGTAAAATGGTTTGGACATAGGTAAGGGCTAGTGGGTTGTTAGTCAATAGGTAATAAAATAGAATCTGAACTAACCATCATGGTTGGTTAGGGAATTGGAACCCAATGAAAAAGTATTTCCTATCCACCTACCATCCATCCCTCATGGTGTGCTGATGGCTGTTGTTGGTTCACCCTAGCATTGGAAAGATATGTTTTTCAATGTAAAATGTGTTTTTTCAACAAACATCTGTAATGTCTATGTCTGGAGTTTTAGTTTATTTACCCAGGTAAGTTGAGGTAGATAACAATACGTTGGGTTAAGAAATTGTAATTAGGATTCAAAGTTGTCAAGGAAAATGTTTGGTGTGAACATGGTTTACAATATTGTGTGTTTGAGGATATGTATCCTCATTCCATGCTTGGGGAATCACACAATTTTTTATGTTTCCAATACATTATTCCAAAACAACACATTGTGCAATCAAACTTAGACATGCAAAAACAATGAAAACATTTGTTTCTTCAACCTTGTGCCAAAATTGGCATCAACATAGGGGGCAATTTTATTTGTTATGCTTTGTACGAGGGTTTGTTTATTATTTGGTTGATAGTTGTGAACAATCATAGGTGTAAACATTTATGTGGTAGTGCATGACATCTATGAAATAATTTTTTTTTAAAACAACATTTCAAGTCCGAGCTAGGGGATTGCAAAAAGCTTCACAATGAAGCACAACGAGAAAAACAACCTTTGGAACTTAACAACTTAAAAAACTTAATTGAAATGATGGGCGAATCTAATGATTTTCTTCATGTAAAATGGTGTGGTTGACCTTGTAACAAACTTCATATTATTCTTTAAATTTGAAATCAAAATAAAAGGCTATTTGTATGTGAATTTGAAAAGTACTAAAAATCAATCTTTGAATTATTAAAATTTAAATTAAGCATGTTAAATGCCCTTCACATCTAGATGTATGTTAGGGTTTCATAAGTAGCATAACATTAAACTATACAAACTATCATGGATAAAATTTTCCTATAATTAACATAAAGTTAATTTCGACATATGTTAATCTTATATGTTCAACATATTATATAAGGTTATAAATAAGCACATTCAAACTTGTTAATGCTTAATAGTGAAGATTAAAGCAGTGCCATAGGCAAATGTAGATTACAAGAGTGTTGTAAACATGTTCAAATGTTCATTTTTGCCAACCACACACACTCATACACTTACGTTGTTCACTTGTAATTTTGATCTATGATCGTATTGAAAAAATTCTCATGTGTTCAACATTCATTGTGTTTCTCATCGAAATGACATGAAATAGTTTCAACACACTTCAAATGAATCCAACATTTCTACTACCAAAATTTGGTGTTGAAATCATTGTTGCAATGTAAGACCATTCAAAAATGTCCAAGAGGAATCTTAGTAAATAAAAATGAGGAATAAATTTTGTCTATCAAAAGGATTCTAAAAACACATAAAACAAAATGAAGACAATGTTGCAAAAAGGTCAAAACAACCAAGGATAATCTTTAAAGTTTTAAAAATCTCAAATAGAGAATTTTACAACCCAAGCTCAACAAGCTTTTCTATTGAAACTATTTTATAGGTTGTGAAAAACATTCATGAACTTTGAATAAAAACTATTCCTTTGTAATTAAAGTTCCTTCTATCCTTTTTGTTCTCTCATAATTATAATGGTAGATCACAAGAATTCAAAGAAAAAAAATGACAAATAATCATTTAGTAAAATTGTATTGCCAAAGGATACCAAATTACATAAGAAAACATTTCATTCCTATGTTTATAAGACACACAAAGCTATCAATTATTCTAAATAGAAAAATAAAATAAAATATTCATCATGGAAAATCTTGGGATCCTATCCCTAGAAGAAGATGATGTTGTCCACCTCATAATACCACAAAAAAGAGCTTGATTATAATAACATTGACTAATAAACTAATCAATACCTTCTATTGTACCTTCTATAGATCTCTCAATGATTCCATATGGGATCATTATTGCTATTGAACAAATTAAAAACTTTCTAAAATTTCTAAAATAAAATAAAAAAGGTCAATTAATAACAACCACTCAAATCATCATTAGATCAACTACACTTCACAATCACATTTCACAAAACAACATGTTCAGCTTGCAAGCAAAGAATTTGGGGATTAAGTGAAGTTTTGATGCATCACATGGATTCTAAGCCTTGTATCATTGAAATATGAATAATAATTGATGAATTTAAAACTTTCACGTGTGTAAAGAAAGATCATTCATTGGATATATATATATATATAACAATTTTAGGGGAAGTTCAAGTTTCATGTGTTTATTACGAGCTTGCACACAACACCAATTTAACGGTATGTAGTAAACTTTTCGCCATTGGCACTTCAACTATGTGTTGTTTTATATGATATGGTTAGGTTAATATACATAGTATTTACATATGGATAACTTGGCCTATTGGGAAATGAATGGGGTGTGTGATGCAAGATTACAAAACATGGTGTTCTTTACCAAGCATCTAGAAAAACATTGATGAAACACACATACTAGTCACAAAATCACATGGCCTTTTTGCATCACAAAATAAAAGGCTATTACATAGTTGCCTACACAAATTTGGATTCCAAAAAATGTTCACTAAAGCTTATTTTTAGGGTTTTCATGTAATTTAAATGGTGCACATATTTTATATTTATTCAAACTTTACAAAAAAAACAACACAATCTTATGGATTGTTCAACATCCCAAAAAAATGTCTTAAGTTAAGAAGTATATCTCCTTGCTTACTTGGAGACAAGGGGTACCTTTGCATTTGTGGATAACGTGTTTGTAGAAAGAAGGTTTCAATCACAATAGACTTGAACTATTTTTCAATAAAACATAAGCACAGATGATTTTTGGTAGAATTTTTTTTGCTTTCTCAGAAAAGAAATTCTAAAAATTGTTAGGCAAGACTAACCTTCACATGGCCATACTCCTAGATGTTTTCACTAGACATGTTGTTTTATATGATCTACTACTCAAAACTTACATTAATGGATTACCAATTTGGTTGTATTGTCATTTTCTTCATTTGATTTGCTTGCTTCCACATTTGCATTTGGATTGAATGTCATGAAAGTTAAATCTTTGACCTTAGTTAGGTTATTGAATGTAATCAAAACGTCGTTTGATTCATCTATTTGTCTTGCATCTAAAAAGTAATTCAATTGTGAAATTTTTTTTAGTTCTTTTCTTGTCAATTGTCAAATCTTGCATGGATTTGATTAATATGTTTAAGTCTCTACTTTGTCGCTTCAACAAAATCTTTTATGCATGGTTAATTATATAAATTTAATCCCACAATTAATAATGTCAAAATATTTTGTAGATGGATCAAATTTTTCTAGGGTGTTTCCATGGTATGGTGTACATGAAAATTAGTCACAATTTAACAATTTTCATTGTAACACATTTTTTATGTGGCTTTTTACATATTCATAGAAGTTTTTGTGATGGAAATATGCAACTATAGATGGATAAGATCATAAAATTTCATTATGTTGTGCAATTGATGCACATATGAATAATTCAATTGTTAATTGGAATACATTTAAAAACTTGCAAGAGTTTATGACAACATTATAATTTAACAAAAGGACTAACAAATACTAGTTTTTATGGGAATTTGTCCATGAAATTTTTTGCCTCTATAATGATAACCATATTAAATAATATTTTCCATGAAAACTTTTAATTTGTCTTGATTTCATGAAGTTCATATCAAATGATACAAAAATATTTGATAATACATTATGTTATGGTAATGTTGATTATTATGATTTTTAGTTGTAAAATGTTATCCCATTGAAAATGTAGTTGGGCTAAATCTTGTTTTTATCCTTCTACAAAATAAATGGAATTTTGAGATGAATGAAAAATGAAAAATTGGGTATTTTAAAAAACCTTTATAAAATTATTGGTGTACAATTATATGAAACCATAATTATGTATCAATTTCATATTTTTGGTTTATATAACTCATTATATTTCTTAAGGCCCAAATCAATTATATGTGATTTCTAGAAGAGTTCAAAGTGAAAGAAATTTGATCTATTATTACTTTTGATACTATATGTACATCCAATTTTGACATAAAGTGTGTACACCATATCATGGAAACACCTTCTTGCACGTTTACATTCAATGGAGGAACATAAAAGTTTATGACTATTGTGCATTTAAGTAAAGTGTAACAACTATTGAAGCTTGAAATGTTGGAACTTTGTAAGGAGGAATGAAGGTTGTTTTAATTGTAAATGTTATGTCTCACAAACACAAAATCTACCACAACCAAGGAATTCCCAACATGCACAAAACTATGACCAACTATCAAAAACAAGTCTAAACCTATGTCCAACTTAGGGGATGGGGTTTCTTTCCTTCTTTACATGTTGCATCAAGTTGGAAAGTTGTGATTTGGTCATAAGATGCAAGAACTCAAGATCAATGACAATATTCAAAGCATTCATTTGCATGGCTTGCTTTAGTTTTAGCTTCCAAGCTTTGCAAACCTTTCTACGCATGTGTGAAACCTCCACAATCCTCCATATGATGGCATCCATTTGTTGTTTTGAATGGGTGGCAAGTTTGGACTACCATCTTGTTCACATTTCATTGCTTCTTTCTCTCCTTGGCAACTCTTGTCACTTCTTTCCTATCTGAAAACCCATTTCCCTCCAATTGCTACAACTATTTCCCTTGCTCCATAGGTATTATTTTTTCTCCTCTTAAAAGAAGAAACTTGAGCCTTAGAAGAAGGAACTCACTATGCCCAAGGTTTATTTTCTATACACCTAGATGAAGCATTGTCCAAAGTTCAAGTCGCCAACATGTTTAACACCTTCAAATAAATTGGGCAAGGGGAAAGGGGTTTGAAATCACTAGGAGGGTGAGAAAGAGGTGCTACTATGTGTTAAACAATGAATGGATAGGTATATCATTGGGAAAATGTCATTGTTTTGTATAGAAAGATAATCAAATAGAAATATCAATTAATAATTTGAATATATAGCATTGAAAAAAGAGGAAGAAAACATATGGAGTCTCACCATCTAAATGATGGATATGAAGATCTTCAAAGCTTTTAGTCGAAAGGCCATTTTTCCCATATTGTTTTTCTAAAACTTCTTTAATCGAATGTGACAATGGTTTGATGAAGTTAATAGACATCTTAATTTGGACAAGTGTTTGGTGCAAGAAACATGAAACCACATTCCCAATTGTTGGTTTTTTAATTAAAGACATATTAGGGATTGTAGGTTCTCAAATTGAAACTAAGAGAAATTTTTCCCTTATTGGAATTCTCACCAATTTAAGAAGATGTCACTTACAATTAGATAACTTTTAAAATTTGATATTTGTGAATAAGAATTGGACAAATGATGCAAGGGTGGATTGCAAGGCTCCTAGTAATTTGGTATATTTGATAAATCCTGAAATAAACTTAAAACAAGAGTTTAAATGAATTTAAAAGCCCATTTTAGCGAGGTGAATTAGAAGATTAATCTATTTTTTTATGTTTTGTATATCTTTGAATGTGATCATATGTTTTTGTTTAAATGTATTTATAGTTTTGTAATGATTGCTGATTTTTTTTGGCCTATGAAAATTTGAAAAAATATTTAAAGATTTTAATCTTAAAGTCTGAAACTAAATTTAAAGAACTGGTGTAATATAACTGACTAATCTAAATGAGTTAAGAATCAATTGTGAAAGAGCCGGTTGGGTATAAGGAAAAATTAAAAATAAAGAGCTGAACAAGGTATGATTCTTTTAAAAGAAAGTGACAACCAGCTCGATTCTTAAACCCTCTTCAACATTTGGAGCTTCTTCCCTAATCAAATCAAAATGTGGGGCCCACTTGTGAACAATATTTCATACAATTCCCCAAAATCCTGAAACACAAAATTTTGGAGGAGAAGAAGGCAGTGTTAGACACTAGCAGGCTAACGCTCATTTATTTATGTATGCGCCTTTTTGAACACTGTTCTTTTTCTGCAATTGCCTAGTAACTATATGCACACATGCTGCCGCAAAAGCATATGGTCTAGCATGTAGAGTGAGTTTGACCCTATGGTCTAGCATGTAGGGTCAAACTCACTCTACATGCTAGACCATATGCTCAAAAATATTGCTAAAATATACCTAGCTTTTGCGGCAGCATGTGTGCATATAGTTACTAGGCAATTGCAGAAAAAGAACAGTGTTCAAAAAGGCGCATACATAAATAAATGAGCGTTAGCCTGCTAGTGTCTAACACT
>Ga0209611_10003356_pt1 | contig 27819 bp, 23 predicted proteins | sample S1TSphgellanicum_3_FD_187693 | JGI IMG/M metagenome (GOLD analysis project Ga0209611, IMG submission 187693) | Host-associated microbial communities from peat moss isolated from Minnesota, USA - S1T2_Fc - Sphagnum magellanicum MG (SPAdes) (version 2) | ecosystem: Host-associated > Plants > Peat...
CAACCTTGTGGACATAAAGGCGCCCGAGTGCTTCGTGGTGGAACGCGAACTGCGCAGGCGGATGAAGATTCCCGTGTTCCACGACGATCAGCACGGCACCGCGATCATCGTCGGCGCCGCCTGCTTGAATGGATTGCAAGTCGTGGGCAAGGAGATCGCGGAAGTGAAGATGGTGGTGAGCGGTGCCGGTGCCGCGGCTCTCGCCTGCGTCGATCTGCTGCTGGATCTCGGGCTCAAGCGTGAGAACGTGTGGTTGACCGACCTCGCCGGCGTGGTCTACGAGGGCCGGCAGGAATTGATGGATGCGGAGAAGAGCCGCTTCGTGCAACGCACCGATGCGCGAACCCTGGATGAGGTCATCGGCGGCGCCGATGTGTTCCTCGGGCTGTCGGCCGGCGGCGTGCTCTCGCAGGCCATGGTCCTGAAGATGGCGGCAAAACCCTTGATCCTGGCGCTCGCCAATCCGACGCCGGAAATTCTCCCCGATCAAGTGCGCGCGGTCCGCGACGATGCCGTCATCGCGACCGGGCGCAGCGACTATCCGAATCAGGTCAACAATGTCCTGTGCTTTCCTTTTATTTTTCGCGGCGCCCTCGATGTCGGTGCGACCACCATCACGCGAAGCATGGAAATCGCCGCCGTGCACGCCATCGCCGAGCTCGCGCGTCAGGAGCAAAGCGATGTGGTCGCCGCCGCCTACGGCGGCATACAGGATCTGGCCTTCGGCCCGGAGTACCTGATTCCGAAGCCCTTCGATCCGCGCTTGATCGTGAAGATCGCGCCGGCCGTCGCCAAGGCGGCCATGGAATCGGGCGTGGCTGCGCGGCCCATTGCGGATCTTGCGGCCTACGGTCAGCGGCTGCTGCAATTCGTGTATCACAGCGGCACGCTGATGCAGCCGATCTATTCCGCCGCACGCGCCGTGCCTGCGCAGCACAGCCGCATCGTCTACGCGGAAGGCGAGGACGAACGCGTGCTGCGTGCGGTGCAAATTGCGGTGGACGAGAATGTCGCGACCCCGATCCTGGTTGGCCGGCCGGCCGTGATCGAGCGCGGCATCAAACGCCACGGATTGCGCATCCGCAGCGGCGAACACTTCACCGTCGTGAACCCCGAGCAGGATCCTCGCTACCGCGAGTACTGGCAGGACTATCACAAGCTGACCGAGCGCAGGGGGGTGACGGCGCAATACGCCAAGCTGGAAATGCGGCGCCGGACCACCTTGATTGCCTCGATGCTGCTCAAGAAGGGCGAGGCGGATGGCTTGATCTGCGGCACCATCAGCACCACGGCGCGGCATTTGCACTACATCGACCAGGTCATCGGTCGGCGGCCCGGCGCCACCGTGTACGGCGCCATGAGCGGCCTGATTCTGCCCGGCCGCCAGGTGTTCATCGTCGATACGCACGTCAACCTCGATCCGAGCGCCGAACAGCTCGCGGAACTCACCCAGCTCGCCGCCGATCAGCTGTGTGCATTCGGGCTGACTCCGAAGGCGGCCCTGCTGTCGCACTCGAATTTCGGCACCAGCGTTGCGGCGTCGGCGCTGAAAATGCGCGCCGCATTGGCGCTGTTGCGCGAGCGCCTGCCCGACCTCGAGGTGGATGGCGAAATGCACGGCGATTGCGCCTTGGATGAGGCGATGCGCATGGCGATATTGTCCGACAGCACCCTGCATGGCAGCGCCAACCTGCTGGTTTGCCCGAACCTCGACAGTGCGAATATTGCGTATAACTTGTTGAAGTCGGCCGCCGGTCACAATGTCGCCGTCGGGCCGATTCTCTTGGGTTGCGCGGCCCCCGCGCATATCCTCACGCCGGCGGCGACGGTGCGGCGCATCGTCAACATGACCGCCGTCACGGTGGTCGAAGCGAGCCGCGGCCCCGCCGGCCGGCAACCGTGCTAGAAGAAATCCCTCAGCCCGACCGGTAGGCGCGAGCCTTCCACAGCGCGCCGCGTCCACGCCAGTAATTCAGCGCCGAGGCGACGGTCGCGGCCATGTAGAAAAACGCAATCAGCGGCAGCGCGAAGGCCCACAGACCGCTTCGTCCATAACGCTTCAAGGTCGGCAGATAACTCGCACACGACAGCACGAACGCCATCGATCCGGCGGCGCGGGATGCGCCCCGCGCGAACAGCATGGCAGCCGCGGGAACCCACCAGACGAGTGCGAGCGCCAGCAAGGTGAGCAGCAGCAACAGCGCCGAATGGCGCAGTTGCGTGAACGCGGTCCGCGACACCATGGACCAGATATCGGACAGGTTCGGGTACGGCCGTATCGATGCAGCCAGCGCCGAATGGCCCAGATAAATCGTCCCGGATTGCTTGACTGCCTGGGCGAGGGCGACATCATCGATGAGCGCCCCTTTGATGGCATCGATTCCGCCGATCCGTTGCAGCGCCTCGCGCCGGATCAGTACCGTGCCGCCGGCAGCCGCCGCAACGTGCGAGCGCGGGTCATTGACCTTGCTGAAGGGATACAGCATCTGAAAGAAGTACACGAAGGCGGGAATCAATGCGCGCTCGGCCCAGCTCTCGCAGTTCAGATGCACCATCTCGCTCACCATATCCGCACCGGTTTGCAGCAGCTGCGCGGTGAGCGAGGACAGGTGGCGCACATCGTGCACGATGTCGGCATCGGTGAACAACAGCACGGGAGCGCTGCCTGCCGCGATACCGCGGCTCAACGCCCAGAGTTTGCCGGACCAGTCCGGGGGTTTTGACTGCAGCCTGATGATGGTCAGTGGCGGCGCCGCGCTGCCGCTCGCCGCCTCCGTCCCAGCGGGCGGCGCGGGGCCTGCGGCACCGCGGGCCGCGACGTCAGCCGTGCCGTCCGTGGAATTGTCGTCGACCAGGATGACGCGGAACCTGCCGGCGTAGTCCTGGGAGAGCAGCGATGCGACCACCGGGCCGATGCAACCCGCTTCGTCGCGCGCCGGGACGATGATGTCGATGTCCGGAAATTCCGGCGGGCGTGCCGCGGCCAACTGCGGAGTGGATGACCAGAATCGCCCGTGGGCCAGGCATAAATATAACCAGATGATCAAGGCGGGCAGGGCAAGCATCACATGGGTACCAGCCTCTGCGGGGAACGGCCGCGGCGGGGATAGCTGCCCATGATACTGCTAATATAGGCGCCAAGACGTATAAGAAACGGGAGGATGATCGATGTATACCCTGTATGGGCGGCCGGGATCCGGATCCTTGGCCGTTCAGATCGCACTCGAGGAATTGGCGGTCCCATACCAGCGCATCTGGGTGGGCCGGGACGCCAACGAGGTCGAGAATTATCGCGCCACGAATCCCACCGGGCGGGTACCCGCCCTGAAATTGCCGGACGGCACCATCATGTTCGAGTCGGCTGCCATGCTGATCCACCTCGCGGCCACGTCGCCGCGATCCGCCCTGTCGCCGCAGCCGGGCACGACCCGGCATGCCACGTTTTTGCAATGGATGGTGTTTCTATCGGCGAATGTCTACGAGGCCGTGCTGCATATCTATTACTCCGCTCGCTATTCGATGCGCGGCGAGAGCGACGCCGCCGCAATCCAAGCCAAGGGAGTCTCCGATCTGTTCGCCCATCTCGGGCTGATCGGCCAACGTCTCGGACCCTATGTGTTGGGTGCCGACTACTCGGTCGCCGACAGCTATTTGTACATGCTGGCCTCCTGGTACCCCGGCGAGAAAGCGGAACTGTATGCGCGCGTACCCCGCTTGCAGGCGCACGCGACTCGAGTGTCGGCCCGTCCTGCCGTCGTCAAGGCGGAAAGCGACCACGCCCAGTAGCCGTCTGTCGTCCTCGAGTCCCTCTGCCGCGGCAGGTCTCGCGACGATGTCCCTAAAGCCGACAGGCTGCCGGCGCCGTGGCGACACGCAGGGCCGCGTCGTAAGATGTGCGCTTTCCGGTCCGGGGAGCGTGCGGTGGAAGAGGTCTTCGTGCGGCGCGACGTGATCGACGCCGCCCAACTGCGCAGCCTATGCGGGGCGTCGAATGCCAAGGGTGCTTGGCAAACACTGTCGCATGTGGGCGCGATCGGCGTCAGCGGCACGCTGCTGTGGATGACGCGCGGCACCTGGTGGGCGCTGCCGATCTTTGCGGTACACGGCGTGCTGCTCAATTTCCTGTATGCCGGGCAACACGAGTTGAGCCACTGGACGGTGTTCCGCACCGCCTGGCTCAATGAGTGGGTGGGCCGCGTCTTCGGCTTCGTTCTGTTCTATCCGCGCACCTTCGATCAGGTACAGCACCTGGCGCATCACCGATTCACCCAGGACTGGGCGCGGGACGGCGAACTTGCCCGGCCCCGCTATACCTTGGGTTCCTACCTGCTATGGATGTCGGGCGTGAGCTATTGGTACGGGCGTTGGCGCCGCATCGTGCGCTTCAGTTTCGGCAAGGTGACCGAACCCTATCTGCCGGCGAAGCGGCATGCGGAGCTGACGCGCGAAGCGCGCTGGCACCTGGCGGGCTACGTGTCGATTGCCGCGGCGTCCCTCGCCCTCGGCAGCCCGGCGGCCGTGCTGTTGTGGCTCGCGCCCATGCTGGCCATGAAGGGCATTCACCAGCTGCAAAACACCATCGAGCACCTGGGCCTGCCGCACGAGGCCAACGTGCTGGTGAACACCCGCAGCACCCGCACCAATGCGCTGATGCGGTGGCTGGGATGGCAGATGCAATACCACACCGCGCATCACGCATTTCCGGGCGTGCCGTTCCACCGGCTGCGAGAATTGCACGAGGCCATCTTTGTCACCCGCGGCGTGGCACCCCCCTCGATGACGTACCTGGGTTTTCAAATCGCGGTGTTGCGCGCCTTTGCGCGCGGCAAGACCGAGGCCGATTATCCCGACGACGGCACCTGGATAGCCGACTCGGCGCAAGGCTGATCGGCCACTCCGGGGGCACCCAATCCGGTTTCAGGTAAAAGACAGGCTGCAGCGAGAGACTCGCTGCAGCCTGGGGAACGCGCTTTCGCCTTCGATTAGAAGCTGTAATTCGCCCTGACGTAGTAGTAGCCGCCGTTGAAGCCGAACGGCGAGATCTGCGGGTATTGCTGCACCGTGCTGCGATCGTAACCGGCGGCCCACTGCCCGAGCAGAGTGGCGTTGGTCTTGTTCGGATAACGGTCAAAGAGATTGATCGCGCCGGCGCTGAGCTTCACGTGCTTGTCGAACTGGTAGGCGACGTCCAGGTCGGTGATGGGCGTGACACCGATGACGTCGTTGAAGTAGGTGAGCGGGTTGGTGGCCGACACCACGCGGGCGTTGCTCTGGTACTCCGACGATGTCCCATAGATGATTTCACGCAGATTGACCGTGAGTTTCTCCACGGTCAGTAACGCGCCGAGATTGATGACGTACTTCGGCGAAGCAGTCGTCAGGTCGGAGGTGGAGGTTTGGTCGAACAGCGTCGAGCCGGTGGCGAAGGGCGCCAGCGAGGCGAGTTCCGGCGTCGTGCGCTCCAAGCTCGTAATGGCCGTGTCGTTGTAGGTTGCTCCGATCGACCAGTCGATCTTGCCGAAGCCGTAATCGACGGGGGCGTCGAGCACGAAATCCGCGCCGCGGGTCCGGGTATTGACTCCATTGGTGAACAAAATGACCGAATCGGACAGGCCCGGTCCTATGGTATTGCCGGAGTCGTTGATCGCCTTGGTGATCGCCAGGGATCCCACGTCGAGGCCGTTCAGCGTGGAATTCAACGTACCGGAGGAGACGATCCGGTCCCTGATATTGATCTGATACACATCCAGGGACGCCAGCAGTCCTGGGGTCGGTTGGAACACGATCCCGAGGCTGTAGTTGGTCGACTTTTCCGGCTTCAAATTGCCGACGCCCAAGTCGGCGGACGACTTCGAGTTCGGTTGCAGTTGCACCGATGCGCCGCCGGGGAACACGTTGGTCGAGGTGAAATATTCCTCGGCCAGCGTCGGTGCCCGGAAACCCGTGCTGATGGTTCCGCGCACCGCCACCTCCGGCGTGAAGTCGTAGCGCGCGGTGAATTTGCCGACGGGCTCGCTGCCGAAGTCGCTGTAGTGTTCGAAGCGGCCGGCAACGTCCACCCGCAAGCCGTCGATCGGCTTGGTGGCGAGGTCGACATAGCCCGATTCATTGGTACGTGAGTTGGTGCCGGCATCGGAAGGGGAAAGGCCGGGTTGCGCCGCCGGGCCGCCGCCCACCCAGGACGAGAGTTCGCCCGCACCGAGGGTGTAGGCGTTGCGGCGATATTCAGCACCCGCGGCGACGTTCAACGGACCCGCGAGGCCGACATCAAAGTTGCGGTTGACGTCGAGGTTCGTGGTCCATTGCGCCGCCTTGAAGAATCCATCGTAAAAATCCGTGGGCGTGTTGCCTGGCGTGAACGTGATGGTGCCGCCCGTAGCGAGGTTCGGATAGGTGCCGCCCGCGAGGATCGAGGGATTCGCAGAATCGTCCGTGTGCTCGATGACGTGGTCGACGCCGTAGGTCGTCGATAGATCCCACGCCCAGTCGGCAACTTCGCCCTTGATCCCGGTCGTGAGTTCATAATCGGTCTCGTCGAATACTTCGCGAGGATTGAACCCATAGGGAAACGGCGCCACCGTTGCACCGGACGAATTCGTGTATGTCGCGGCGCTCGGCGTGCGGTAGTTCTCGAACGAGGACGAGTACTTGTCGCCATACGTGCCTGAAAGATAAAACTCGGTTCCGCCGCTGAATTTGAATCCGGAGTTGAACGTCGCGATCTTCAGGTTGTACAGTCCGTCGCCCCACACATGATTCAGATACGGATAATCCGGCAACTGCACGATGGTGGAGTTGATGGGGCCCAGATCGGGGTTCAGGGTGCGGCCATCGATTCCGCCGCGGTCACTGTAGCCGTGATTGCGAACCTCGGCGGTGAAATTCAGATAACTGCCCTCGATCGGTTCGAATGCGATATGTCCCCCGACGTCATCGGTGGCTCCGCCGCCATCGATGTAGCGCCCGTAGCTTGCGCTGAGGTCGCCGCCCGAGGAATCTTTCTTGAGAATGATATTGATGACGCCCGCGATCGCGTCCGAGCCGTATTGCGCCGCTGCTCCCTCGGTGAGCACTTCGATGTGGTCGATGGCGTCAACCGGAATGAAGTTAAGATCGACCCCAGCCGCGCCTTGGAAGGGCCCTGGGTCGAGAGCGATGTTGGAAGTGGTGTGACGGCGCTTGCCGTCGACGAGCACCAGCACGTCGTTCGGGCTGAGACCGCGAAGTTTCATCTGCAGCGTCGCGTTGGCGGTGTCCTGCCCGTACCCCTGAGCGGTCAGTGACGGTACGATTTTCGCCAGGGTGCTCACCAAGTCCGGGCTGCCCGAAGCGGCCTTGATTGCCTCCGCACTGAGGATCTGAATCGGGGCGGGACTATCCGCGGCGCGCAGCCCGGTCTGGCGCGTTCCAGTGACGATGACTTCGTCCAGGTCGCCGGAAGTCTCGGCTGCCGCAGGCGCGGTCTCGGTTGCGGCCGTGACGTGGCCCGCATTCATCAGGGTGGCCAGCGCCGTGGCCGGCACGGCGGCTTTCCAGTATCTTTTCATGATCATCCCTCATCATTTGGTTGTTAAGGCATTCCGTGCCAACCCCCCCCGAAAACCGCGATGCTCTATTATTTTCCCTCGCAACCGCCGGCAATCTTACTTGGTTGAATCATTAACGCAACAAAATTAATAAACCACGGCAATTTGCGATGTTTTCGCACCACACCGAGGATGGGTACCACGCAGCGGAAATTCGACAGGCGCTGCACTCTTTTCCATTTGGAGATGCTCAACCGGGGCTACTACTTTGCGCGGCGCGGCTACATCGCGCTCTCGTTGCCGACCACCGATGCCGACTGCGATGGCTTTGCTGCCGCGGTCGACGATTTTCTTGCCGCTCGCGGTCCGCTGATCCGAGCCGCTTCGTCGTAGACTCGCGGCCGGTTTCCAATTCGAGAGTCGCGGAGAGCTCACTATGCGCGGGCTGATGTTCGTCACCTGTTTATTGCTCGGAACTGTCTCCAACGCGGCCCCGCCGCCTGAAAAGCAGCAGGTGCTCTGGGACCAACTGCGCACGACGATCGGCGACGTTGAGCGCCGACTCGACGGCGTGCTCGGCGTTGCGATCCTCGATCTGACGAGTGGCCAGCAGCTGCTGATTCGCCCGGATGAGATCTTTCCGCAGGCGAGCTCCATCAAGATTACCGTGCTCGCCGAGCTCTACCGGCAAGCCGAGCAGTCGGCGCGTGGCGCGAGCGGCAATGTGGCCCTGACCGATCAGTACATCGTGCGTACCGAAGACTTGGTCGCTGAAAGCGACATCATGGGCGGCCTCACCCCGGGGACTACGCAGCTGACGCTCAAGGACCTTGCCACCATGATGGTCGCCGTCAGCGACAATTCGGCAACCAATGTGCTCATTGATCGCGTCCGCATGGCCAACGTCGAGGCCTTCCTGGATCGACAGGGCCTGCACCAGACGCACCTGCGGCGCAAGATGCTGGACCTGCGCGCCGCCGCGCAGGGCCGCGAAAACGTTTCGACCCCACGCGAAATGATGACATTGCTCGAGCGGCTGTACCGAGGGCAGGTGTTGTCGGCGCCGTGGCAGGAGCGCTTCTTTCAAATGCTCTCGACACACAAGACCGGCTACCTGACCCCGGACCTGCCTGAGAATCTTCGCGTCGCGAACAAGCCCGGCTGGCTCGACGGAGTGCGCAACGACTCGGGCGTCGTCTTTTTGGAGCACCGACCGTATGTCATCTGCGTGATGACGACCTACCTCGCCAATGAGCGCCGCGGTGAGGAGGCCGTCGCGAGCATCTCGGTGGCCGCCTATCGGATGTTCGACCGACTCGCGCGCGCGTCGGAGTATGGGCGCATGATCTTGCCCTCGAACGGTGACCCGCACTAGGCGCCGGCGGCGGCGCCGGCGGCGGTGCGGGCCGGCGAGGCCCGCACCGCGCTCGCTCAGTGGATCTTGTACGTCACATCGAGACCCACGGTGATGGGTCGATTGACGAGATAGCGCGTGTAGGCCGTCGTCTGCAGGACGATCTGCGGCTGCGGATCGAGCAGCGCCTCTTTATTCGTGAGGTTCTTCACGTACAAATTGGCAGCCCATTGCTCGCCGACCGCTCCGGCGCGCCAGTTCAGCAACGCGTACGCCGGCAGATGCACCAGGTACTGATTGACGTCATTGAGCGCGATGGTCTCACCGTAGGGCGCATCGGTGCGTGTGCCGACGTAGTCCGCCTCGAGCGCAGAGGTCAACGACAGGCTGCTCGACACCGCATGCTTCCACCGCAAGGTCGCTGCCGAAGTGACCTTCGGGATGTCGGGAACCTGATAGCCGCTGGGATATCCCGTGATGGCGCTCGCCTCCGTGAACGTCGCATCCGTGTAGCCGAAGTTCCAGTTGAAGTCCAATTCCCGGGTGAGCAGCGCCTGGAAGTCCGCCTCGACGCCCACGACACGCGCATTGCCACCGTTGACGGTCAGGCCGTATCCCGAGAGGTTGGTGGCGATCTGCGGGTTTTGCCACCGCTCGTAATAGACCGAGACGTTGGCGATCAGCCGGTGATCCAAAAAGGACGACTTCTCGCCGATCTCGTAATTCCAGACCGAATCGGGGGTGAACGTCGCGGGCGCAGCCAGGAACAGGCTGTGGTTGCAGGTTGAGGAGAGAAGGAGTTTCGCCTGCAGAGCGCACTCGTTGGCCACCAGCACCCCATTGGTGCTGGGGGAAGCTGCCGTCGGCGTCGGAATAGGTTGGTTCGCGCCGCCGAGACGAAAGCCCTTGGCGACCGTCGCATAGAGCAGGATATCCTTGTCGAGGTTGTAGCTGAGATCGAATTTCGGATCGGTGCCGCTGGCACTGCTCGAGGCCGAGGTGTGGTACGGCACGGTGTTTCCCAGGTAGCTGTTCACCGTGAACACGCCGTACTCCTCGTTCGACTGGCCGAGGCTGTAGTGGTAGTGGCGCGCGCCGACCGTGCCCTTGAGGTCCGGGGTGAACTGCCAGGATGCCTCGCCGAACTCCGAGTTCTGGATGATGGTCTGGGGCTGATAGTCCACGTACAGATTGGAACCGCCCGGCCCGAGTAGCGCCGCGGCCTGCGGCGCAATGGACCACTCATCCCATTCCGAATACAGGTCCTGGTAGAAGTAGCCGAGGATCCACTGAAACGGACCCGTACCGGAGGATGTGGCCCGCAGCTCCTCGCTCAGCTGCCGCGTGAAATCCTTTTCGGTCGTCGCCGGACCGTTCGGCGCCGGGCCCGTCGGACCAAAGCCGTTCGGCGGGTCGTAAACAAAGGGCCCCGTGGGTCCTTTCAAGGCTGCGGCGTTTTCTTCCGAGCTGTCCTGCGACACCAATGTGTTGCGATTCCAGTCGCCGGTCGCCGAGGTGAGCTTGAAGTAGTCGAACTGATATTCGACCTTCAGGCTGCCGAGCGTGAAGCGGTCGCGCTGCGGCTCCGGCGAGTCGTAGATCTCCCAGTGCGCTTTCTCGGAGGGCACCGTCGGGTGGGTCGGAACGCCGTTCACGTCCACGGCGTCCGGCGCGGCCTGCTGAGTCAGCTGCCACATCACCAAGGGCATGATGGTGAGATTTTCCACCGGCTTCCACAGTATCGAAGCGCGCACCGTATCCAAGGTCGTGGAATTCGCGCCGTCGACTTCCTCCTGCAGGGGTGCTGTATAGAAGTTGGCCGGGCGAAAGGACGTGCCGGCGCCATAGAATCCCCCATCGACGCCGACCGCACCGTCTTGGATGACCAGGCGCTTGATCCAGCCGCTGTCCGAGGTCTCGCTCCCCACGATGCGCAGCGCCGCAGTATCTCCGAGCGGGAGGTTCGCCATGCCGTTGGTCTTGTGGTTGATGCTGCCTCCGGAACCGGTGTACGAGGTGTCCACTTCACCGGAGGCCGCGAATGCACCGATCTCGGGGGCGTTGGGTACCACCTTGACGGTGCCGCCCATGGAGCTCGACCCATAAAGCGTGCCCTGCGGTCCGCGCAGCACCTCGACACGGCCGAGATCGTAAAGGCTCGGGTCGATCTCTTCCTTGCCGAGCTGAGAGGAGGCGGGCGACGACAGCGGTGTCTCATCCAGGTAGAACCCCACCATGGACGTGTTGCCGCCGGCGGAATTGAGACCCCGCATTTCGAATTCGGTCTGACCGGGACCCGACGTGCGCATGGCGATGCCGGGTACCGACTGAGCAAGGGAATTGAAGTCCACGAGCCCACGGTCTGCGATGTCCTCGGCAGAGACTGCCGTGATACTCGCAGCCGTCTCTTGCACGGTGGACTCGCGTTTGGTCGCCGTGACGACCACTTGGGGCAGTTGATCCGAGGTGTCGCTCTCGGTATCGGCATAAACGGTGGCGCCGAACGCCAACCCGACTGTTAGCGCGATCATCCGCTCCAGCGCTCGCGCTGGCCCTCTTGCACTCATGTCATACGCTCCCTTGTTTGACGGTTTTAAGATACAACCCACGCCTTATCGGCGATTTCGCGTGATTATACTTATACCTGCGTGCGACATAACGTTCCACATTAAAACGACAACCGGGTAGCTGGACGCGCCACGACGGTGCGCGCAGTGCACTAAAAACATGCTCGTGGCGGAGCCAGCGTTGCGAGCTCAGTCGCGAACAGCACGCATTGCCGCAGGAGTGCACGTGCACCGTGCGCTGCGCCTGGTGCTCGGCGATTCAAGAATCGATCACGGTAAATCCCTCACGTCGCGCCGCGGCGGCCAAACGGGCGTCCAGGCAGACCATTTCGAGCGTCGCGGCGTCGTGATCCGCCGCGATCAACGCAGCTGACAGCTGTAGGCTATCGGCCGCTCGCAATGCATGCACGCGAAGCAGGCGTTCCGCCGTGCGACGGATCATGTCGCCGGGAACGATTTCGTGCCACGCCGCTGCCAGTCGCTTCGCCGCCCTGAGCGCAGCCTCCGCATCCTCGGCGCAAATCGCGCCCTCGCGTTCGCGACGAGCGACTGCCGAAACGAGTTCGACCGGCGTTCCCCACCAAGCCACGATCTGAGAATCCTCCTCATACAGCTCGAGCAGCCTCTCACGAGCGGGCTCATCGGCGACGAGCGGTAGGATTGCGGACGTGTCCCAGTAGCGCATTGGGACGTCAGCGATCTTGAGCGCGTTCTTCCAGCAGCGCATCCAGTGCGCGCGCGGAGCGCGGCAGAGGGTGGGGTAGCAGGGTGCGCAGCTCACGCGCCGACAACGGACGTATCGCCGGTCGCGTGATCCCCTGCGCGGCAAGCAGTGCAAGTCGATCGGTCCCACGACCGCTTGTTTCGATGCGCTCGATTCGGGCAATGGGCACGTCGCGGTCATAAATCAAGACGGGCTGGCCCGATCGAACCTTGCGCAGATACGCACTCAGGTTGTTCTTCAGCTTGGATATGGTGGCCTTTTCCATATGGCTATTATAGCCTTATAAGCTCGCTACCGCAAGCAAGGCCGGGCACCAAGACCCAGGCGTGCTCGAACGAAATGAAGGCCGGCGAATGCAACTCCCGATACGCCGTCGCCTGGGCGGCTCGCGAGGTAAAGATGCGTGCGAAATTTGGGCGCTGTATGAAGCCGGCGTTTTCGCTACGCTTGACGACTCGGGACGAGTTGGGGAAGTATCGCCGTTGCTGGGCGTGAGTTGCAGCGGGAGCGGGATATGTCTTGGTATGGAATGATCAGTTTTGGGGCGATCTACATTGCGGCAGTGGCGACTCCCGGTCCCGGCGTGGCCGCTGTGATCGCGCGAAGTGTGGCGCGAGGACATAGCGGAGCCGCGGCCTTCATTGCTGGGTTCGTGGTCGGCGACTTGCTCTGGTTTTCGGCGGCCGCCTTGGGTCTGGGTGCACTGGCGCACGCGTTCCCCGGTGTGTTCGCTGCGCTTAAGTTTGCCGGCGTGGCGTACCTGTTGATTCTTGCGGTCAAATTGTGGTTGAGCCCTGGGAAACCCCCGTTGGAGACGGACGAGAATGGGCTCGAGCAGAAGCGGTGGCACGCGTTTGTCGGCAGCTTGACGCTCACGCTCGGTAATCCGAAGCCGATGCTCTTCTTTGTGGCGTTGCTGCCGACGGTGGTTCCGCTCGAGCGGCTGGATGCGACCGGCTTTGCGGAGATAGCCTGCGCGATCGCGCTGATTCTGCCCCTGGTACTTGGGGTTTACGTGCTTGCGGCATCGCGCGCACGGCGTTTGTTTCGCAGCCCGCGTGCGAACAAACTGCTCAATCGGGGCAGCGGGACGCTGATGGCCGCGGCGGCCGTGGCGGTGGCGACACGGTAGGGATGGAGGATCGCACGCAAAGATCTCGCCGCGGCTATTTTGCAGCGGCTAGCGTCTTCTGCATGGGAACGAATTCGATGCTGGCACCATCGCCGAGTTCCACTTGCACCGGTTTCCCGCCGAGGTAGCCGCGGCTGCGGTACAGCCGCACGCCGGGCAGCGTTGCCATCAGTTCCGTTCGCGAGAACCCATGGGCGAGTGCGTCGCTCTCGCAGCGCTCGAGCAGCAGCGATCCGATGCCGCGCCGCGCGTGATCCGGATCGACGAAGAACGCCCGCACCTTCGCCGCCTGGGTGTTGGGATCGAGGGTCGTGGAATCGCGGCCCGCGCGCGCGTCGCCGCCGAACAGCGTGGCCCTGAAGCTCCAGCCGCCGCAGCCGACGATGCGTCCGCCTTCTTCGGCGACGAAGTAAGTCTGGTCGAGCAGTAATTGGGTGTCGACGCCGAAGGCGCCCTGCAGCGCCGCCTCGATTTGCGCCGGACGATAGTCCGCGGTGCTCAAGCCGCGGGCGGAGCGTGCAATCAGCGCTTCGATCTCGGGAACGTCTTCGAGGCCGGCTTTGCGAAGAGTGACCGCCATTTTCCGGACAATATACCTCGGCATGGCAGCGAATACCTCATCGCTGTCATGGCACCGATCGGCGATGTTCCCGGCTTGCCGACGCGACCGCCGTCTCTTGCCGTTGATCGTCATTTGGTGGTCGGTAAGGATCCTAGGTCAAAGCGATCGGCAACCCCCGCGCGGCGGTGCGGCGGCTTGGCGGCTCGGCCCGGATTATGGCATGCCGGGCGATTTTCAAGAAAACCAATACTAGTTCCCAACAAGGAACAACAGGCGGTGATAGCGTTGCATAAGAGTCCGAGGAGTTGCTAATCGTGCAGGCACCGCCCACCCCGATCGATGAGACCCAGAGGCTTTGCTCTCTCACGACGCTATGCATTCTCGATACGATGCCGGAAGATCGCTTCGACCGCATCACGCGCCTCGCATGCCGCGCATTCGACGTGCCGACCGCGCTGGTCAGCCTGGTGGATCGCGACCGGCAGTGGTTCAAGTCGAAACAGGGGTTCGATTCGCGCGAGTTGAGCCGCCGCATATCGTTCTGTGGCCATGTCGTGGCCCAAGAAGGAACGCTGGTCGTGCCCGACGCGCTGCTCGATCCACGCTTCGCCGACAATCCGCTGGTTACCGGCTCGCCGATGATCCGTTTCTACGCAGGTCAACCCGTTCACGCCCCCGATGGAGCGCGCGTCGGCGCACTATGTCTCATCGACTCCAAACCGCGGAAATTTTCCGACGCGGATCGCGCCCTGCTGCGCGATCTTGCCGCGATGATCGACCGGGAGTTCTCGCTCATGGCCCGTGCCTCCACGGATGAGCTGACCAGCCTGTCGAACCGACGCGGCTTCAACGACGTCGCGTGCCACGTGCTGGCTTTGTGCCGCAGGAGCCATCAACCGGCGGTGGTCGTGGGTGTGGATCTCGATGACTTCAAATCCATCAATGACAATCATGGTCACGATGCGGGCGACGAGGTGCTGCGGGTGTTTTCCAGACTGCTGTTCTCGAACTTCCGCTCCTCGGACGTGGTTGCCCGGTTTGGCGGCGATGAGTTCGCGGTGTTGTGCAGCGCCACGACGTCGGATCAGATATGGATTTCGCTCGAACGCCTGCACGCGGAGTTTGCGGGGTCCGTACTATTGGAACGGTACCCGGGGCTCTCATGGAGCGCGGGACTGGCCGACTTCAATCCAGGATCAAACGATACGATCAGAGATCTCTTGCGGACATCCGATGCACGCATGTACGAGGCCAAAGTGGCTTCCAAGCATCGCAAGAGGGCCGAATCCCTGAAACCCGGTGCCGGCGGCCGGGCCGACGTAAGGCCACCCAACACCAAACGTACGAGGCCCGCGGGCTTTTCTTGACGGCTTCGGCAGCCTCGGCTGCGCCATGGCGCCACGAGTGTCGGGTCGGCGCCACAGTCCTCCCTCAACTGTGAAGCGGCTACCACATGGGTTATACCATTAGTGGAACATGCAGCCATGCCCATACGGCAGCCGCATCCGCCAGCGCATTATGTACATCGATACGCCTCAGATACACACTAAAAGCCTCGTTCCCGTCCATCACGGCGAGGGCGGCTTTGTCCTCCGGCCGATTGCAGAGATCAAGCGCGCCGCGGAGGTGGAACAGTTGATGATCGCGGTGGTCGAGTCGGCGGAGGACGCCATCATGATCAAGACGCTGGACGGCATCGTGCGCAGCTGCAACCCCGCCGCAGAACTCATGCTCGGCTACCCTGCAGAGGAAATCATCGGGCAATCCGTCCTGCGGCTGATTCCGGAAGCTTGCCACGCAGAGGAAACGATGATCCTCGATAACATCCTCAAAGGACGCCGGGTCGCTCATCTCGAGACGATCCGGCGCAGGAAGGACGGCTCGCTGATCAATGTATCGTTGACGGTTTCCCCGATTCGTGACGACAAGGGCGTCATCGTAGGCGCCTCAAAGGTGATGCGCGACATCACTCAGCGCAGACGTGCCGAGTTGGAGTTGAAACAGGGCCACGAACGAATCGCGAGCGCCGCGCAGGAGCTTCGGGCACTCAATTTGCGGCTCGAAGAGCGGGTCGTGGAGCGCACCGCGGCGCTCGCGGCAGCCAACGTCATCCTCGCGCAGAAAAACGAGGAAGTGGAGGCCTTCGTCTATATCGTGTCGCACGATCTGCGGGCTCCGCTCGTCAACTTGCAGGGGTTCTCGAGCGAGCTCACTCGGAGTTGCGGCGCACTCGAGGAAACGCTGCGCACCGCGGATCTGCAGCCGCACATCGAAAAGGCGGTTCTCGGCATCGTGCATGAGGATATCGCCGGCGCGCTGCGCTACATCAGCGCGAGCACCATGAAATTTCAACGTTTGATCGACACCTTGCTGCTGTTGTCGAGGACCGGAAAGCAGGATTTGCGGCCGGAGAAGGCGGATGTGCAAGGCATCGTCGAGTCGACGGTAATGTCGCTCCGGCAGACGATCGACGTCAGCGGCGCCGGGGTCATCGTCGGAGCGTTACCCGCCATCACGGGAGACGTCACCGCTATAGGCCAGGTGTTCTCGAATCTCATCTCCAATGCGCTCAAATATCTGCTGCCCGGCCGGCCGGGTCACATCGTCGTTGGCGGAGAAATCGTGAACGGTGTCGCCCACTACTGGGTGCGGGACAACGGTGCGGGTATCGCCGTGAGCGCTCAGCGGCGGCTGTTTCAGGTATTTCAGCGCTTCCATCCGAACCTGGCATCCGGCGAAGGGATGGGACTCGCGATAGTCAAGCGGCTCGTCGAACGCCATGGCGGCAGGGTCTGGGCTGAGACCGAAGAGGGGGTGGGAAGCACGTTTCATATGGAATTGCCGGCGGCCGGCGTCACGAGGCAGGAATGAACATGGCAGGGTCACAGGCCAGTATTTTGGTGGTGGATGACGATGAGGGGCATTGCGAACTGGTGCGGCGAAACCTGCAGCGCGGCGGCATTGCCAATCCCATCGTTCCCCTCGCCAACGGCAGCATGGCCCTCGACTATGTCTTTCGCCGCGGTCCCTTCGCGGATCGCTCGGCGGGCGGCGAGCTCGTCGTGTTGCTGGATATCAATATGCCCGGCGTCGACGGCATCGAGGTGCTGCGTCAGATCAAGTCGCACCCCGATACCCGGTCGATTCCGGTGCTGATGTTGACCACGGCCGAAAGCCCTCGCGAGATCGACCGCTGTTACGAATACGGCTGCAACCTCTACTTCACCAAGTCGGTGGAGTCGACGCAGTTCGTCGAGGCCGTGCAGCGTTTCACCCGTTCCGTCACTGACGGCTCTGCGGGACACCGGCCCGTGAGCAGTGCCGTGCTGATCATCGAGGACGACCAGGCCACTGCCGAACTGGAGCGGCGCGCACTGGCCGGAGGGGGTACGGATACGGTCATCGTCTCGGAGGTGAGCCAGGCCCTTGATCTGCTGCAAGCACGTCGCTTCGACGCGATCCTTTTGGACTACCATCTGCCCGATGGCGACCCCTGGGCGGTGGTTGCGGCGGCGGAAATGAGGTGCCCCCCCATCCCGGTCGTCGTGGTGACCGGCCAGGGTAACGAGATGGTCGCCGCCGAGGCCATGACCCGGGGCGTCTCCGCCTATCTGAAGAAATCCGGAGCGTGCTGGGGGCAGATTCCCGGAATCGTGGATCGTGTGACTGCAGTGGCGACCAAGAAGGAGAGCCTGCGGCAAAACGAGATGCAGCTGCGGCTCAAGGCCGATGAAGCGGAAAAGGCCAGCAAGGCGAAAAGCGAATTCCTGGCCAGCATGAGCCACGAGTTGCGGACGCCGCTCAACGCCGTCATCGGCTTCGGCTACCTGCTCGATCAATCCAACCTGAGCGAAGACCAACGCGAAATTGTCACCAACATCCAGGCTGCGGGACGGGCGCTGCTCGGCCTGGTCAACGACGTGCTCGATCTGTCGAAGATTGAAGCGGGTGAGATGCTGCTCGAGAATGAGCCACTCGACCTTCCGGAAATGTTGTTGAGCGTGATGCAGATGCTCGGTCAGCAGGCGCGGGACAAGGGTATCGAATTGATCATTCTGCCGATGGACGAACTGCCGTGCAGCGTCGCGGGGGATCTATCGCGGCTGCGCCAGGTGCTGGTCAATCTGGTCAACAACGCCATCAAATTTACCGCAACCGGTCAGGTGGTGGTGACGGTGATGTGCACGGAACAGGGCTCTGACCACATCTTGATGCGCTGCGAAGTGAAGGATTCCGGCATCGGCATGGAGCCGGACGCGCTGCAGCGCCTGTTTCAAGCTTTTACGCAGGCCGACTCGACGATCAGCAAGCGTTTTGGGGGCACAGGACTCGGTCTCTCCATCTCGCGCCGTTTGGTGCAGTTGATGGGCGGTGAAATTGGAGTCAGCAGCACGCTCGCGGTGGGCAGCACCTTCTGGTTCGAGGTCGCGCTCGAACGGGCGCTGAGCAGTCCCCCGCCTGGCCGGCGGATCGATGCGTCTGAGCGGCTGGACGGATTGCGTGCCTTGATCGTCGATGACAGTGAGCTCAACCGGGAGATTGTTCGGCGCATCCTGGAAGGTCAGGGTGCGATCGCCACCTGCTGTTCCGACGGCGCATCCGCCTTGGAGCTCTTAAGATCGCACCGGCAGTTCGACGTGGTGCTGATGGACGTGCAGATGCCCGTTCTCGATGGCCGTGAGGCGACACGATCCATCCGGCATGAACTCGGTCTGAAAGAACTGCCGATCATTGGCTTGACGGCCGGCACGCTGCGAAGCGATCGAGACCGCTCGCTCGAGGCCGGAATGACGGATCTCATCGGCAAACCATTCGATCCCCAGACACTCTTCAGGAAATTGCGAGTCTTCGTGCCCGAGGTTCAGGACGCGTAGCGCGGACGGTGCGATGCTTTCCTGAACGACGACATGCGCCGCAAGGCAGGACGCCACGATGCGGTCGGACGCAACAGAGACACTGGCCAATTCGGCGCCAGCCCACTCGGCCCAAGCGCGGCGCCGCCAGTGCCATATTCCGCCACAGTTGCCCCACGGTCTCGCCACAAGGCATTGCGAGACTCTTCGGTCGAGCCGGTCCGGCTCCTCATCGGAAGGGTGGCAACTATGTCTGGTCGCTTGGATGCCTGGTTCGAGTTCGTGCGACGAGGACTCATCGAGCCGCTGGGCCGGCTCGCTGGGTCGGCGGCTGCGGCGGTCCGCACCCTGGGGGCGGGCCTGCGGCGCAGTCGTGGGCGGATTGCAATTGTCGCACTGCCGATCCTGATGGTGTATGGCCTATGCACGCACCCGCCGCTTGCTTCCGTGCGCCGTGGCGAGGTGCTGGTGCGCACCGACGCGCTCGACGGAACGGTGAGCGTCTATACCTCGGGCACGGTTCTCGTAGTCCCTGCAATCCATCAGGTGCGACGCTACTCGATTCGCGATCAAGTGTATCGGCCGGCCGAAAGTGCGAGCGCGACGGGTCCGGCCCCCTTCCAGTCGGTCGAGGGGCTGTCGATCGGCGTGGATCTCGCAGTTCGTTGGACGGTGGACCGTGCGCGCCTCGCTCAGATGTCAAGGGAGTTTCCTGACGACATCAGCGCGGACCTCGTCGCACCCGCCGTTCAGGGAATCGTCTACCCTACCTTTGCCCGCTACTCCGTGCGCGAGATCTTCTCGCAACGACGGACGCAGATACAGAGCGAGCTCTTCGTCGAGCTCAGGCCGAAATTCACCGCGATGGGGCTCGTGCTGCGCGAAGTCGAGATGGGGAAGGTTGATCTGCCTCCCGACTACCGAGCGGGTATGGAGAAACTCCTCTCCGAGGAACTCGAGACCGAAAAAATTCACTACACCTTGCAACTGAAGGAGGCGCAGGTCAAACAGCAGCAGGTCGAGGCCGAGGCCGACAAGGTGCGGCGGCAAACGGCCGCGGAAGCCCAAGGCCAAGAGCAGGTCATCGCAGCGCGCGCGCAGGAGGAAACCATGAAGCACATCCTGCCCTTCAAGCGGAAGCAGATCGAGCAGCGGCAGCTCGAGGCCGAGGCGGAAAAAGTCGCGCGTATTCGCACCGCGGAGGGCGCTGCGGAGGCGCGCCGGATCGAGGCCAGGGGCGAAGCCGATTCACGGCAGAAACTCGCCGATGCGGAGGCCTATCGACTCGATCTTGTGGGCAGGGCGAATGCCGGTCAGATGGAGCGCGAGGGCGCGCTGGTCGAGCGGTATCCGCTTCTGATCCAAAAGACGCTGGCCGACAAGCTATCCGATAAGGTGCAGGTGATCATCGCACCGCTCCCCGCGGAGGGTCAGTTCATCGGCTCGAGCCTGCTCGGGCAGAGCCCGGTCCCCATCGCCGCCGCGGCGACGAATGCGGCCTCTCAGACGGGGAATCCCCGGTGATTCTCGCCCTTACGGCGACTCTCGCCATCGTCGTGCAGGACCACGCCGCGCTGCGCGTCGCGCCGCGCGCGAGTGCGACCGAGCTGACGAGGCTATGGCCAGGAGAGGTGCTCGAGGTGCGCGGCGAACATGCCGGATACCTGAAAGTCTACGACTATCACCGCGAACGCGGGGGTTACTTGCGAGGGGACGCGGCCCGGCCGCTCGAGCTCTCTGAGACCGCCGCCCCGGAGCTGCTCGCCGTGTTGCGCTTCCTGCGCGACACTCCAGGTTCCGAGACGCTCGGCATTGGTTACGGTGCGGCGTACCTCAAGGCCGTGCCGTCGCGCGCCATCACCGCCGAGCCCTTCGACGCCATAGCGCAAATGGCCGAGCGGCTTGCAGACCAGGTCTCAGGCAGCACCGGACAAGCCGCTAATTTCGCCTCGCACTTGGAGGTCGTGGAACAGTTCGGCGTTCGCATGCGCAGTGTCGAGCGCAACGGCCGCATGCAATTCTGCTACGACGGCGAATTGTTTCAGCGCGCTCTGACGTTCCCCGAAGCGGCGCCGGAGGCGCGCGCGCGCGCGGTCCTCGGACTCACGCGGCCCGATTGCATCGAGCCGGATCTCGCACCGGCCGCACGCGCCTCCCTGGACGCTGAACGCTCGCAACTGCTCGAGCAGGTCAATGACAGCGGACTGAATGCGATGACACGCAGCCGCCTGCACGCACGGCGTGCCGGGGTGTGGGCGTCGCTTGCCTTTGGCCACGAGCGCCATGGGGAGCCCGCCGGTGCCGCGGCGCAGCGTGCGCTCGAAGAACTCGTTGCCGTGCATCCCAGTGATCTGGGTGATGACCGGCGCCCTGAGTACCTGGACGCCGTGCTGCGGGTCAGTGCCATCCGCTGGGCCGGAGCGTTGCCCGCGCCGCAGCCCGGACCCCTTGCTCTCAGGGCGGCGCCCGGCGATCCGGGGCAGACCTGTGTCTCTCTGCAAGACGAACATCGGGCAGGTGCCGCCGCACTCATCCGGCGCTGTACGTACGGGATCGTGCGGATGGCGTCGATCCAGGCCATTCCTCAAGGTCCGGCATGGGTGTTGGCGGTGCAGCCGCTCGAAAGCTGGCGCGAGCTCTGGGTATTTCACGAAAGGGCAGGGCACTGGACGATCGATGTGCTCTCGCCGGGACCCGACGATCCTGAGGAAGGCTACGTGGATTTTGCCGGCTACGCGCCGGGCACGAGGTGCCTGCTCATCGCGAGAGAAGTCAAGGACCGCGGGCGATTCCGCCGCAGCTTCGAGGAGCTGCGGCTCGACGACCTCGCGTTGCTGCGGGAGGCGGCCAGCCCCGGGCTCTTGCGTGACTTCGGCCGATGGCAGGACGTCGCGTGGCGACGCGACACGCTGTCGCTGCATTGACGTAACCGTTGGTCATTGCTGTTGCGGTGATCTCTACAAAGCTTTGCATCGACCCGACTTCAGTCTTTTGGGTATGGCTCGACGTCGTGAAACTTGCCGTAGTCAATATGCAAGGTTCCGTCCGCCGATTCCTCGAGGATGTCGAGGAAAGTTGAGTCCCAGCGGATATCCCCGTGGGAATACTCCGCCCGCGCCATCAACGTCTGCCCGGTGGTTTCGTCGGTGCCGCTTACGCTGAGCACGAACGCCGCTTCCGAGCGACGCAAAGAGTCGGCGGTTTCGGCTCGCAGCGGGCTCGCCTCGTCGATCACGTGCATGATGGTCCAGCCGAGCATGAACATCGGATGCTCGGAGCGCAGCAGCGGCAGATCCGTCACCCGACGTATGCGGAATCCCTCCATGGTCACTTCGGTGCGCAACATGCGCAGGCGCGCCGATGCGTCCTGCACGACATTCTGGCGCTCATTCGCCGCGCGAAACACCAAGGTTCGTTTGCCGTCGATCGGCCGCACGACGGCGTTTCTGGTAAACAGGAATCGCGCGCGGGGACGCGAGAATCGCGCGAACATGAGGCCGGTGATGACCGCGAGCGACATGAGCCCGACGAAGATCTCGAGCATCGCGACGAAGTGACCGTAAAAGGTTTGGGGATGCATGTCCCCGTAACCCACGGTCGCGAGCGTTTCCACGCTGAAGAAAAACGCGCCGGCGAAGCCGGGAGGATTCAGGTTGGCGATGCATCCCGGGGCCAGGTGATAGAGGACACCGAACAACACGTCGAAACCCAAAAAGAATCCGGCAACAGTGGCAAATAGATGCAGCCAGCTGACCGTCATGAAGAAATGAAACAGATCGTGAAACACCCCTCGGGCGAGTCCCTTGGTGATGACGTCGCGCGCGCCCACTCTCACGCGCCGAAGACCAACGGGTCGTTGGATGGCGTGATTACCGCGGCCTTTGGCGGGCTGCTCTGCGGCGGTTTTGGGGGTGCTGCGCACGGACACAGTCTATACCGTAGATGACCGTGTTATATTACTAGTTATCACGGCGTAACTGGAGTACCCAATATGGCGAGCAAGCGTAGCGCAGCTCACGAAAGTGTGCGGGTCTACCGGGCAAAGATGAAGCGCCAAGGGTTTAGGCAAATCAGCATTTGGGTTCCCGACACCAAGTCGCCGAAGTTTCGTAAGGAATGCCGGCGTCAATCCCGACTGGCAAGTGCCGCCGAGCCATCGGCGCAGTTGGACGATTTGTTGAACGCTGCCGCGGGATCTGTGGAAAGCTGGACTTGAAGCGGGGGGACATTGTGACGATAGCGGCGCCGGGCGACTTCGGGAAGCCGCGACCGGCCCTTATCATACAGGCGGATATCTTTAACGATATTCACCGCACTATTACCGTTGTGCCGCTGACCAGTACGATTATCGATGCACCTCTGTTTCGCATCACTCTCGATCCGAGTCGGCAAAATGGCCTCAACCGGGTGTCGCAGATCATGGTTGACAAGGTGCTGACGTTGCCACGCGAAAAGATTGGCAAGCGGGTGGGACGTCTGGGCAATACCCTCATGATTCGAGTTGCACGTGCCCTGTCCGTATGGATGGGGATGTCATAAAAGTGTTTTTGCCACTACTCGGAGCTCGCGATCTCGGCCGCTGCTCGCTCGACATCGGGCGCTGACCACGCCGCCAAGCTTCTATAGCGCCATGAGCACGGCGCCGAGCGTGATGAGTACACCGCCCACCGCGGCTTTCCAGGTGAGCCGTTCTCCCAGAATGGCGACGGCAAAGACCATGACCAGCAGCACGCTCAATTTATCGATGGGAGCCACGCGCGAGGCAGGGCCCGTCTGCAGCGCGCGGTAGTAGCAAAGCCAGGAAAGACCGGTCGCAAGTCCCGAGAGGAGCAGGAACAGCATCCCCTTGCCCGACACTGTGGTCGGCCCCTGCCACTCCTGCCGGACCCACAGAATCGCACCCAGCATCACCAGAATGACGACGGTTCGAAGGAAGGTTGCGAGATCGGCAGGAATCTCGGACACGCCAATCTTGCCGAATATCGCGGTCAGCGCAGCGAAGAACGCCGAGCCGACCGCGTACAGGCGCCAGTCGGCGGATAAGTGCATCAATCGACGCCGATCATGACATTGGACGCTTTGACGATGGCGTAGACTTTGGCGCCCGGCTTGAGTCCCAGTCGCTCCGCCGACACCTTGGTGATGATGGACACCATCTCGATGCCCGGCGCCAATTCCATCACGACTTCGCTGTCGACGGCGCCCGGCTTCACCGTCTTTACCGTGGCGGGAACGACGTTTCGCGCGCTCACTTTCATGGCTTTACTCCTGTCGACATTATGCGATGCCCCTGCTCGCAGCCTCCAACTATAGCCGAAGCCTCGGCTGGCGCGAACCGCCCGCGTGCGCTGCATCGCCGAAGCATCGAGACGCGAACCCGCCGCTTGATCCCCATCGACAAACCCGTGGTTGGTCGCGAACGCCTCGCGCTCGCGCACGCGTAGGACTGCACCGACGAACGCTTGCGCCCGGCACAGGTAGCGCCGGCAGGCTCCCCCTCAGTAAGTTGCGTGCTGGAGCCTCCATGCCATTGCCGATTGAAGAGTATGCCCTGATCGGCGACTGCCATACCGCGGCGTTGGTGGGCAGCGACGGCTCCATCGATTGGGCGTGCTTCCCGCGCTTCGACTCGCCGGCCTGTTTCGCGGCGCTCTTGGGCGATCCGCAGCACGGCAGATGGTTGCTGGCCCCCCGGGCGGCGGCGCGCAGCGTGCGCCGGCAATACCGCGACGACAGCCTCATCCTGGTGACTGAAATCGAAACCGCCGAAGGCAGCGTTCGCGTGATCGATTTCATGCCGCTGTCGAACGAGCGCTGGGACATCGTGCGCATCGTTGAAGGCGTGAGCGGCAGGGTCGGCATGCGCATGGAACTCACGGTGCGCTTCGACTACGGCTCGATCGTTCCCTGGGTTCGCAAAGCGGGCGAGGTGCTGCTGTTCACGGCGGGACCCGACACGTTGGAGCTGGCCGCAACGGTCGCCACCGGCGGCGAGCGCCTGACTACCGTCGCGGAATTCGACATCGAGCCGGGCGAGCGCGAATCGTTCGTGCTCAATTACCATGCCTCCCACGTCGCCGGACAGACGCTCATCGACGCCGAGCAGGCGCTCGCCCATACCGCTGAACTATGGCAAGGGTGGTCGGATCGATGCACTTATCGGGGCCACTGGCGAAACGTCGTGATCCGTTCGTTGCTCACCCTCAAAGCATTGACCTACAAGCCCACCGGCGGAGTGATCGCGGCACCGACGACCTCGTTGCCTGAGCACATCGGCGGCGTGCGCAACTGGGACTACCGGTATTGCTGGCTGCGCGACGCGACCTTCACCCTGAACGCGTTGTTGCTGACCGGCTATGAAGACGAGGCGGCGGCCTGGCGCGAGTGGTTGCTGCGTGCGGTGGCGGGCGCGCCCGACGATTTGCAGATTCTGTACGGCGTCACGGGGGTGCGGCGGCTCGAGGAGCGCGAGATGCCCTGGCTTCCGGGCTACCAGGGGTCGGCGCCCGTGCGCTACGGCAACGCTGCCGCCAAGCAATTCCAGCTGGACGTGTACGGCGAGGTCATGGACACGCTGCATCTCGCGCGTGCCGCCGGCTTGCCCCCGGAAGCGGAAGCCTGGAACGTGCAGGTAGCGCTGCTGAAGTTTCTCGAATCGCACTGGAATCGGCCCGACGAGGGCCTGTGGGAGATCCGCGGACCGCGACGTCATTTCACGCATTCCAAGGTCATGGCCTGGGTCGCGTTCGACCGCGGGATCAAGGACGCCGAACAGGACTCGCTCGATGGACCCCTCGAGCGCTGGCGTGAGCTGCGCGAGCAGATCCACGCCGAGGTCTGCGAGCGCGGTTTCGACGCGCACATGAATTGCTTCGTGCAGTCGTATGGGTCGAAGCTCTTGGACGCGAGCTTGCTGCTGATTCCGCAAGTCGGGTTTCTGCCGGCGGACGATCCCCGGGTGCTCGGCACCATCGAAGCGATCGAGCGACACCTGCTGCTGGACGGTCTGGTGCTGCGCTATTCCACCGACACTGACGTCGACGCGCTGCCGGCGGGCGAGGGCGCCTTTCTGCCGTGCTCTTTTTGGCTGGCGGACAATTACCTCTTGACGGGACGTCGCCGGCAGGGCGAGACCCTGTTCAAAAAACTGCTGGCTCTCGGCAACGACGTGGGTCTGTTCTCCGAGGAGTACGACCCAGGCGGCCGGCGGATGCTCGGCAACTTTCCCCAGGCGCTCACGCATATGGCGGTGGTCAATACCGCGCGTCTTCTGTCGATGCCCGAGCACGAAACCCGCAGCGCCGGTGCCCGCGGCGAGCGTCCGGCGGCGGCCGCACAATCGGGTGCCGACACTGCGAGTGCGCCGGCCGACACTGCGAGTGCGCCGGCCGACGGCTCTGGCGAGCTGGCGGACACTTCAAAAGGACCTGCCGGTACCTCTAAGGAGCCCACCGACACCGCGGTTCCTTAGCGAAACCCTAAAAAAACTGGCATCGCATCCTCCATCCGATCTCGGCTCACAGAGCGCCGACGCGCGTTCCCGCGGAAACGTCTGTGGATAAGTCCATTGATGCCGGTTCGCAGCCCGCACCCCGCACCCGTGAGCGCCGACGCGCGTTCCCGCGGAAACGTCTGTGGATGAGTCCCTTGCCGAATGCCGCGCAGCAGCCCACGTTTACCGGCCGCCTTTGGTCCGTCTGTAAGCTATCGCCGTCAGCCTTTTGTCCGCCTGTAGGGCATGGCCGTCAGCCTCTCACTTGGCTGGCCTACATAACCGGGCCTCCCCGCGGCTCAAGCTACTGCTCGGTTATTGCGGAGCCGTACGGCTATCACCCATTAATGCAGGAGTATTCAATGAAACATCTCATGTTGGCTGGCGTGCTGAGCGCCAGTGTCCTTTGCGCGCCCTTGGCGCTTGCCGACGATTCGGGGACGATGTCGGACTCGAACCATCACTACGTCAAGGATTCGGTCATCACGACGAAGGTGAAGTCAAAGCTCGCGTCGAAGCATCTCAGCACGTTGACGAATATCAAGGTCGATACCGATGCAAACGGCGTCGTTTATCTGAGCGGCCGCGCTCCGACTCAGGATGCGGCCGACATGGCAGGCCTTCTTGCCAAGGATACCGACGGCGTCACCGCGGTACATAACGAAATCGCAGTTCCGTAGCTGTTGACGGCCGTGGCACGCGGACGCCTCTCATTCGAGGCGTCCGCCTCCTGCGCCGGAGAAAATGTCTATGGAGGGGACGTTACGTCGCCGGCGATTCTATCGGCCAGCCGGCTCACCACTTCGCTGAGCGCCTCTGCCACCGCGGGGTAATCGCCTTGCGCTAGCGGTGCGGTAAATTCCGCTTCTCCGACGACATCGCTGGGGGCGCGCGGATCGGCGATGCGCCACTCTGCCTCCATGCTCGCGTGGTCACCGGGCCGGATCGTCAGTTTCGCCACGTTCACGGTCACCGTCACGACGGCACCGCCGCCGCGAGGCAGGCCGGGATCGGCGACCACCCAGTCGGCGCGGCGCCTCTCGAGGTCGCCGGCCAAGGTTTGGCTCACGAGGTCCGCGAGCGGCGCGGCCCATCGTTCGTGTTCTAAAATCGTCACGCCCTGCGCCGAGGTGTTGAGGACCATTTCGGGGCGATCCAGCCACGGCGGCAGCTTGACTCGCAGCGTCACTTGGGTCGATGGCGTCGCTCTCGCGGCCGCCGCCCCCGAAGGCAAAGGATTCAAAATATAAAACCGATCGGGGCGACCGGACACACAGGCGCACAATAAGCTGAACGCGCCGGCGCACAGCAGGCTGAACGCGCCGGCGCGCAGCGGGCGAAAAAACGCGCCAGCGCGCAGCGGGCGAAAAAATGCGCCGGCGCGCAGCGGGCGAAACGCACCGGCGAACCGCCGGGCGAACGTGCACGGGAACCGTTGGCGGAATAACGCCAGCCCCGGCACCCTTGCACGAATCACGGTGAATCTCCCGCTTTGCCCCGGATCAGGGATTCGGGATGCCGCTCGAGGTAGTCGACCAGCGCGGCGATCGAGCGTGCGGCGCGGGACAGTTCCACGAGCGTCGCGCCCAGATCGCTTTGCAGCGGTGCA
>Ga0209611_10003359_pt1 | contig 27803 bp, 18 predicted proteins | sample S1TSphgellanicum_3_FD_187693 | JGI IMG/M metagenome (GOLD analysis project Ga0209611, IMG submission 187693) | Host-associated microbial communities from peat moss isolated from Minnesota, USA - S1T2_Fc - Sphagnum magellanicum MG (SPAdes) (version 2) | ecosystem: Host-associated > Plants > Peat...
CCTTAATTATAATAATAATTAATAATTATAAAATAATAATAATCAAGAATATTATTTTTTGGGTTAAAGCTTCGAGAATGTACATATATATGTGCCTTCAAATGTATTTATTCAACCCCTAGCCTTTGCCTCATATTCACCCCTCCTATAAACCGAGACCTGAACCCATTCTTTAAAAAATAAATCTTAAACCCCAAACCCGACTATTATTCCCCAAAAAAAATTCAGATAACCAACGCCCCGAGAGACGTGTACATTCATGGGGATGGAAAACACACTACCTCACTTCCTCATAGTCCCATAATTTGACCCAAAATAATGCCACTCGTAACAAAACATGTGGCAAATTGTGGACAGCAGGATAGGGGATTTGGGTAGATAGGGTTTTTAGGGAGAGGGTCCCAGAGTTGTAAGACCCTCAAACTAAGAAGCCAAGCAAAGAGTGGGGATGGATGACGGACGGATTCAGGGGAAGCCTCATTTCTCATCCCGACGTCCTTTACAATATATAATATGATGATGTCTTTTACTAAAGTGTAGTTGTAATTTTGTAATATGTAACGTCAAATACACACACACCTGTGCATTAGGCACGGGTTCAAACTAGTATATTATAAGCAAGCAAACAACATAGTAGGATTTAGAAGCCCACCTAAGTTTTAGGGTTTAGGGTTTAGGGATGATGGGAAAAGGTTGGGTATCGTAAGTTGGACACTTTGTTTTATCCTTTTCCAAAGGCTATTTGACACTTTGTTGTTCCACACACTACACCACACTCAGTAGTTGTTCCAATTATCGTGACTAGTGAAGTGCATCTCAATGCCCAAATATCAAGTTGGGCAAGTGGGGCATTGAGAGAGAGAGAGAGAAAATCGAATAAGGGATGTCATGAGGTCACCTATGTGGGTATCAAGTGAAAATTAGGGTTTTTTTTTCCCACCCTATTCCAATAGCAATTTTAATCACAACAAGTGTGATGGAGAGAGAGAATAAAAGCCCAAGTACCCATTGAGATACTCAGCAAAAATAAAAACCACCCAAATGAATGAAAGGAGAAAAAAAAGAAAAGAGAAGATGAAAGCACTCTCTCTCTCATAGCCTTAGTTAATTAATTACCCGTAGTCAAGAGCCTTTGGGTGAACCGGCGGCACCCATGTTGGTACCATGGTAAAAATCCGAAAATTCATTTAAATTATTTTTAAAAATATTACAAATGAATCCCATGCTTAGACTAACTCAGACTATTAAATTAATAAGTTAATAAGAATTTATTAATATTAATCACATTATTGTAAATAACTTATCAATTGTGAAGCAAAAGGGGGGTGGGAAGGATTGTTGCCTTTGTTCATTCAGCCTAATCCATTTGAATTCACCCATCACCGAACACCCCCCCCCCCCAAATAGTATCCTAATATGTCCCCAATTTTATTTTATTTTAGAATTTTATTTAAATTTATTTTTGTATCAAAAGGAAGAAAAGGGAAGGGGACCCTTCCCACAAACTAGTAAGCCAAATTTTAATTAATTAAATTAAAATTTAAGTAAAGTTTCTAACAAGGCTGAAATATTCAAAAGAGAAAAACCAAATGGGCAAGTTCACACCTCGTATAAAACAATGGTCCACTGTAGCCTTTTTCCTTTTTTCTTTTTTTTCTTTTTTTCTGCTGGCTATATATAAGCCAAAAAGTGCTAAAATCAAGTGCATTTTGAGATTTTTCAATAGCCATAATTGGACCAAAATTTAAGAAAATATCATCATATTTCTACTCATGGTTTAAGTAGGTAGCCAAAAGTAAAGAAGCAGATTTTTTTTTTAAAAAAAATTTACTTTCATATTTAGCTTGTTGCCAAATTTGGCTAAATCTTCATATGGATCTTCACCACCTTTGGAAATTGGCTATATCACATAATTGACCCCAAAAAAACACTTGGTTGGACTCCACATTCCCCTCTCCTTGCTCCTACCTCCCTCTTTAACCCCACCTCCTTACCCACCTACCCACCTACCCTAGTGCCTATCCATCTACCTACCTACCTACCTAATTACCTACCCACCCAACTTCTCTCTCCTTCCCTTTGCAAATTGGAATTTTTGTCTTTGCCCCATTTTGTTGGCTGCCCGGCTCAGGGTTTGCCTTTGGACCTCCTTTCCTCTTCACCAAAGCTCTGTCTGTCTGTCTGTCTGTCTGTGCTTTTCGCTTGCGTTTCTTGGTGGAGAGGGAGCTTGGTAAAGAGGGTAAGAAGAAGCAGCAGAGCAGAGGACATGGAGGAGGAAGAAGAGGTGGGAGAAGGCTTCAATATAGTGCAGTTGAGATCTTCTTCTTCTTTCTTCAGATAATCTCTTCGTTTGTTGAGGGAGAGAGATAAGGTTTGGTGTGCAAGGCTGGTTGGTGATGATGGTGAGGAGGGTTTGCAATTTGCAGAATCTTTTGTAAAGATCACATACTCAAATTTCTTGAAGAGAGAGAGAGACAGAGACAGAGACAGAGAGAGACAGAGAGTAGCAAGTAGTTTGTTGGAGTTATTATCATGCACATCCTCATGAAGTTGTAAAGAAGATTAGAGATCTGACTTAGATTTAGATTTGTTTTGTTGTGGGTGTTGTTGTGAGAGAGCTTAGAGCCGGATTTGAGCTCACCCATCATCCCATTATTCAATAACACCCTCCAGCTGCTGCTACTAGTTTTGTTGTGTTTTGTTGTGTTTGTTTTTCTTCTTCTTCCAAAGAACCTGTATTTAGGGTTGCAGCGATTGTTGCCACACAAATCAAAACAAGCAAATCCTCTTTCTTTCTTGCTTGCCTGTGTTGGTCAGTGTGTGTGTGTTTTTTTTTTCAATGATTTGGTTTCAAGTGTGTTTTGTTTTTACATGGTTTTTTGATAGTTGGCAGGTTGAAAGAGATTTGGGGGTTTAAAAGAAGAGTAAAATCATGGAGCTTTCGATCAATTGATCAATTGGCAAAAACAGGCACTAATAACAATAGAGAAGGGGACTAAAAAGATAGTTGCACTCTAATTTCAATCTTGTGTTCTGCTCTGCAGCTCAATTCTGAGCCCACGCCTGCATAACCCTAACTTTGTTGCTGGTCTTTCTTCAGCAATTTCCATTGGCACAGAATAGTAGTAATAGTAGTTACAGTACTGCGTCTTTGCTTGTTCTTCTCTCTGGAAATAAAAAACTGTGGGTTCAATGAAGGCCATTGATACTACTCTGAAAAAGTTCTGTAAAAAATCCCTTTTGTTGCAGTTTCTCATGTAGTTGGAATTGCTGTACTGTGTGGCAGATGCTGATATGATCATCATGTGGATCTGAAAGGAGAATGGTTGGAGGTCAATTAGGGCAAGTCAGAATCCAATCCCGCCAGTGGTGCGAGTTCTTGGCATTTTCTCAAGGAATCTTTTCTCAACAGCATTCAATGCAAAGAAGCAGAGGAACTTCTGAGCAAGAAGATTGCAATGCAACAACTTTGAAGGGTGTAGAAACAATGATAGGGTTGATAGTGGGTTTGCAACCTTGAAAGATGTTGCAGGTTTTTTTTCCCAAAGGTGCTATTCAGGATTGTTGTAAGCATGGATTGCTATGATATCTGCTGGTGTGGAGGTAAATGTTTCATGTTGGAGCAATGACAGCTGCTTCCTGGTGTTGCATTAGACAGCAAAGCTCTAGGTCAGAGATCTCTTCAAGTTGATGGACATGAGTAGAGAGCTCAGATAGTGTTCTAGAATGGACAGTGATACAGAAACCCCAGAGATGGAGGGGTACGAACTGTGGCCGGCAGCACTGCTTACTAGAAAGCACAATGAGAAGTTGTTACATAATCTTGCCCCCAAGGAAGTGGAGAAGGGCGACAGACAGCTCTTCAGCAATGAATTTGCTTTTGCAGACCCAGATCACTTCCATGAGTTGGTCAGCCGAAGTGAATCAGGAGAAGCATACAAATCTTCTTTGGCACGGCTCTATGAAGACAAACAGGCTAATGCTATGAGCCTTCTGAATGAGCAGCTGGAGACCTTGAAAATGCAGAGGTTTGAGGCTGAGAAACTACAAGGCCAGATCCTTAATGAGCAGCTGTATGAGTCCTCATACAATCCAGAAGATGGATGCGGTGTGAGTGATGAATCACCTCCTCGTTCGGATGTGTTTCCTGGCGATGATGGGCCAGGTTCGTGGAGCTCATTGCCCACAAGTGAATGTTCTATCACAGAGTTGGAAGGCGATCATTCAGCTGAATATTGGCGGGACCGTGCAAGAGGGTTTTCTAAGATGTTATCTGAAAGCATTCGAAGGGAGGAACTTTTGGAGAAGAAGCTGCAGGAATTCACCTCTGGGCCCCCAGCAATGCAACCTTCGGAGGAGCTGGGCCTCCTGCCCAATCGTTTTGATGAGTTCTTGAGGTTTTGTCTCAAAAAGGCACCTATCATTGTAGCTCACCAGGTCTTCTTCTTCTTCTTTCTCTTCTTTTCCTCTGCATGCAGCTGTGTTGCTTCTGATGCTTCAGTCACTAGCATAATTGAAAGTACCTGAACAAATGTGCTGCTGCTGCAGGATGTGGACTTGCGGTATCGGTTCATTTATAATGCCTTTCCAACACTGACTGAAGAGGTATAGTGAATCTTCCTCAAGGTAGGTTTTGAGAGAATAACTACCTACTCAGAAAAAAAATCATTCAGAAACCGAACCCTAATACTGTAGTAGGTTATGATGTGTGCCTTTGTCTTTTAAGGAGTCAATGGTTCCAATGGTTTCCAACTGGGAGGCAAAGGGCTTGTATGGTCTGAGATGGAAGTCAAGCTCTCTGTTGTGACTCCTTTCACTACTGATACAGGATGTGATTGGCAAGACGGATATGGAGATTTTGGACGGGGGAGGAATGCTGGAGTTGGTGGAATTCAAGAAGGAGGTGATGCGGAAGGGTTGGCCAGAGAAACGAGAGTTCACTTTCAACACTGATCTGTTTGGGGAGAAGACATTCCTGATTGCACTAGAACCAGTGATGAACAAATCAGGGCAGCCCATTGGATTAAATTATGTCTCCGTGGATATCAGTGAACAGGTGGTTAAGAGAGAACGGTTAATGTGCTTGCGAGAAGAAGTGGCAGTACAAAAAGCCATGGAGACAGAACTCAATAGGACCATTCATATCACAGGTGTGCATCTTCATTGCCATTGTTCTTTTTTTCTTTGCATCAAGCCACTCTCTGATCTCGGGTATGTAGTTCAATAACCCCTTTTGTAACAAGTTTCTCGCTTGGGAGTAGGGTTTCCTCTTGGGTTGTCTGCTGATCAGATGTGGAGCATCCTGTCCAGATGTCTACTGAATGTATTATCTTCAAATAGATGTCCTGACCAACTTCTGGAAATTCCTGATGCCCCAGAGTCATATAAGCCACTTGGAGATGAAACCCAAACCCTGAAAGAACCAGAATTCAGTTCAGAGGTTATGTCTCTTTAAGACAAAAAAAATTGTGTGCATGAGCAGAAGAAACAATGAGAGCAAAGCAGATGTTAGCAACAATGTCACATGAGATTCGATCACCATTGTCAGGGGTCGTTAGTGTTGCGGAGGTGTTGGCCACAACACACCTTGATGCAGAGCAGCGACAGCTGGTCGATGTTATGTTGTCCTCAGGTGACCTTGTTCTGCAGCTCATAAATGACATCCTTGATCTTTCCAAAGTGGAATCAGGTACACTCAATCCCCTGCATCTCTCTCTTTGCTTTTCCCTTCCTGTTCTGTCTTACTGTAGACCCATAGGGCCTCTTGTCCACAATTCCTGTTCTTTTTTGCTGATTTTATGATAAAGGACCTGATAGTACTGAGGCTTTATGTCGGCTCTTCTTTTCAGGAGCAATGAAACTTGAAGCAAAGAAGTTCCGGCTGCGGGAGGTGGTGAAACATGTGTTGCGAACGGCAGCTGCATCAGTGCAAAACAAGAACCTTGATTTACAAGAGATTGTCAACGATGATGTGCCCCTTGAGGTTGCCACCCTGATATTTCATCTACCTTGTGGCATCTTGTTCTAGTATCTACCTAGTTTCACAGTCATTCTTTCACTTTTGGACATCCCGGTGGTCACTAGTAAATGCTCTGTAGCTGCACTCTTGTTTTCCATGAGAAACTAGCCACATGTTGGGCTGTGGAGGCTTTGATCTTCATGCATGTGGTTAACTACATCAAGTGTTAATCTGATGGTTACTTTCTAGTCAGATGCAGTGGAGAGAGCATTGCTTTCAGCAGAACTGTTGAACAGTACTTGTATGCCAGGGTCTAACAAACTGCATACCACTTGTCAGGTTATTGGAGATGTACTAAGGATCCGCCAAGTTTTCACCAATTTAGTCAGGTACTGTTTTACCATTGGGATAGAGGGTCAGTCCTGAGTGACATGTTTGGTTTGGGATGCTGAAAGTGCAGTTTTGTTGAAGATGGACACAACCCAAATTTGGGTCCCCTTTCGTAGGTTTTGTATGCCACTTTTACCTAATACACTGCGTTTTATATGTCTTTTGGAGTTGTCAGTTTAGGGTTTAGGGTTTACAGTGAATAATTGTGATGCACTATCTCAGTGTACACATCATGTGCCGCTATCTACTTTCAGTATGTACTGTTAGTATTCTGACAGGTTGCCCCTGTAATTGTTGATTATGAACAGCAATGCTGTCAAGTTCACGCATGAAGGTGGTGTAAAGATTGTTGTGCGGCTAGTGCCTCCACCCAACTTGGCAAAAGGAAACTATAGTAATTTGCATCTTGGAGAAGTTTGTGAATCTTTGCACAATGTCTCTCTGGAAGAGATTTCACAAAGCCCACTCAGTCAAACTCCTGTCGCATGTGAAAGACTGGATCTAGATCCCCATCAAGATGCAATGCCTGTTAAAACGACAACCAAGGACATGATTGAAGGAAGTTCAGCATCTACTTCTGTGATCCCAATTCAGGAACCTGTCGAAGGCATCAGAGAAACCATCTGGCTCCAATGTGACGTTTGTGACACTGGAATCGGTATTCCAGGTATCAATCCTCAAATTTTCCTGTAAATTATGAAAAAGGAATCCCAGAAAAAGGCTACTATGTTGCTTGTTTGGGTGATTAGATCATTTCACACAATGTACAGATCTAAGGTATGGGCAAAAAGTTCACACTGGCAGCCTCCATAAGCTATAGTGTTAAGGACCTTAAGAGGCAGCAGGTGTGAAATGATCAGAAGACTGACATTTGTCAGGGCACAAATCCCAAAATAGCCTAGTAGTTCATCTGTTGGAATGCACTTCCACAGTGCCATTGTGAGGTTAGGGCATTTCCTAAGAGTACTGTCATTGCAGGGTTCTTTGATCTGTCATTTTTCCTCATGGCAGTTTATGGCATGGATTTGCTTCATTGGTCTTTTGCAGAAGAGGCACTTCCAGCATTGTTTGAGAAATACACACAGGCGAGCACCACACATGCACGCCAATATGGTGGCACAGGTCTAGGGTTAGCAATCTGCAAAAATTTGGTACATCATGCCATTTCCTTTCCTCACTCATCCTTAACAAAATAATGAAGATTCTCAAATGCATAGGTTTTGCTAATGACATTTTCTTTGAGCAATGATGCTGTGTTAAAAGAATCCTCTCTGTTTATCCGGATTGGTGAGGTGATTTTCCAGTTCTTCTGCAAGTGTCTCAAAAGATATTGCCATGTTGGGATGTGTGATGGTGCTAAAAGAAATATCTTCTGGGGATGTAGGTTGAGTTGATGGGAGGGAGCATAACTGTCCGCAGTAAAGTGAATGAAGGTTCCATGTTTTCATTTACATTGCCACTTCAAGTTGCAGAGCAGACATTGAGCAGCACTGGACAAACCAATGATAATTTGTACAGCATGATGTCCAATGAGCAGGAGCACAGCTTTGATAGAAGAAGTCAAGATTATTCCAGCTTTAGGAAGAGTAGAGTCTACCCAGATTTTGCAGCAAACTCCAACGGTAGCTCAACACGTCCACGATTCTCTCGCCCTGACAGTAGAAGACCTTATCACGCAGTTTTCTCCACTGGTACAGAAGTGCAGTCATTACCTTCATCATCAAAGATGAATAGACGTGACACAGAACGCAACATTGCATCTGGAAAACCAAATTTAGGTCCTTTGCCCAAAGCGAAAACGGAAGGTCACCACATAGGTGCAAGTAAAAGTGATAGATCAAGTCCAACCAAGTCTCGACACACTGTTAATTCACCTGAGGAGGATTCTGACCTCCGTATGAATAATACAAGCACACCAGATAGTATGCTGGGGCAATCCTTGGATCCCATTGGAACTAGAACCAGTGAAGGAGGTCAGGCTTCAACAGGACAAACATCACTGTCAAAGCCACCATCACAGACAGGTACAGCGAGGGGGTCAAGAAAGAGCACAGGGAAGGGGCCAGTGGGTGAGAGAGAGGGTGTTTTGCTGCAAGGCTCTGGGACTCAGCAAAGGCCAGCTCGAATCCTTCTGGTGGAGGACAACAAAGTGAATGTTATGGTTGCTCAGTCAATGCTGATGAAGTTGGGGCATACACTTGAGGTAGCCAACAATGGGGCAGATGCTATTCAGGCACTTCAACAAAATTCTTATGATCTCATTTTGATGGTAGTGGTTCCTCCCATGCCCTCTCATGTCAATTTAGTAGTAGAGATATCCAGGTTCATCTGGGATTCCAGGTCAGGGCCTGTGTTCATGAGCTATCGGTCACATTCAGATGTGCTTAGTGGGGTTGTTCAGTGCACCGTTCATATGACAAAACAAGTAGAACCATCATAGATCTTGCAGTTCTTTAAATGTTTTGGTGCTGGGTGTGCAGGATGTGTGCATGCCAGTAATGGATGGGCTGGAGGCAACCTGGCGCATCCGGAAATATGAAGAGACAGGGTTTTGGGTTGATGCACAAGATGGGAAAGCTAATAGAATTGTAGGAGGAGATTCTGATGAGTTTCCACCTGATGTGAGATTTGCAGATGCGCCACCCCCTCGGAATTTGCCACGAAAAAGAACTCCAATCATAGCTGTATGTCCTCTATCAGTGTGTCAATTTTGTCTGTATTTTCACTTTCAAGGCACCAAAAGCACATAAATGTATCACCAAACTGTCAAACTAACAGACCAATAAAGGAAGCCATATGCCAGTCTGATCAGTCATGAGATGAGTACCAAACTTGCCAACTAACTAACTAGGAACCAACCAAATTTACATGAATTGAAGTGGGTTATTGAACTAGGGTATTGAACTATGGTTTTTAACTCAGTTTTTTTGGAGACTTAGAAGAAATGATAGAGTTTGCTTGAATGGGTGACACCTGACAATTGCTGTGTTGGGAACAGATGACGGCCAATGCGCTGGCAGACAATATGTCAGAGTGTTATTCGCATGGAATGGACTCATTCATAGCCAAGCCAGTGACATTTACTAAGCTCCAGCAAGCGCTCAAGCAATTCATTCCCTGCCCAGATGTGACAGGATCCCCAACAGGGAAGTCAAACCCCACTGGTGATGTTCAGACTTCTACATTCCATTGGAAAAATCGAGATGGGAGGGGTGATGAAGGGTAGCAGGCTTCACAGGACTGTTAGTGACATTTGCCATGGAACTTCAAATTTTGTAGAAATCCCAAGCCCCTGGTCAGCATTGTCATCAGGGAGAAGATGAAATCTTACATATCAAGCATTCTAGCTCTGTTCCCTTCTTGTCCAGCTTGTATGATTTGCCCACATTGGGGTTAGGATGGGTGTGGGAGGGCAGGAGTGGTCAGACATCTTCCTCCAAATAGCTTTTCTGCAGTCTTATATTTGCACTTTAACCTTTGCACGGGATAGCCCTCCAAGGACAGTGTCAGCAGATGCAGAGTTTATGCACAAAAGCTTGCAAGCTGATGGACACAGATTACATGAAGCACATGCCATATGTAGCAGAAGGTTTTCTTACTCTCACTCTTGAGTTGCAGAGAAAACCTTAGAAGGCTGTGTTGTCTAAATTTGATACCCATATGACTCGACTGTGAAAACAGCATAAATCCTGTTTGTGATCGCAAGTATTTCTCTGATGGAGAAACATGCCTGAAGGGTGCTTCTATGATTACTCCTACAGGATTATGCAGAATCACACGCACAAGGTGGCAAGTGCTTACAGACTACAAATTCCTCTTGGACGAAAGAGTACGTGAGAAGGCATGCCAGGTTCTATCACAGCAAGCACATGCTAGTGGCAAATTTGTTGTGTTTTGGGGGAGTTTATTCCTAGTTTGGGTGATGGTGGAATGCATGTTGAAAGCAATTATGTACTTGTACTATAACAATTGTGACTGTTATTGATTTCCTGGGTGCAATTTTCACTTGCTTCTTGCTTCTTGTCTACAAGAGAGACAGAAATGCGCTAGGTCTATGTGGTTGCTTTTGGTGTGTGCACTTTGATTTGTTCCCTTCTTGAATTGTGGTCCCCTGACCATTGGTGGAAGCATTGTCTAGACTCTAGACTTCCACCAAGAAAGCTTGGTTTCGCAATCAATATTGATAATTCTCTATTACACCAACACACCCTAGGGCAATGAGTCTTACACCCTTAAAGCCATAGGACAGTTATCTCCACAAATTAGATTGCATGTGAAGTTTTCTTTTGTGTGAGGTGTGCCCCAAAACCACTATGAATTAACGACTACCTTTTTACCTTGGACTAAAGGGTCTTACCTTGAATTAAGGGTTCTTCGAGTAGCTCCACTTGTAAACCCTATTTGGGCATGTAGTGTTTATCACATCTACACACGGTGTACAATTGTTTCTTGATCCTCACTCAAACATGGGAAATGAGGTAAGGTGAGGTGCCATACCGTTTCAACCCAACCATCTCAATCAATCATTACAACAAGCCAATCAAGAGTAGTCATTGTATTGTGTAATGCTTTTTTACAAGCATTATAAGACCATACAAATTTATTGGCTCCAATCAACAAATAAATATTACATTTCATCCAAAATATGTTCAACAAGTCATGAATGGAACTCCTCTTAGAGAGGAGATAAAATATATGGATACATTGTACTTTGGATTAGGTGCAACCTTCAAATAGCATGAAAATGGGTTTTGAACTTCTAAATTTTCACATGATACAATAGTTTCTACAAGCCGCAATGCACAAAATAACTCTCCTAATTAAATGGCCATAATGATTGGCCCAAGTGATGGCATTTAAATAGTCTCTCACCTTATACTATCCAATCTTTCATGTTCGTGGGTGGGGCTAGGGAAACCAACTCCCAACATTATATGTGCACATAGTTGTTATCTAGGGGGAAAAAACAAGGTATCCCAAAAACAACTAGGTGATGCCTAGTCAACTAACTTGACCAATTTGCAACTATGGGGTTGACTATGATTTAGTGGTTTAGGGCCTAGGCTCTACCTTTGTACACAGCCATACAGCTCTATCTTTTATATAAATGATACGTGCATACATGGCAACAAGCATTGTATCCTAACATTCACATGTATACATGTGTACAGTTAGATTGTGTACAAGTGCCATTTAGAATGTGATATGTCACTTTGTCTTGTGTTACCATGAGGGTTGTATACATGCCATCATATCCAAACATTCACATGTAGACAACACATCCCAAAAAGACATATGTACAAATGATGGCTACATACATACAATCATGTGTTGAATTCCAACAAGCACGTGTATACACCACATTCTAAATGCCACATGTATAAATTACATCTTAACAAGAACATGTATACAACACATGATGGCATGCTCTATTCCTAGTTTTTGTATATAGCCATGCAATTTTGTCTTTGACTAATTTAACCATCAAATGTATACATTTGATTTGTAGGATGGGTCTTTTCATGTACATGTCAAGTGTCATGCTTTGAGGACATGCTTGTTATATACATGCATGTCATTGCTTATAAGTTATAAGTATACGAATTTAATTTACATACATTGACCCCCAAGTGTAAAGATCAAAAGAACGCATGTTGTAGCTACATTGGGTTAGCACTACTAAAGAGGGTGGGTTGCCACTTGTGACTCTAACTAGATAACCACAACTCATGACATTTCACCTAGTTTTCTCATGCAACATCACAATGGCCTTACATGATCACAATCCAACATGAACTTGAAACTTTGTGTTAAAGCATTCCAACATTTGTGTGTGAGATTGACAAGAATGCTAAAGCTCAAGCTCATGAATGCCAATTTTTTATAAATCGGGGACCCAAGGCGAGTCAAGCTTATCATTCCACCACTTTTGACTTTTGAAATGAGTTGATATTTGTTGGTTGGAAAGTAGCCACATTTTGTTTAAACAAGGATGGCAAGTCTAGGATTTAGGTTTTAAAAGTTTCCATGAAAGTAATCAAACTTCACAATAGGTTGTTGCATGACATGCCATTAATCAACACCAATTGCTCCTCACAAGTCAAATGGTCAACAACATATTAACTTTAGGTCCTTTTCCATGTGAACCTATATTTGCATGCAATCCATTGAACTTGTTCCTTGGTTGGGTAATTGCAAATTACAATGAACAAAATGGATTGTCCCAATGGAATTTTTTGAAGATATTCAAACTATTCTTACATATTTGTTGGATGTCACAAAATGATTCATTTATGTAAAACTAACATGTGAAATCTTTCACAAATGAAAAAATCATAACAAAACTATCCAAGAAAAACTCAAGATGGACTATCCCATATTGCAAAAAATTAAATACGAACTTTCACAATGTGTTACAAGTACAACGTTTTTGTAACTTTGGGTCATAACACTTTGAAAAAAAATTGTAACATTAAAGGTCAAAAAACAAAGTAAATATAATTTGAAGATATTGAATAACTAAAATTTTCACAATGACAAAGTCCTCTTTGATATTAAAATTCATATTTTTCAAGACCAATATATATATATATATAAATGTTTTAAAATGAGTTTAAAATGTTGCCTCAAACTTGGATATGGGAAGAATATTAACTTCAACATCATTTGTACCAACTCATTAGGCTTAAAATACATTCAAACAATTCAAAATACAAAAAAAATGGACTTTGATCCATCGCTTTTGGTCAATCTTTATGTATTTTTACCCAACTTGTAATAGTTCAATTATTCGTGTACAAACATAGCTTTAAAATTATAATCTTCACTCACAAGTTGTAAAAACCTAGCAAACATATCATATCCCACCCTTTTATCAAGTATCCCCAAAATTTTGGTTATATATATTAAAAAAATTTTTTTAAGTTGTCCAAGTTGACCACCTTGTCCATCTCAATTGAAACAAAGGTATGTATTTTGACTAATAATTCACAAAGCCCTAGTCATGTGTGTTTTTTGACTCGACAAGTTGATCAATGTGAGCATTTTGATCATCCTCTCAAATAAGACATTTGGTCAAAATGGACAAAAATTGAATATAATTAATCAAACTAAACATTTTTCCAATCAAATTGAACATTAAGACCAATGTCTTTTTTTCAATTTCTTGATGGAGCTAGGGTGATGAGCATTAACTTAACTAACAGCATTATTGCAAGGAACTATTAAAATGGTAGCTAGTAGGCATAATTGTGGTGACACCCCCCCCCCCCATTTTTGAAGCTTTTAAGTGATTTTTTTAAAAAGGAAATTTGTGACATAATATTCCATTTTCAAAAAATTATTTTGCATTTTTTTTAATTTTTCACACAAAAAAAGTTGGTTGGGACTATTGTATTGTATTCTTCATAAGTGAAATTTTAATTTTGCTCTTGCATGATCTTCATCAACACCAAGATGTGACATTTGTGAGTTTTAATCATTTATCCACATTTAACAATAAAGTTGGCAATTATAATTTAATAGCTTGTAGCAAGTTTGGAAAGAACGCTTCTTGAAATTTATGGCAAGTTCATGGGGATCCAATGCCTTTGGTTTCATATAACTAAATATTGCTACATGATCAATGGAAATCAATCTCTATGACATACCAAACGTGCACAAGGCCACAAATGAAACAAGCATTTAAATCATGATGTGCACAACTAGCCAAAACAATCATCACCTGCGTGATACAAGGTAATTAACCATTGCCATAACTTCACCATAATGACAAGAAGAATTTTGTGGTTTGATTTGTTTATACATAAACCTTCTCCAAAATTAAGTAAGTGGGGAAAAAAAAACCATAATAACACAATTGAATAAAAATTAAATCTACAACAAATAAAGTTACAAAAAGTTCATCCAAGGGCTAAACTTGAAATCTCAATATTTATGATGTCTTCATTTAGTCAAATTTTTAAATCACTTAAAAATCAAAATCTGGCATGCATGGCACATGACAATGAATTTAACATAATGTGTAGTGATGTTTTTATAACCAAAAATGATTTAGTTTTAAATATGTTAATGTGAAATTTGACCCAAGTTCAAATTAAATGGATTTTTATTCAAACAAATGTTTAATGATGAAATTTCACTAAATGATAAAGTTGTGGAATCTTTACTTACCAATTCAAAGGCTATATATATATAATTCAACAATTACAAATGGCACATTAAACTTAATTAACAACAAGAACAAATGGAAGTCAAAATTGCATGGAGCTAAGAGGGTGAACCTTGTTTTTGTTAATGTTGAAAGTGGCATTAATAGTGACACCTTTTTCATGTCCATGTGTTAATATCATTTCTATTTACCAACATGTTTGAATGCAAATGGCAGATGCCATGTTTTGGGCTAACAAGGCCTTTTGTAGGTTTATGACATTTTTCCTAGAAATTAAATTCATTATCTAGATGTTGTTGTGCCCCCACATTCTAATTGTGCATAAAATCATCATGCCATTTTATAAATTTTTTGGATAACTTACCAACCACATTATGGATGTCTTATTCACATAGTAACAAGTCTCTTGAGAGTACTCAATTGTCTTCCATAATCTTCTTCACATGACACATGTATGTATGGTCATAATACAAATACACCCTTGAAGCACAATTTAGTTCCAACACTAAGTTATTTGTCACCTCTAGCATATGGTTAACAAATGCCAACTACTCACCTAGTTGGTAACTTGATATTCATTCTTTTATAGCATTTGAAAATTTGACCAAGTGCACATCCTCAAGGTGCTCACAAACGATGAAATCTAGAACACGTTCCCAAACAAATGTCACCTCACACCTCTTATAATTTGAGGAAGCAGCTTCTAGGATGTTGACTTTAATGAAATCCCCAAGACCATGTCTTTTTCCATCCAACTTGTCACTTATTTACTCAACCTTTTCTCACTCTTTATTTTGAAACTCTCATCATCTTCATCTCTTTTTTCATTTTGCAAGAGCAATGTTTTTCTTCCTATTGGATTTTCTTAACTAGGTTCCTACAATTTTATGTTGTGTATGAGCTCACATTGAAGTAGTAGGTTATGGGTACGTAGGCATTTTCAACACCCACACAAACGATTTTTTCTTTTCAAGCATGTATGTATTTGTTTTGGTTTTTTCTTTCCATGAAATGCATCACGCCATCATGGAACAAATACTCATCTTCCTCCTCCCTCTTTGTTTTATTTGGTTTGTTATGATTGTTCTTTTGGGAAATTATTTTCACATATGAAAATCATGGAGGGGGGTATGGTGTGTGCTATAAGTCCAATCCATAAGCATAGGTGGTTGAGTGCTTCAAATTTCTTGAATATATATAGTTTGAATTTTTTTGTATTCATGGTTTCTCTTTCATTTTTCCATTCTAGGGGTTTTTTAATGCATAATAGTGAATGTGATTGCATGGTTATTTAGACTTTACTTACTTGGGTGATCTCATGGCATACAATGCAAACAAACCAAAATATTTATTTTCAAGCTCTTCCCAACATATTACTTTTCCTACTAATTTCACTACAAGCACTGCAATAGAACATGACTTTTCTTGTAATATTAGACCTTGACACTTGGCTATGGTCATGGCACTTGTTACACTCTTGTCATGCTCCATGGCATTTTACATTAAAAATTTTATCCAAGTGTAGAATTGTGGATGTGATGATGGCATTTTTGTCATTTTGTGTGGCATCTTGGATGCCAAAATGGGTTATCCCATACACTTATTACACTATTGTCATCTTCTATGGCATTTTACATATACCAATTATACAAGTGCCAAAAATGATACAAGCATTGTTTTCCAACACATAATAAGATTGTATAACTTTCCCGAGAAGCTCATAAGCTTTTGTTGTTATTTCTAAGAATTTCATTTTTTTTTCCTATGAGGTGTTTCAATTACAACTTACAACATATGTATGATTTGGTCACCTTTTGCAACATTCCTTATGCATTTTCCATGTCCACATTTCTTCTTGCAACAAAATGAGAACAATCTATTGTAGCATTTTTTTATGAAACCTATAAAAACAAAAAAAATTCAAAAACAATGTTTTGAATTTTAAAAGGATAAGTTATTTATGTGACAATGAAAAATTGTGTCACCTTTTATCTATGCACATTAGATGTCAAATGTGTACAACTTTGACAATTGTAATCAAATCAATTTATTGCAACCTCTTTTCTATGAAACCTAAAAAACATGAAGCTTTTAGAAGTAACGGTTTGAGCTTTGAAAGGAAGAGTGATTTCTATGGCAATGAAAACATTTGTGTTTTTCTATTTGTGCATATTGGATATGAAATGTATGTGTCTTAAATATAAATGTTTCTAATTGTAACAAAAAGTGGAACAATTTTTTAAAAATTAATCAATCATAGAGATGAAAGGAATGAGAAATCACAATAATTGAAGTTATATAGAGAGAGATACAAATTGATACGATGATTTCCACCATAGCAAAAACATAGTGGCTTTTGAAGAATAAACATAGGCATGAAAGGAGCCCAAAATTGCAATAGTCAAAGTTTTCTAGAAAGAAAAAGATGAGTTAGTAATGGAGAAGGAAGAAGAAGGGAGGGATGTCAAGAGAAAAATTTCGAAGTTTTCTAGAAGTTGAATTTAACACTATAGTGGTGTTTTGACCAACTTGTGAACACCATTGTTTGGGAATGTAACTTGATGTTTGGTAATCATGTTCCTTTGTGTTCAGTTGTAAGAAGACTTGCCAATTTGATGACTATGTCTTCATTGGAACATATAATGTCCATGACTTTCATTTAAAGGTTGAAGCTATGGTGAACATGAGGCATAAACACTTTCGGTGTTGTTATTAATTGATTTGATGAAAGAGGAATTTGATGGTTTGTGAACTTCATGTGACAATTGGCATATGTAATGGGTCAATTTGAACATTTTACTTGTTTTTTGCAAGGTATCTTCCCCTCCTAGTTTCTCCTATCATATAATGTTTTTCTTATTTTTGTTAGATTTTATTGTAGTTTAGTATTTAATTATTGCATCAAATGGACCTATGTGATAAGAGTTTGTGATTGGGGATATGCTTGTATTGTAATGGGATGAATTTTAACACTAAGTAATTATGTTCCAAGATTTGGCTATAGGATGGTTACCTTGTGATCCTAAACCCTTTTTTGAGCCAAAATACTACAAACTTTCTTCTTCAATACCAAATTGGGTATATTTTCATTTTGACATTACCATGTTAAGAAGATGCAAAATGTAAAATAGTCCCATTTAGGAAGGATATATAATTACACCAACATGTCAAACTTTATACTAACATTTCCTACAACAATGTTAAAATATTATGTAAATAATATTGCCCTAATAATGAGTCATCCTTTAATTGGACTAGATGAGCAATGTAATAACTTTTGTTGGCCCTCTTTTTAAAAACTACTTGGCAATTCCTTGCACATAACTAAAATTGAATCATTTCATTTTTGTTTTATTGTTAAGTTATTTGGTGTGGGGATGTACAAGTAGTAATTGTTTCTTGTGGTATCACATTTCCTAGAAGGAGAACAAATATTGACCAAACTTTTTTGTATTGTTGTATAACACTATTATTGCCATCTCTAAGTATTGGGTCCATTTAGAAATGGCAATTGCTTATTGTGAAATAAGGTTCAACAAACATAAATTCAATATTGAACCATCTTTGATATCAAAGTTTGCATTGTAAATGCTAGTATATTCAATTACCAATATATTGGTAAACAATATCCACTAGAAGGAAAATGGAATTTTGTAACCAATCAATTTGCAACTACTTACGATTATTTGTCATTTATGACTATCATTGGTTATTTTTGCAACTATTTTTCACATTTGGTTGTGCTTGCAATTAAACTATAACTAACTTATGACTAATGTTTCTTCGTTTTCTCATTTGAACAACTTTTAACATGGTTTTCAACCAAGAAGACCCATCTATGTTCCATCAATTGGAAATGTGGTCAAATGAGTCTCAACCCTATATGTATTCAAAATGTATTATGTGTATTCTAGGGTGTATGGGTTTATAATGATGTATTAAATGTATTCTATTTAGTAATATATAGTTGGATATTAGGGTGTACATGTGTATATGACAGGTTATGTATAATGGTTGTATATTTTACAAAATTATTATTATTTTATAGTCATAGAAAAAAATATAGTAATTACAATAAAATGAATTACTAAAATTAATGTAAAATTATTATAAAATCACCATAATTATAGTAGTTATAAACTAATTGAAATAACTATATAATTTATAATAAAAGTTAGTAGTCATAATTTCTGATTTTTATTTAAAATAAATATTAATAATATTCATAGTAATTTTATTATAACTACATTATTTGATGTAATTATTGTAATTATTATAACTTAATTACACTAAATTATTGTGTAATGATATTCAATGTGGACCCTTGGCAAAATAGACATTTGCCTACCCCATACTTTCATGTAGGACTTTACCTTAGTATCATAATACAAAGTTTTGGACCTTCATATTGACCATATACCTTCATATATCCCTACAATTACAAATATCAATTATTTTATCTACAAATTTTGACCTACAATTACAAGGAGCAAGTGCAAAGTCATTTACTCAATAGAACAAGTATTCCAAAAAGTGGAAGTTCTAATGTCTACTTCTCATATGCAAGTTGGTGTAAGGGGGAGATTGTAGGTTGCATTATTATTTGGCCTTAGAAGATAGAGATGCATAGCCTTGCTAAAATGCACAATGTATGATCCAATAACTTATAATCTCATTCCAATTTTGCCCAAAGGAGGATCTTCATATTGATCAATATTTATGTTATAATTTAAATATCCAAACTATGAAAATTTGGATGGTGGAATGCTTTTTGAAAAGTGCATATCAAAGGGTTCCAAAATGAATGATGGGGTTGGTATTTTGCTTGTCTGTTTAAGGTGATTCAATAATAAACAAAGACATTTTTTTTCTAGCTTTGGTGTTCAAAATGGATATGCAAGATAATGAAAACATCATGTCAAAAGAAATAGAAACGAAGATTGGTTTGACTATTAAAAATCAATACCTGAAAAATATTTGAAGATGAATTTTAGTTGTTGCACCTTAACCTAGACATGTGCAACCACTTCTATTTGTTTCAAATAAACGGATTTCATTTCTAAAGGACAATATCTTTATTTGTCTTGGGATTATTGCATATGAATGAATAAACACCATCATTTCATATTTTCAATAAACTAACATTTTTTTTCTCTTTCTTGGAAGTTTCATTCACATTGTGAAGGACCCATAATTTGTGCTTGTTGCCTTCATGGATTGTGATAGTCAAATAACATAATATCAATGGCATTGGCAATGTAGAAAAATCTATTGTTATGAATTTGCATGCATGTTTTTAAAGAGTACATTTGTCTCATGGTTAATTGAGGGTGAAAGCATACTATTGGGGGGACCAAATTGGGCACTTTTATAATGTATGCCAAAAGTATAGACCTTCAAACTTTGTTGCATTCAATGTTGGGTTTCACTTTTGGTTTTTGGGTTTTATATTTTTATTTTCACAAAATTAAAGTCATCTAATATTATTCAAAGAAAATAAATAAATAAATAAATAATTCAAGGAATAATATGTATATTTATGTTATATGCAATATAATAGAATAGGTTTCTTGTTTCAACTTGCACTAGTTTTTAGTTTGAATTAGTTGACCAAAAAATGTTTGAAATGGAATTTAAAAAAAGTGGGCCATCTCACATTTCTTGTCATCTTCCATTTGAAAGTGATTGTTCATGAAAATTTTAATTTATCATGTAATTATGATCATTACACTAAAACAAACTTATTTGTGATATGATAAATATCAAATTCTTCACATGGTTCATAAACTTATTCCAATTGTATGAAAACACAATGTTTAATAGATATTACAAATTGCATAAATTTTTTAAAAATAATTTCAATCTTTTTTGAATATATTTTCATTTTTTAGTATATTGTGATGTACATGTTTTTGTGCAATTTTTTTTTTGGTCGCATGATATGACTTTTTTTGGCATTTGACTTCTTTGTGTTTTGACCTATCATAATATGAAAAAGTATTGTGAAAATCCTTCTTAATAATGACATTGTTGAAATTCAAACATGGATACTTTGAAAAAAAATATCACTTGACAACAATTAACCCCTCCCCGCCCCCTTCCCCCTTGTAATGTGCTTTCACCTTAGAACTTTCATAAATTGCAACTAGATTGTTGAGAAAGTAGTTGTAAGACTAGTATTTAGAATTGATGAAAGAAAGCCTTCAAATTTGGTATAGTAACAACCTTCAAAATTAATGAAAGGAAAACCTTCAAGTTTTTCATAAAAACATCTTTCAAAATTGCCCAAAACAGCCCATCAAATTTCTGATTAGGAGAACCATTAAAATTTTGTAAGAAAAACCATCACAATTCATATTTGAAATACCTCATGTCACCATGTTAAAATAAATGGATGAAATCACATGGTTTACCTTGTACATGTGTCACAACCCTAGTTTTTTCAAATATGGCTTATTCAACACAAATAAGTATCATAAATGGTGTAAGGTAAGCTTCATCATCATGTAGTGAAGTCTTGGCCATCTTATTCTTTTGATTAGTGGTCTTCATGTTGAACTACTCCATGTAGTGGCACTTGTAGGTTACAAAGAATGTTTGTTTCAAGTTTGTGATACCATGAGAATTTTTTAATTTTCACCTTGAACCTCAAGCTTTGCAACGTTGTGGTGTATTTTTCATATTTTGGTAGATTGGCTTTTGGGTGCAAGTACATAGATAGGAACCAACAAGATTACTTTACAAAAGGATTGTGAATCCTTTTTAGTCTTTTTTCACTTTTTCATTTGAAATAATTTTTGAATGAAATCTTTTGCAACTTGTTATTAAAAATATATATAGTTTCCCCAATAGATCACATGTTTTTTAAAAATCATTGTTGAATAAATATGAAGTTTTCAAAATGTGTAAATTCTGCCAGATTTTGCATTTCATCTTGAAAATTTATCATAATTTTGAATCATACCAAAATATGTTAACTACTTTAGGTTTTTTTTTAATATCATAAACTACAACTTTTTTTTGTATGGCATGCACATTACACCCCATTTACATGTGGTAGAGGATTCTTGAAATTTTTAAAATTTGAAAAATATTTTGAATTAAAAAAAATTCCATATCTTATAAATTGTGAGTTTTTTTTGAACTTGGGTAGTAGGTTTCTATCATTTAATTTTTTTTACCATCAAAATTATGTTATTACAATAATCCTTTACTTGGTCATTTGTAAAATTGACCACATCTAATGCAACACCTATTCAAGTTTAAAGTCCTTTTTAAAAACCAAAACCCAAATTTTAATTTAATGAATTTTTAATTTGAATTATTCAACTTTCATATTAGTCATTTTGCACAACTTGGAATGATTAACATAAATTTTAAATGTCAAAAAAGGAAAAACATATGTAAAAAAGTTCACAATTTCACCACTATATGACATGTTTTTTATTCCTATCTTTGTATTTGCACCCTTTTTTCAATCAAAAAAATGATTTTCTTCTACATGAATAAAACATGTATGGTGATATACATTTAAATTTTTTTTTGGGACTTTTTAGAATGAGTGAATTGCCATTTTGATTTTTAATGTTTCTAGAATCTTACAATGTTTTGTTGCACCACCATTGACCATGTTCTTCTTGAAAACATTCAATTAATTTTGTTCTGTGGTAAAAATCTTTGTTATCACACCATCTAGAACTAAAACAAGGAACTTTCACCCATATTCAATGTTTTTTGTGGGGTAGAGATTAGTAGAGGAAAGTAATTAATGCCATAAATTAAAAGCTACAATTAGCCTAGGTGTTGAAGGTGTATTCTTGAAACAATTCTAAAAGTTTGTGGAAGGGTTTATTAATTTTGATGATGGCTACTCCCACCTTTTTCTTTTCTTTTGATAACACTAGCAACATATTAAATTCTAACTACAATGGTAAATCATTATCTTCATAATGCATGAAAAGTTGAGGGTTTAGTTGGGAATCAAACTCCCGATCGCTAGTTTTGCAACCTTACCCCTAGCCACTAAGGTAGTTGAATGTCTTTTACCTATCATGATTATACACTCATGTCATATTTTCTATCAATCTTCAAATTTTAGGGCCACCTCCTCCCACCAATGAGGACTTGGCCCCTAAATGGTTCATTTGCCTTCATCTTGTATTGTGAATTTCATTAGCCTAGATGGTGTCTTTTGATTAAGGGACTTGCATTTTCAACATGACATCTTACAAGCTTAGGTCTTGGGAATTTCAATAAAGATTATAATTTGCATGTTGATTGACGTTCATCTTACAAACTCAATTTTAACATATTTATTTGTCAACTCTTTTGCAAAAGTTCATATGTGTAGCAATTTTCTACAAGATTACAATGACTAAACCTTAAACGCTAAACATCAATAGGATATTTTAAACCTTCAACTTCGCACCATGCATTATGTTTAATTTTTCACTTGTCTTAGAATGTAATGCATATAGAAAAACATCTTCAAATGTTTAAACACATTCTCAATTTGACATTGAAAGAATTTATGGTACAATTGATTTGCATAAAAGAATTATCAAATGTGGTTAACCAAACACCCTTGTATAAAAAAATTGGTGATAAAGCTTGGGGGACACACCTCTTTGAATCTAGAAAATATGTGAGTGAAAATTTAAGTTGCTATATATTGGTTATCATGTAGAAACTATATTTTAATTAATTATATGAAAGGGTTATGTTTATTCTAAAAATAAATTTAGAATTAATATAAAATTTGTGTTAATCCTTGATATTAGGAAAATAAAATAAAACTATAACATGCATTTTTTTTTTAAAGGTATTTGTTGTTAATAGGTTCAATTCAATTAGTAAGTTGATAAAATAACAAATACTAATAAGTGAATTAGTTTCATTTACATGCCATTTATACAAAAATCTTGATTGTGACGAGTGTAAGCATGACTTACTTTCTAGAAAGTAAATCATATGTTTGTCATTTGTTTTAAACTACCTTTGTTTGTTTTGAATGAAATAAAATGGTTGATGGCTTAGAACATTAGGTTTATATGGTTGTTTGCAAGAATTAAAATTTATCCATCCTAGGGAGCAAATGGTTATATTCTTTTCACTATAGCTTTCAAACCTTAAAAAAATGGTTGTAGTCATATGTTCTTTCATTTTGATCAAGTATTAAAATTAAAAATTTAAATAAATATGGGGTATCAAAATTCAATGCAAAAAAAATCATAATTAAATGGAGTTTGGCTTAAATATGTGCATATTAAAAACTAAAGTAAGAATAAGGCGAGAAAATGCTAGTTCTTTCATTTAAGGCCTCAAAAAAAAATACTTTATTTGACACAAGTAGTGTAAAATTTTAACTCTTAGTACCCCCCTTATGTGACAAAGTCCTTTTTCTTGACAAAGATATGTGTGATTTTGCCCAACATCAACTCTAAATCCATTCAAATTCACAACACTTTACCTATTCTCTCAACTACTTGACATCACCATCAAATGGACTATAGACATTGTTCATATGCATATGTTGTTGATATTGGCCAACCACAATTCTGTAACAAAATGTAGAATTTTGAAGAAAAGCAATCCAAGTTTTTATTATTTTATTTTGTCAAAGACAATTGATCCCCATCCCAAATTAGCTCGACACTTTCCAACCTAGGCCCAAGTGAAAGGGCTCATGAAGTCCAAGGTTGAATAATTTTCTCTAAATTTTTTTCCTTATGTACATCCCAATTATAATTTTGTTGTGCTTAAATGATTGGAAATGTGTGTGAAGGGTGTGGTGAGACCTCACCAATCCATAATACATATGCAAGAATTCCTTTGATTATTTGTTTCTTATATTTCAAGGGTTATGATTATATGTTGGCCAATTTATTTATTTTTTCAATAATCAACAAGGCTCGATATTTTTGAAATTTTTATTTTTATCTCACACATGATATCAAATAATCAAATTCCAATTTCTTTGGGACCATCATGTAATATCAATTTGCTTGTTTAAACAATAGCCCAAGTTACCAATTTCCCTAGTAGTTATTTTAAGAAAATACCCACCTACTATGCAAAAGGTTAATTTTGAAATAACCAACATTTTGTACCCAACTTGGTAACCACCTAGTATATTATCAAGGCAAGTTTTTAGATGTAAAACTTAAACCCCCAAAATTATAGTGATAATGATTCATTGGAATTAGTTTAGGTAAGACAACTTTAGGTTCCATAAATCATCTCATGGATAGTTCCAAGCTAGAATCCATTGAAATTTGTTTAGTTGATTAGTAGCTAAAGTGAAATGGAAAGGATATTTTCAAATCTACCTCTTTTCCAAAAAAAAATTTCAACACCATAATCATGACCCTTGTTGATAACCAACCATTTTCTCAATAAAGAAAACACATGTTGTGATTCCTTTGTTGGGTTTGGAAAGTTCACAATTGTTGTTATTTGACATACCAAGAATAGGTTTTCACAATCACACAAGGAACAAAGCAAAATTTACAAATGAATCATTCATCAATTAACTTTCCAAACTAAAGAATTGGATTGTTTTATATGACTTTGAAGAATTAATGTAATAGAAAATACACCCTTGAGTAGCATTCTACCTTTTAACAAGTCATTCATCATCACTAGTAAGCCAAGTTCTCTAGATGAAATTGGTAGCATAATGTGTCCTAATGCCACATTCCTTGTTATTAAAGTTTTTGGTTAGTTCATAATTTATGGTAGGTAGGAAGGAAATGATATGAATCAACCACCATGGCCAATTCTACCAATTAAAAGGGCCTAAATACTTGACAAATCAAGTAGTACAAACCTCTACATTTGAGAAGGATGTGGTAGTGTTATACAATCGAACTTGGTTAAATATTAATTCTATAAGCATAAAAAATGCATATGTGATATAAAAATGTGTACTCCCACAAAAAATACACAAAATGTATTAATTGTTATAAAAATTTTACTCCTTTCTTCATAAAATTATTTGGTTAAGTGTTAAAGTTGGGAATAATGAATTAAGATCATGATAAGCCTTACATGACGTACATCATAATGTGACTAGTAATAATCCATATCATCTAATCAAAAGCAATTCCTAACCTAATATTGATTATGTCAATTTTTTTATTAAAACCATCAACTGATTCTAACCATAAACTTCATTGGGCTCCTAATGACCATTCTCACAAACTTAACCTTAACCAAATCCAATGTGGCATTTGATGAATGAGAAGTCTTCATGCAATCTAAAGATAAAGTATGAATTTGTGGTGAATGAATTTGCATTTACGTTGAAGGCATGATGACAATAAATAGAAAGCAAATGGTGAAAGGTTTTGGTTATGGTTGAAGAGTGAGAGCTTCCCCAATTTAGGAGAGAACAAAGGGAAGGGTTGAGGCACTTGTGGGGGAATTTGTTGTTTTGAAGTGCACTACTTTTGAAGAGTCAAATCAAAGATAATTTTCAAATATTTTAAAGAGTTTTGTTATGAAGCTTAAAAGAATTGAAAGAAACTACAATACTATTCAATTGGTTATTTTTACAAACATTAATTTTTGGATATGGAGATTCATACTTATTAATTTTGTAAGTGTTCAAAATTGTTAGCATCAAAGTTCCTAATTATTAGATTGTTAATATTGTATATGTCTTACATGTTTTCCTTCTCCTAATCATTGACAATTAGCCAAGTCCAATTGTATTCATTATATTGGAATTCATTACATTTTTCTTTTTCAAGTTGATGGTTGTGTGACAATCATCAAATTCATTTAGTTCACTTCAAAGAAACAAGTTTGTTCCAATTTTGGTGGGTATTCAATTTAAAAAATAATTGTTGGTCCTAGTTCTTTTAGAAATTTCAAAATCAAAGAACCGTTGATTCCAATTATTTAAAATCTTCAAAGAACTTGCAATTTCCAAAAAGGAATTGGTAAAGAACTACAATTTATTTATTTATACTTTTTGAGAACCATGATTATATATGAAAACTAAGTTCTTTGATTTTTAAAAATACCCATGGTTATGATATTAAAAAACTCTCTAGGAACCATCAAGGGTTTGGTGCCTTTTCTAGTATGCACCTAACATTGGTTTGTTCCAAATTCAAACATGTCTATCAACAACCCATATACCTTTTGTACATTTACAATTTATGTAAGATTATTGGCCCATGTTCCTTCTTCATGCATATTAACACAATGATTGAGGTTGATGAAAAAAAAAACATTTTTCATTCAAGTGAATGCTCTTTGGTTGTAACTTTCATCCAAATTGACAAAATGTTAGTTCATTACAAAAATATTCAAATGGAGAATTGCCACAATTGAACTTTGTGGTGACTTCAAAGTCATGGGTATTTTGTAAACATTTGGTGATAGGTAGTGTCTTCAATTTAAATGTGTTTTCCATATTTTGGACACATTATAAAACCACAAGTTGATGTAGTGTATATTATATACATTTTTTATGATTTCAAGATCATTTATATAAATTTCCACCAACACATCCATATTCACATTTTCTACAAGCATATATATATATATATATATATATATATATATATCCATATCTTCATGTCTTATAATACATACTAACATGGTACTTGGGCCATTTTGACAACCCATTGTCAAATATTTAATTAGTTTTCAAAAACTCAATTCGACACCTTAATTTAAAAATAAATAAATTCATACATCCTATTAAAAAAAAAAACAAAGATAGAATGAAACCAATCTATCATTTGAAAAAAAATTAAAAAATCCATTTAAAGCATTCTTATGAATATAGATGATCAATATCAATATCTATATCTATATTTAATGACTAAATATACTCAATAGTTAGTCACCATAATTAAAACAAAATCCATCATAATCAAATGCATTACAAAATACCAAAAGAATTGCATAATATTATGATTATTCATGATTTTGGCATATACCCCTTTTTTACTCAGTACAAAACAATTACCCTCCCCCGGGTATATACATGTGCATGCATATAAACCAGGCAGAGTAAAGAAAGGATAAGTTTAAAAATACTTGCCAGCCAAGTCAGGGTATTAGAAAGTAGCCAAAGAAGTTTACCAAGCAAGGAAGGTATATATATGTGTGTGTTTATATACCCTGATGTATACCCTCGAGGGTCAGTCTTTTGCCAGCCTAGTTACCAGACTTACCCGCCAACGCCGGTTCTGACAAGCAACGACCTCTTGTTTCACCCCCGCCGTTGGATCGTGAATCGATCCGTGCATCTGGATGCGAAGGCCT
>Ga0209611_10003366_pt1 | contig 27761 bp, 23 predicted proteins | sample S1TSphgellanicum_3_FD_187693 | JGI IMG/M metagenome (GOLD analysis project Ga0209611, IMG submission 187693) | Host-associated microbial communities from peat moss isolated from Minnesota, USA - S1T2_Fc - Sphagnum magellanicum MG (SPAdes) (version 2) | ecosystem: Host-associated > Plants > Peat...
TGTACAAACCGTCTCCACAAAGCATTGTAGCCGTCCGAAGGGTAGGAATGACGGTCGGATCGCATCCCTCTCCCATCGCACCAGAGGCGGATATAAAAACCTTCCCCCCCCCCCCCCCCCCCCCCCCCCACTATCGAAAGAACCAACAGTTATATAGAAGAACGTGTTTTCGGAAATTTCCAAAACTTTCGAGAACCAAGGTTCAAAATGTCAGAATCGGGGTTTTGGGTTTTCTCACATCAAGTAAGGGAGTAAATACCCAGACTGATAACTTGAGGGTACACACGGCTGGTTCTGATACCCGCACAACGTCGGTCGGGACCACTGCGCGTTCGGGGTGGCTGGAGTGGCGTAGCCATAGGTGTCCGAAGGTCACAGGTACCACTAGTTAAATTTTATGTAATAGACAAATAATGTTAAATCCTTCCCTTTAACCTTAATGTTTTGGAAGGCAAGGTAAACTTACCACTCTTTTGCTAACCATGAATGATTTTAAAAAGATTCTCCTTCCATTGAATCCTTTATGTGGGAAAACTATGCAAACACTACCAAAGCACAAAAAGTTCACACACTTTTATATTAGACATGGACAACAAGGAACATACAACATGATTAATAAACAAACAAATAACACATGGGAATTCTAATGAATATACACCTTGAATGAGTGATGCCCATAACTTCTTTGCCCTTTGTTTTTATGTTAAGTAATATTTTAAAGATAATAATGATTGATGCATTATCATCTTTAAATTCCCTCAAATTTTTCTTTATTTGAAATTTAGGAGATCAAACACAAATGTAGGTTTTTCCCAATGATTTCAACCTCAAGTTTGAATAGAACACCTATTTTACAAGGTTTGTTTTTCAAGTTTTTGGTAGTATTATATAATTAGATTCCAAGGGGCAACCTCCTTTTCCATTGCATTCAAAATGGCCTTCCTTATCATGCTCAAAGTATTTCATGATATTCCATTACATACCCTTTTGTGTTGTATAAGAAATAGTTGACCCCTTAAACTTTTCAAATTGTATCAATGACAAACCTTTTCATGCTAAAAACAACATAAAGCTTGAAAACCTAAGGTGTGTTCATAGTTCTTTACAATTGGGACAAAGGGATGTGATTTTTTTACAATGACTAAAGCAAAGTGATTCACAAATGCTTGTCAATTACCTCAACTACACAAATATACAAAAGGGGACCCAAAATGATGTTGTACATTCATCAAGAGCTCATATGGATTCATTCACAACTCAAATTCCTATGAAATACCTTACTATATTTATTATGTATTTTACATGTCATCATGTGTAAACTACCTTCAAATCCATTTTAAAAGACAAAATTGATATTTTGTATGAGTGATTATTGTGATTACAAAGAAGGAATATTTCTATTAAAAAACATATGATGACGAAATTTCAATTTATTTTACATGTTCAAAAATTGCTAGTCAAGTGATTATGTGCCCTTACCCTAGCTTTTGGGCTTGTAATTAAGGTTGGAACATGATAATAAGAACATGCCAATATAGGGGCCCAATTGTGTAATACTTAAACACACTTGCATATCTATGGGAAAATGTAAAGTAGTATGTCCCATTAATCCTTGAATGTGAATGTATTTAGTAGATACCTGCTTTGAAAGTTGGGGCTTGAAAGGTGTTTAAGGTTTGGGGCCCCCAAACATTTTCCAAATTGGGCCTTTTTCGACACAACCCTCAAAAGTTTGTCATAACGTATCAAGGTAATTTTTTTTGATATGATGTGCTATGGAAGACTTGAAAACCTTGGGTGCATTTTGTATCTCCATGCACTAAAACAAGAGGTGTGTAAACGCTTCACAATGGGATGAAAATGAGCTTGTGAAGTTGAACTCAAGGTGAAGTCAAATTGTACAAACCAAGAAAAGTGAAGTTATTACCATTTGGAGTCAAACTGATGCACAAATGGGTCATGGGCAATTCACATACACAAGATTCATCATCACATGAATTTGAGGAAGAGTCGACACTTCTTTTCCATACAATGTAATCTATAGGTGGAGGTAGGGGTTACATTGAAATGGAAAAAATTCCCTAGATTCCAAAATGGGAGTTTTGAAATTGTCAAGTTATGAATCTTGAATTACTTTTTAAGTTCATAATTTTTACATATGAATTCCAAATCAAACATTTCAAAGAAAAAGTTGTAACCTTTGAAAAGAAAATTTCAACAACATATGAGATTATCAATTGGACTTGATTTGACCACTCAAAAGGTTGCATAATTGATTAAAAGTTAGTTTGGCCATACCCAACCATTTCAATGGCCATATACTTTTTCCTACATCTTTTTTTGTGCGATTCAACCTCATTAGAATATTTTTTATTTTAAATATTTCCAATGATCTAAAGACACATAATTTGGACAAGGTTTGATTCTTAAATGTTGCCCCAAAATTATGGGACACCCCAAGTATCTAAACTTTCCAAAATGAAAATGCACTTGGGAGCTTAATTTTTTTTGGAAATATTTTTTCAAGGGTTATAATTTTTCCTTTGAAAGTTTTCCAATGAAAGGTGAAACAATAAAGTTATGGGCTTCCAAATTGGCGGAACTCATAACTTGCTAGTTTGGGGGGAAGAATGTCATTTGGAAGGAGCTCCAGTTTGATTCACGACTTGACAAATGGGCCATAGTGAACCAACACCCACTAGTGCACCATGAAAGATCAATTACATGAAACAACTTTTTGTTGGGTTTTAGTTCCCTAGCTAATTGTGGTGGCTAGCTCAATTGTTTTTTCTTTTAACCTACCTATTAACAACTCACAAACAAGTTGTTATAGGTAGGTAATAAAAACAACCTTTACATATGTATAAACCATCAATTTATTTAGTAGTTACCTATTTTCCTACCTACCTACCTATGTATGAGACCTATTTACTACAAAATTGGTTACCAAGGTGAAACCAAATTTAGTTGAGATTCATCCACAATTGAGTAATAATGGGCATCTAGTGGAAGGTGCATTGGTGGGTGCTAGTTCTTTGTGGCCACCTAAATGGAACTATGAAACTCCATGAGAGTTTACAATAAAATTCTCCCCTTCTTAACTTGGGTTGTGGTTGGGTTACCTTAGTTTAAATCTTTTAAAGGTATTGTCAATAGTGGGTAGATAATCTACTCTACACCAAAACATTGTGTGTATTGTCTAATAATGGTTCCACATCTTCACTATGGCACATTGCTTATGTTTGCAAGATGTTAAAGCATTCTCCTTCCTTACTCAATAATGGCATCAACAAAATTAACAAAATTACTTTAGTACAACAAATCTTGACATGGTTGTCGATAGTCCTTTCATATATCTTGCCTTTTCAAATATTAGATTCACAAGTCAAAGTTGTAACGGTAAACTCAATTGTGACACAATTTGAACCTACACTTTTCATATGTTTGCAATAGCTTACACTTGATTTCAACAAAGGAATTTCAAGGCAAAAATATTTGATGTGAATACTAAATTACCGTGTATGTCAATATGTTGGGTATGAATTTTGATGCAACATAGAATTTTGGTCATTGAAAAGATAGATGTTCTATAATAAGAATAAATGGCACAAACAAAAAGATGATTGAATGATACACGTTCATTAAACTCAAATAAAAGGATCTAATCAATCACTTTCTTCAAATATTTAAAGAGATTGTGAAGGCAAATAATCCTCATTCTCTCATGAGAAGTTGTCAATGCAATAAACTCAAATACGTTTTCAAGAGTTGCAAGTGGTCTTCTAAAGTAGAGTTCTACAAACTCATTGAACGATCCCTATAATAAAGTGAGGTCTTTGACATGCATAATGAGTTTCCTTTTGGATGTAAGCCACATGAAGATCAAATCTAAAAACACTTTGGTGATTTTACCTTTCAGCCCAAGGCATGAAAGTCCAACCTCCATGTCACCGGGTGTAGTTGTGGGGTTTTGTTTTATTGAACCTACATTTTGTGCTAAAAGGATATTGTTTCCACAAATAACACTTGTAGGTCCATTCCCCATCCTACGTGCATACCCATAGGAAACCAAACCTATAGACAAAACATGCCAAGATCCAAAACCATATTATGTCACAATAGGTAGGATCACATGGTTCTCATCTTGTACCTTCTACACAAATAGAATAAAAATCAAAAGAATGTACAAATCATTTTTTTTATAAACAGAATGAAATCATTACTTTAGATTATGGACTGCAATACATGGGTTTCCACCAATTGTTACCTTACAATAACAGCTAGGGTTTAAGGAATATCGGTTGGTATGAATACAATTGATATCTTGTGCAACCCTTGGAGAAGAGTCACATTTCATAAGAGCATAGGAAATATTCAATAAAGAACCCAAACAAACTGCTTGATATAAATGTAGCAGAAAAATCAATTGGTAATTTTAAAGAGATGACTTACACCGACAAATCCATCTGGGCATTCTTCTTTGTCTTCATCTTCATCTTCTTCGTCTTCATCTTCATCTTCTTCATGTTGGCCTGGGATCAAAAAACATCTCTGTGAGAGGATGTGAAAGACCCGCTGCACTTACTATGTCACTTTGGACATCATTATTCTCTGCACACAAAAGGAAAGTTCCTGCACTGGAGAAAACCTGTGACCTGGCACAAGGGGTTTTGCCCAGTTTCCTGCAGGCACATTGTGAACTGGTAGTCAGCTTGCTGTGCATATGAAGAGAACTTGCTATACCGTTGTGCTTCTGGGGTCAGAGTTCCAACAGAGGTTGACTGTTGAATAATTACTTGTCCCAATTCAAGCTCCTTTACCTGCAAAGGAACATGAACATACGATGAGAAAGAGATTGCAAAGATAACCAGAAACAGGACTTTTGTGTGATTCTGAAAGGGAAAGTCAATATGGACAGCAGACAAGATGTTTATACATAGCAAACAACAGTGAACAGAAATTCAAGAGTCCAGATGACATATGATCTGACTTTCTTACTTTGCAAACATAAGTATTTATGAAGGTGAGCAAATTTGTGCAGGACTGAAGCAACACTTGGATTGGTTGCAGATGTATTCAAATTACCTGATGATCCTCAGCTCAATCTGATGTTCATGAATATGCCTGTCAGAATCAGGCTCTAAATAGGCCTTTAAAGAATTGAGCTTGGCTTGCATAGTAAAAACTCAAATTGCACACTCATTCTGTCACATCATGCAAAGTGGGAGAAGCGATCCAGATACCTGAATGTGGAAACTAAAAATACTTGTGCAATGAGATGGAAAGGATCCCTTCCATCAACCCCAAGCATGGACACTTTTCACCCTCTTGCCAAACTCTATGCAATCTTCAAAGGTGATTTAGCAATGGCTACAGTTCTCCTTAGTAAAAAATCTGGCAAGTTGAAGTCTGCATGGCCCATTACATAAGAAAAACAAGTGAGATCTGAGTTGGGATCAAGTTGGGCATCATCCTCTTGAGTTACAACTCCATCTTCAACCCAAACACATTAACCAGAGTTTGGGATCAAGTTGGGCATCTGTCTTGTGAATGGCAACTCCATCTTCATTGAAACAGATTTGCCAGAGTTTTGGATCAAATTGGGCATCATCCTTTTGAATTGCAACTCCATCTCCAACCCAAACACATTTACCAGAGTTTGGGATGAAATTCGGCATCCCTCTCATGAGTTGCACTCCATCTTCTTCACCCAAACAGATTTTGCCAGAGTTTTTTGGATCAAAATGGGCACCCTGCTCTTCCAATCACAACTCCATCTTCAACCCAAAAAGCAGATTTGCAAGAGTTTTTGATCAAATTGGGCATGTCATCCTCTTCGAATCGTAACTCAATCTTCAACCATAAAACAGATTTGCCATACCTTGCTGAGAAACCTACTTGAGTAACCACATTGTCAACAGCATGAAACCAATCTTGCAAAACAAACATCTCCTTCACACTCATCTGTGCCACCACCACTGGCATCTGCAGTTAGTTGTTGAATCTTCAACTTGTCTGCACAAAACAAGGGATTCATTCCTCCTGGTGGACAAAATCTCAGAAGCAAAAATGCTTGAGAACAAACAACAAGAGGACAACACCAACAAAAGCTCTGGCTGCTTCCTTCATCCTTAATTAGTTCCTTTCTTCATGCTCTTTATTGCTGTGTGTGTCCAGATCTCTGGATCATCCTTCAGCCCTAAGAGCTCCATCTACCTATTGTGTGTGGCATCTTTGAGAGCTGGAGACTTTCTTTTTCTGTCTTCTGCTTCTGCTTGGTGTTCTCCAGATTGCAGTATCATTTCTCCCTTCCTACCGCGATCTCCAGATACAGATAAGCTCTTGGACTGCAAACAAAAGAATTGATGATTATCTGTGTTGTTGTTGCTGCATTAAACTCGATGCGACCAGTCTTTCTCTTCCTGCTCGCAATAACACCGATCCCAGAAGAAGAAGAAGAAGAAGAAATGGGACAACTACAACAACAACAACAAATCCAGTAGAGGAGAAGAACGATGAAGGTGACAAAAGCTGAATCGAGGACCAGAGAGACGAAGCCAAGTACGGGAGAAAGAAGAGCAATGCATGCGCAAAGCTTCAAGAACAAATGTGGAGCCAGAAAGAAGAAGAAGAACAAGGGTAGAAGAAGAGAGAGCATCGCCGTGCAGATGGCATGATGGTCTTCTTCTTCCATTGCAAAATGGAGCAGGCGGGGAGATGAAAGGAAACGTACCCGGTTTCTTCGGGCTTCCGCTTATTCTCCACAGCTTCTCCGGAGATCCTCCCTGCGCACTGGCAGGAAACCGCAGACGAAGCAGCAAGAAACAGATGACGCTAGGAGATAACGGCAATGACGTGGTCGGATAGCAGCAGAAGAGAAACGGCACAACAACAACAAACAAACAACAAAGACAATCAAGAAAGAAAGAGAATTGACAAAACCATGCCAAGCTCGCAAGCTCTTGTTGTTGTTGTTGCTGCTGCTGCTCTCATGTGCTCTTCTTTACCGCTGCTGCTGCAATGGAGTCTTTGTCGAGTCGTCGCGGTGCCTCGGTTCCGATCCACGGTGGATTAGTGATCTGCATTGTTGCTTCTTGGACAGTAGTATCCATCGCAAAAGCTTTGCCGGATTTGCAGCAGACGTTGGTGGATCTAGCAGTTGAGGTTTCCGAATTGCAAGTGCCAAAGATCGGAGCTTTTCCTGATGAGTTTCTTGGCGCATCAGCAGGTCTGAAAGAAGCAGCAGCAGCTGTAATGAGGGAGAAGAAGAAGAAGAATGGAGCAGGCAGAAGAGATGAAGGACGGCCGGTTTGTGAAGTGACAGAGTTTGGAGCTGTAGGAAGTGGCGAGGTGTATGAGACTGCCGCTATACAAGCAGCCATTGATGCTTGTGGCAGCTTGCCAGGAGGAGGAACAGTCTACCTCCCTCCAGGGACTTTTCTCACAGCTACTGTTTTCTTGAGGAGCAACATCACGTTGTGGATTGATGAAGGAGCCACTCTCCTTGGCAGTCCTCTGCAGAAGGATTTCCCTACTTCACCCTCCCAGTGGTACACCATCCTTGCACAAGATGTGCAGAATGTGGAGCTCACCGGCGGTGGTGTGGTATCAGGTCAGGGTTTGAAGTTTGTAGTGAAGTTTGAAGAGAGGAAGAATGTGATGGTCAGTTGGAACACCACAGATGCTTGCCATGGTAATGAATGCCGTCCTCGCTTGATCGGCTTCGTCAATTGCAAGAATGTCCATATCTGGAACTTGTTGCTTCAGGAGCCTGCTCTTTGGTGGTATGTATGTATGCATGGCCATGGCCCCCCCCTCTCTCTCTGTCTTCCATTCCTGGCTTTCCTTTGTCTTTCTTCCCCCCAACTGCTGTGGATTGTTTCTTGTCTTTGGAGCTTCAAGGAAAAGACAAGCCATGACCCAGGGTTTTGTTTCTTCTGACTTTTTTGTGTTTGCAAAATGGTGCAGTTTGCATATTGTGAACACAGACATGGTCTCAATACATGATCTAGTCATCATCGGTGATTTCAACACACCCAACACAGATGGGATCGACATTGACTCCTCCAACAACACTGTGATCAAAGATTGTCATATTGATACCGGAGATGATGGCATCTGTCCAAAGACACAGCAAGGTCCCTTACATAACCTCACAGTTACAGACTGCTGGATACGCAGCAAGTCATGCGCAGTGAAGCTTGGGAGTGAGACACATGCTGACTTTGATGCACTCCACTTCGAGCGGCTGACTATTGTGGATTCTCACAGAGGAATTGGCTTGCAACTCCGTGATTCAGGTACCCTAATCTTAAACCATTGTGTCAATTTCAGAGCTTGAGCCTCACAGTAGTGATCTGCAAAGTAGAAAGTACAGTTTGTCGAGCTCTGATTTTTCTGGGTTTAGTAGATCACTCTTTCATCAGTTGGGCACACCCGCATCCTTGCAAGACTCTTCTTCAACTTCCTCAACAACAACAGCAATGACAAAGAAAGAAACAGTAGCTAAAATTTTGCTTGGAAGAAAAATGCAAACAATGCCCAGAAAAAACTGACTAACATCAGCTGCTGCTCCCTGCTACTTTTTCCAAACAGGGAGTGTAAACAATGTCACATTTGCCAACATCCAGATGAGCACACGCTACTATGATCCATCCTGGTGGGGTCTTGCAGAGCCAATCTACATCACTGCATGCCCACGAACCCCCACCACCAAAGTTGGATCTATTACCAACGTGCACTTCATCAACATAACTGCAACCTCAGAAAATGGCATTTTCATGGCAGGCTCGAACGAGAGCCATTTACAAGGCCTCAATTTCAAGAATGTGATGTTGAGTATGAAGAGATCCACAAACTTCAGTAGTGGGTTGCAGGATTATAGACCTGGCTGTTGGGGCTTGGTTGAGCACCGCACATCTGGAGTTTTCATGGCATTTGTGGAGGATGTAAGCATGGATGATGTGAAGCTTCAGTGGGAACAAGAAAATGGTTTATCTGACTGGGGACTCCCTCTTGATCTTATCCCCTCTTCTGTCAACAACATTAACTTGCTTGGTTTCCATTCTTCCTACCCAGATCATCAGGTTTACTCTTGAACACTTTTGTTCCCAAATGCTTGTTGGAATTCTTCTTCCATGGCAGTTTAGTGCTGCTGGTCATTGTGTAGTAGTGTGCAAGGTTGAGAGACTCATCATTTTCGATAAGCAAAAGTTTAGTGCTCATCTTGATATTCCATGTGTCTATATAACAATCTTGGATTTATCATTTGAAGAAAAAAGCATGTTTCTTTCAATTTGTTCATTGGTTTTTCCTTGATTCCATTTTTCTTCCTTCCCAGAATTTCAATCCTATCAATTGATGCTCACAAACTCTCACAATCCTGTTTTTCCAAGAAATCCAAGAAACCCATTTCCCATTGCTGTTCTTCTTCTTCTCTGTAGGTACCTCCTTTGTCCCAATTCTGTTCCCTATTGATGGAAGCTCCCAAATGCCTGCCATCTCCACATACTTCCAATCTTATTGTCCCCATTCTCTGCCAACCAGAAACATACTTCTTTTCCATTCATTCTACCACTTCTACAGAACACACTTCTATGATTCTTCTTTTAAATCAAAACCACATTCAGCAAAAGAACACCAATTGCAGAGAACAGTTACAAAGTGTAAACAAAATGTGGTGTAATGAGAACACACAACCATCAAAAGTTCCAACAAAAGTTTCTCCAAGCCTCCTCAAAGGGATGATGATGATGAAGAAGAAGATGCCGAAGGAGTTGATGAAGAAGAAGTTGAGGGTCAAAATGATGATGATGCTGCTGAAGAAGTTGATGGAGAAGATGCTGAAGAAGTTGATGAAGAAGAAGAAGAAGATGTTGAAGATCAAAATGATGCTAATGCTGAAGAAGAAGAAGATGATGAGGAAGATGATGAAGTTGAAGGAACAAGATGATGATGAAGAAGTTGAAGATGATGCTGATGATCCTCGAAAGATTCATAACAACAGCAACAAAATGACTGAAATGTTCATCAAAAGAGTCGAGGTCCTGTTGCATGACGAGTAGTTTAGGGTTAAGTTACCAGCAGCAGCAGCCGAGTTGAGTGCAGGAATGGAACAGTTTCGATGATCAGAAACTCTCGTGACAAAACTCTCTTTGCTTGCGCTTTGCATTTGAGCGAAAAACAGAGAAACTGAGCGAGAGAAAGAGAGAGAGCGCTTGGAGATTCGGATCAGGTAAATGCCATCTTCGCCTGCCAAGCTAAGAAGTTTTCTTTTTCTGTTTCTCTCTAGCAAGGATTGATTCTCTCAAGAGGGCAAGAATCTGCTTCTCTCATGGCATCTCTACCAGCATGTGGGCAAAATCTAGGGTTCGACTCCCTGTTCGAAATCCGAGGTTCTTTGTTCTTGATGGCAGCTGAGTAAGTGATTGAGAAGAGAGAGAGACAGAGAGTTCTAGTACCTGGAAGAAACGAGAAGAAAGAGGAAGTGGAAGAACGAGGGAGGTGTGGAGGAGGAGAGGGTTAGGAGTATAAGCATCATCCTCTTATGTATGGCTCTTGGAAATGTGAAGACGGAGGTTCCGGAATCAGCAATGAGGGAAGGGGAGATGCCATCTAGCATAGAGTCGGAGGCGGAGACAGCAGCAGCATTTGCGTCCAAGACGACGACGCCACTTACAACAGCAACACTAGTACGGCGCAAGGTATCTTCTGGCGGTGGTGCTGCGCCTACCAGCAGTGTGCACGAGCTGTTGGAATGTCCAGTGTGCACCAACTCTATGTATCCTCCTATTCATCAGGTATCCTTTTTCTATCATCTCTCTTTGTTTTTCAGCTTCCCTGAGATTTGATCTTTTGCTTTTGGCTTCAGGAAGAGGATGTTAGTAGCTATGGCATGAAAGAGGAAGCTCTGAGCAGTGTGCAAGTGAGGAAGCTTTTCTTATCTGACACAAGATCTCGTGTGGCAATGCCTTCAGATGCCTCTCACTCTCTGTGAGATCCAAACCCTAAGTCTTGGCAATGAATACATTTGTGTCTGCTATCTGGTTGTGACTGAAGAAGGTGTCTCTAGTCTCTACTACTATATGGGTGAAATCACTAACTGTCTGAATTATGTATGTGCAGTGCCCGAATGGACATACACTCTGCTCCAGCTGCAAGCTCAGGGTGCACAACCGCTGCCCTACCTGTAGATACGAGCTTGGCAATATCCGGTGCTTGGCGCTAGAAAAAGTGGCTGAGTCGTTAGAGCTTCCATGTCGATTTCAGAGCCTTGGGTGTCCAGACATCTTTCCCTACTACAGTAAACTCAAGCATGAGGCTCAGTGCACATTTCGGCCCTACAACTGTCCGTATGCAGGATCGGAGTGCTCAGTAACGGGTGACATTCCATGGCTGGTAGCTCACCTTCGGGATGAACACAAAGTGGACATGCATAATGGCTGCACTTTTAATCATCGTTACGTGAAGTCCAATCCTCAGGAGGTTGAGAATGCAACTTGGATGCTTACGGTAAGATTACAGACAAGGGGATGATTGAGTGAGTATGTAAGACACCAGTAGAGGCCATCTCCTGTGCCATTCTTTTTTGAGCCTGAAAATTGGGAGCATCAAGGCAAACATGATGAACCTTTTCCTCAGGTCTCTTATGCATATAGGTAGCACTTGCTTTGAGACTGTTTTGATAATGGCTGAACTTGCTTGTGGCTACTTAGGTTTTCAATTGCTTTGGGCAGCATTTTTGCCTGCATTTTGAGGCATTCCAGCTTGGCATGGCACCAGTGTACATGGCTTTTTTACGGTTTATGGGGGATGACAATGATGCAAAGAATTTCAGCTACAGCTTGGAGGTAGGTGCCAATGGGCGGAAGTTAATCTGGCAGGGAGTGCCTCGCAGCATTCGTGACAGTCATCGCAAAGTGCGAGACAGCCATGATGGTTTAATTATTCAAAGGAATATGGCACTATTTTTCTCTGGTGGCGATCGTAAAGAGCTCAAACTTCGTGTCACCGGTCGGATTTGGAAGGAACAGTAGAGCTCATAGTCCCTCCTAATTGTCTAACAATACCTAATGATATGGTTCTTTCTTGAAATTGATTAAGCAACCTATGGTGTAGAAGCATTATGAAGTTCTGTGTGTGTTGTCTTAGAATCTTTCTACAGTCTGACACATGCCAAGTGGCATGTGGCCAACCTTGCTCCCTTCACAAGGTTTTTAGTCATAGCTGTAGATACTCCACCAAGTGGTGTATGACCCTAGGTAGAGATGATGACTAACTGTTGTTTAATTTGTTGACTTTTCCTACATTTTGTTGTTGGTCTTCCATGAAAGAAAGGGTGCCAGCAAACTCTTTTGGTTCTTTTTCATTTGCACCTTATGGGACCAAGAAACACTCCTGGCCTCTTGAATTGAAACTATATGTGTCTCACTGATGAAGTCAGTGGTGGATTGTGGGTGGTCAATCCTGTACATGTTTGCTGTTTGAAGGTCCATGCACATATCTATGACCATTGCTGTCATTCAACTGGTCCTCAGATGTTTTTGGTCTTGTTTTTCTGTTTCCTTTTGGGTTGGGTTTCCTCTCTTTCATGCTTGCTGATTAGTTGCTGTTACCTTTTTATTGGGTCATCTCTCAATTCGTTTCAGGTTGACTTCAATTGTACATATGGAAAGTCCTTGGTACTTCTGAAGGTATTGTCTCTCCCTTTGGATTCAGGCAGTATACACTTCAAGCAGAGTTATGATTATGGTTTGTGTAATGACCTGAGTTTTCATGTAGGCAGATTCCTTGAGAAAGAAAAACTTGTCTCTGCAGATTTCAATCAATGCAATCTTTTTGTTGTTACTCCCAGATCCAGATCCTTCATGAATGCCAATCTTGCAGGGTTTGAGAAACTCTAAAATGTAGTTTGCTGCACTGATGGATCTTGATGTATGTGCATGCACATATGCAGGTACTCAAAGAATCACAAGATCACTTCAACTGGTATCCTGCATCATCTCTTCTAGGAGAAGGTGAGATCCCTATCAGTAAAATTTAGGATGCACCATGCTTTACAATGTCCATATGATTTAGGGAGGTGACGTGTATTAGACTTCAGTATAGATTGCTGCTGAAGGGTCATATCAGTGTGCAAAACAGAAGGCGAATGAATGGCTGCAAACCTTTCCCAGTAATGGGCTCTGTTGAATTCTTGTGGATTACCATGAATTTGTTGGTGTGGACCTGGTTCATCTTATTTTGTCAGTATTGATTGATGCTAAATAGAATGATGTTTGCAAACCTTTGCCAGCACCCTAAGGTTTGTTGACTTCTTGTGGATTACCATGATTTCATCATATGGTGATCATTCCACTTTTCAAAATGCCCTGTCCTTTGCAGAGGAAAAGTTCTGCTTGGTAATGTGCTCTCCAGATACATTAGAAATTTTCTGCTGGTGCGTTATGGTAAGCTTTTAACTTTTGTGGACGTATCTTTACAAGGCCACTTTTGTGCATCATCTTGTTCAAATAAGTGAAAGCTTTGATTTCAAGAAGGATCTGACCCACCTTCCTTTCTTTTGTCATTCAAGAAGCCACTCTTATGGACAAATAAATCAAGTGATTTGGTAGTATGTGTGCACATGAGAAAATTGGTAGCTTGATCAATTGTAGTAATAATGACCTTTTCATTGGTTTGAAAGTGAACTACTCAATTGGGCCTTAGTTTTATGAAAGTGCAATTGGTGCCAGTTTTTAACTAATTAATATTCAACATGTATCAAACTATTACTTAACATCTAAAAACCAATCAAATTTTTTTGTATGAAACTTCATTCAAATGCTAAATCCAAATGGAAGTTGCAAATCATATAAAGGGGAAAAAAGGAAAAAAAGTCACAAAAAACACAAAGCTTTTATTTAGGGTTTGTCACATTTGTATTGAGCTTGTCATTGACTATTGCAATTTCAAAATTTGCATAGGAGTTTGACACCCTTTAATCATGACCAAATTGTCTTCTTTTGGGCTTTCTATTTTTAAATTTTGTCACAGGCATGAAAACAATCACATTAAAAAAACATTCTAACCAAAAAAAAGAAGGGCATGCTTAGTTCCAAATTCAGATCATGAAATAAAAAAAAAGAAAAAAAAAGAACATGACACGTTTGAAACAAAAATAAAAAAAGAAAAGAAAAAAAAGCTATGCCAAAATAATATACCTAAAACTAATGTCAAACAAATTAAAGGTGATGGGAATTAAACCTTTATTTATTCAACACTTAGTTTAAGAAATTTTTTCAAAAAACTTTCAACTTACATGTGGCCCATGTCCACCCATGTGTATCCATGTGTGAATTATGAGTGAATTAAAATTCAACTAAAAATGAACTAAAAATTAATTAAAAATAAACAAAAAATGAATAGAAAATGAATTCAAAGTGAATTAAAGATGATTTAAAAGTTAACTAGAAGTGAATTAAAAGATAATTAGAAATGAACTAGAACTTAATTAAAAGTGAACTAAAAGTTAATTAAAAATAAACTAAAAATGAACTAAAAATAACTAAAAGTTAACTGATAATGAATTGAAGTTAAATTAGGAGTTAAATATAAGTTCATTACAAATCATGGATGAACATTCATATAAATGAATTTCACGATGTTAGAATTCGTGACAAACTTGGACAAAAAATAAATAATTTTTACATCAATTATAACAATTAATATGTGAAAACGAGAGGATATATGGCACTACATGGCTTGATTTTGTTATTGATTAAGTGTTGAATGCAAAAAAGGCTTGTAGGGGAAAACAAATTCCAATTTGTTACCATGTTTGATTTATTGAAACAAGGCAAGTCAATGGAAGACTATGAGGGCATGGAAAGTTTTTTTGCATTTTTAAAGGTTGAAAAGGTACCCAAATTGCATTAGAGTGATTTAGTGGGTGAGGAATGGAAAATTGCATGCACAACATGGCCTTGGTAGCTACCAAATATGAAGTTCAAAAGTCCAATTTTTTTTCCCTTAGTTGTGATTAGGACGCAACTTTTGACAAGTAAAGCTAAATTTCAATCCATGGTTATGTGGTTGAAAATTGGAGGAGGGATCTAACCCTTGAATTTGCAAAGGGTCAATAAAGGAGGTGCGTTTGGTAACCTCATTGCCATGTTGATGAATTCTATCCATTTTTGGGAGATTGTTTGATGAGGATTTGGCATTCAAATTGGCTTACTTTGGTGTAGATAGTGTGACTATGAAGATAGGGGTGATAGTGTACCTTGTGAAAAAGCATGCCCCATTTACCACTAGCATCATTGCATGACACATAGGTGCAACTTGGTTGTGCACAAATTCTCAAGCCCATCATTGGTTGGGAAAATTGAGGCCTTCTTGTCATCCATGTATGTTTACTTTTTTCACTTTCCTAAGATGCACATGGAACATAGGAAGTTGGGAAAAATCTTACAAACAAAAGGTTTGAAGATCTTTTGTAATATCAAAATTTGATGGATTTCCATGTTGGGAAATTGTTGTCCAATCTATAAAGGATTAGTGTACATGTGTATCGGAGAGACTCATAAAAGAACTAGAAAGGTGCCCCCCTATTCATGACTTAATGAATGTAATTGAGATAAATATCTTTAATATTAGGAGGCACTTGATGCAAAAGTGACATTTTTTGATCATTTGGTATTTTTAAAAATAAAATTTGCCACCCCAAAAGGAATATCTACATATGGTTTTTTGGTTGTTGGTTTGTTGGATCTAGCATTGCTTCTTTTTTTTGTTATAACCAAGAAGAACAATTCCCATGGTGCCTTACATTTGCCACTTGATTATAACCCAAGAACAAATTTGTGGGGACACTTAGCTTCCAATGCCATTGTGGATTAGAAGTTGTTAGAATATTTCAAACTTGTGTCATGGGCCATTGTTATGGTCTTAAGTAGTGTGGAGGATGAATGGACCTTCTCCATAATCAACATTATGAAATCAATTTACATTCCATAGCTGCTCGATAGTCCATTTGGATTTGGTGGTTAAAATGTATGCCTAAGAATTTTACAAGTTCAAAACTTTCCTATTTTACACAACAATTTGGGAGGGGGGCCCGGGAAGGAGAATTACATTATGGAAAACAATAGGTGGTTATTTTTATAACCATCCTAGTATGTAAGGGGCGTGTTGGTTTTGTGTCAACATTTGTGGGCATAGATATATGGTTTTTATTTATAGATTTTGGGATCTTTATCTATGCCCTAATTTAGACACTTTGGTTGGGAAATCTAGTAATTCAAGGTTGGCTTTCCATTGCAATGAATTCATCACACATTCATCACATTTTGATGTTTTTGTTACCTATTTCTAATTGGGTTGGGTGGAGTTTACTAGGTTTTTGCAAGTTTTTACATTGGGGATAAAAAGAAAATGCTGGTTCAAAAAATTTGTTCCATCATAATAGATTTTAAAACTAAAAGTTTGGAAGTCATTTAGATTATAAGATGGGTTGTTTTGTGTAGGTTCTCCTTTCACTCCAATTGTGGAAAATCCATAAATGGATTGGGGTTCAACCCCTTTGGATGAGATTGCTAGCTAGATCAATTTTTCCCTTCTTGATTGTCATGGTGGTGTATATTTAGGAGTGCACATTGTTCACTTTAGAAAGCAAGTGCAAGAGATTTCACTACATAATTAGTATTGACAAGATTTAATGCAATTTTGGATTCATGTGTAGTGGCATCAAGTATGATTATTAAGAATCAAGAGATGAATTTGTCATAGAAAGGTTGACATAGGTCATAGATTGTGAAAGAAAAGCACCTTGTGAATTTCAAGTTACTACAATATCTTTTCTGATATATACCTTAGATTTAGGCTACTTGTTTTTCAATTAAGTAATAACATCTCCATCACATCTTTTGCATAATTTGCACTCATATAATCTTAATTTTCATTGATGTTGCATAATATCCCTCACACATTTCATACTAGTAGCACTTTTGTTGGTTAAATTTCCACTTCAATTACACAATTAAATTCAAACTATGAACATCCTTATTATCAAAAAGGTTCCATTTCAAACATGATTTGTAGCTCGCATTTCACATAATTGAATTGAATGTGCTATAACCAACTGTTATACATTTTGTGAATCCTAATTGTCACTTATTTTTATGAACATAAGTTGGAGAGTGCCAATGACGCACCATCCAAAAGACAAATTTTTTTTATTGACCTCAACCTTTGTTGAATATAAAAATAATTAAAGAATAAATGTCAAATTAAGCTTTTGAAATAAATTAAATATTTAATGATGAACTATAAACCTGGCTAAGGTATTGTGGTATCCAATAACATCATAAACTTTACTAATTTTTTCCCTCTCTCTTTTCAACTTTAAGAAAACCACACAACCCTTTCCCCTCAAAAAATTTATTAATAATATTCATTTAAATATTACCTAATGTATTCACACTCTCTTCATAGGGTTGTTGAAATTTGAAGCTTAACATATTTGTATCTCAAGTTGTGGTTCCTAGTTAGATAGACACATCAAAATCCCATTATAAATCCCAAATTCAAGCATCCTAAAATTTAAAAAAATAAAATCTCTCTCAATGGGTGCAAGGGCAACCCCTAAGGAGAAGGCTATTCCCAAAATAAGTGCCCCCCAAAAAGGCAAACCCAAGGGGCACTTATTTCAAGAATGCATTGCTTTGAGGGTGTTATCCAACATAAAGTGACCATGACCGAATTTATTTATTATTTGCTATTTATTATTTTAATTAATTAATTAATTAATTAATTATTGCATAGGTAGACCCCAACTATCAACAGGTGGCAGTACCCAACACCAGGGTTAATGAAGAGGCCTCTCAAAGGGCTCTAAAGCCTCTTCTTCACTTGGTCACAAATGCAAAATTATATCATGTTGTGAAAAGATCAATAGACTTGCCACCCCATCTCTCACAAGGTGGCATACACACCCACCACCACCACCACTGAGAAGGTGGCACTGGCTAACAACCTAACCCACCCACTCATCACACCTTTTGAGGCTTAAAGAAGAAGAGGCTCTCAAGATGCTCTCAAAGAGACTCTTCTTGGGTCACATAAGTCTCACATCATAAGTCCTCAGCAGTAGTGCAAAAGCATCATCACTGTTTTGAAAAATGAATTGTAAAACCTGTCAACAAATCCACACTCATAAACTTTATTGCAATAAAAAACACTACAACAAAAAGGATGAAATGAGTCAAATGGCAATAATCCTCTCTAATAACTTTCTTTAGCAATCTAAACACTACAACAACAAGGATGAAATGGGTCAAATGGCAATAACCTTCTAATAACTTTCTTTGCAATCTAAACACTACAACAACAAGGATAAAATGGGTCAAATGGCAATAATCTTCTAATAACTTTCTTTAGCAATCTAAACACTACAACAAGGATGAAATGGGTCACTGGCAATAATCTTCTAATAACTTTCTTTAGCAATCTAAACACTACAACAAGGATGAAATGGGTCACTGGCAATAATCTTCTAATAACTTTCTTTAGCGATCTAAACACTACAACAAGGATGAAATGGGTCAAATGGCAATAATCTTCTAATAACTTTCTTTAGCAATCTAAACACTACAACAATGAGGACACTGAAGCAAAAATGCCAATGAATAATATAATACATTTGTAACAAATATGCTGCCCTGCCTATCGCAAGAGGGAAATGAATCAAATGCCAATAAACTTATTTGCAATGATAAACAACACTACAAGAAGGAGAGAAAATAAGTAAAAACTGCTGATAAATTTTTGTTTGCAATAATAATAAACAACACTACAAGAAGGAGAGAAAAAATGAGGTAAAATGCCAATACATTTATTTGCAATTAAAACTCAACAAGAAAGAAGAAGGAAGAAAGGAGTAAAATTCATTGCACAATAAAAAAAACACTACAAGGAGGAGGAAATCAGAGCTTTATCAAAAAAAAAAGGGTAGTACCTAGTTCCAATATGGAAAAAACAAGGTTCTTAAATTAGCTAGATAGGCAACAACTAAGAAAATAGAAAAAAGAAAAAATTAAAGTCTTTTGTTTGGACTATTAAAACACAGATTTCCTGCCACTACCTATTTTACTCCAAAAAAAAAAGGAAAAAAAAATTAGGGTTTAACAATTAGGGTTTCGTGAGGTCCTTACGAGGGCGAACCTCGAAGTCGTTGCAGCAGTCAAGAGAGTCCGAGTGGCAGTTTCGTTAAATACGTGGTCCTGTGTCCGTTCCTGGTCGTGCAGCAAGAAACACTGTTGCTCTGTGAAGAAGTGGCGATGGCAGACGCCTACAGGTGGCGGATGGATCAGCACACCGCAATAATCGCTCACTCTAAACCATTTCACAAAACAGACTGAGAAATGCAGAAGCTCATGAAAAAAACTCAACAGCATGTATTAAAGAAGATTCAAGTACTTCTATACTACTTCCCTGGGCTCATTGCAATAAAGGAAATCAGCTGTGCATGTCGGAGTCTCGGCCATTGACAGATCTTTTTAGCAGCATTTTGCTTGGAGCACCTCCATCCCTCCCTAGTGTATGTTGCAGTGTCCAACTCCGACCGTTTTCCTTGTTGATGGGTGGAACTGATCAATAGTGAGAGGAGAAAATAGCGGCAGCAATATGAGATGCTGCAGCAGCGCTTACCAGCAGGCCCACGAGTACGAGAAGGGAACAAAGATTTGCAGCCCGGATCTAGAAGCCAAGAGCGATTGGGAAGTGATACTGGAAAAGCTAGTGTGTTACGAGACGCCGCCGTTCGTGAAATACCACGACATCGAGGGAAGAGTGAGGCGGCGCTTCGGGTTGCACGACGTTCTGCTACTGGAGTTCAGCTCAGGAAGTCCAGAAATTAGATCTTGGGAAGCGGGAATCACAGAATCAGGCGAACTCATTGAACCCAAACATGAAGATGATGATGATGGGAAGAAGAAGAAGCTGGAATCAAGGCCGTTTCTCATCAAGGCTGAGAAAGTGGGCAGGAGAGGGAAGAACAAAAAGGCAGCGATCAGAGTGAAAGATATGGAAGACCCTACTGCAGGAGGCAGCAATATACCCGAGAATGCATTGGTCAAGTTCATGCTTCATGTGCGAGGGAAGCCCATCACCGTTGGTACCATTCTCAACATTCTGGAGAATGATGTTAGCCCTGACTTCAATATCTTCAATAGCAATTGCTGGACTTACGCTAACCAAATCACCAAGGATTTGTTTCACGCTTGCACGGATCCGACTACGGCGACGACGACGACGACGACAGCAGCCTCGGATGGCGATGGCAATGGCGCTGCAGACGACAGAGGAGGCGACGATGCTGCTGCTGCTTCTGTCGAGAGGAAGGAGCAGCTCGCGAAGGAGCTCAAGAAAGTCCCTCGCGTCTGTAACCCTAAACAACTCTTTGTTGGATGTATAGTTAATGAAAGTCATCAAATGGATGAATGAATGAATGCATGAATGTATGAATAGACGGATGGATGAACGTACCTAAAATTTGGAGCAAATAGAAAAAATTCCATAACAGTTTGTGTGTTTTTGTTTTGATTTGGGGTTGCAAAATTTCTATTGCAAAATTTTGACCTCAAAAAATAAAAAAAGGAATTACTTTATTATATTTATTATTATTATATCAAAGAGCATTTGAGAGTGACTACGATTGGCCATAATGTTTGGGGATGATGGCATTGAATCACTAGTCGAAACCTTAAACCCTATTTGAACATCACCAAATTGCATGTATGAAAACCATTGTTGGTGTTGTCAAATTGTCATGTTCAAGCCATCCAAATGACTTGTTTGTGAGAAATCGTAAAGCTTCATTGCCACAAGTTGCATGTAGTGTTGTGACGCAAATCTTTTTCTTGTTTGCACTCCTCGCCAAGTGACCTCCTCTTGTAATGCAATGGCGCCACACTTTTGTAAAGATCCATTTGTATTTGCCAAAGTTGGGCTTCAATGTAGCTTGTAGGTTATGCAATTGATGTTTTGCAATGTGAGCCTGGAGGTGATGATCGATCAAACATTCAAGGACTTCACAATCAAATCTTTCTTGCTTGGGAGTTGAGAATTGACATTCAAGCTCGAACAAACATCTCCTACTGCTGATAAGAAGTACTTGGTTTTTTTATGTTTGTTGTTTTTGTTGTGCATATTGAAGCCTCAAGGCATTGTTTCAATTCACTATAATGTGTGAAGTCTAGACAAGTTGTTGTAAGGCTTTAGCTTTGTGTGGAATGGTTTTACTTTTTATTAATAATCGATCATTGTAAGCTTTGAATGCACTATGATTTTGCTTGTCATTAATCAATAGCGCATTACAATGGCTATCTCAAATAATCCCAATGGCATTTACAACACCATTTGCTAGCATTTACATTGGTTCTCCATGAATACTAGGTGATTAATACATCTTTTTTTTATAAGATTACATTTTTTTTAATGATTTTCAATTGATTCAACTGATTGTAGGTCTTACTACTTAGGTCAACAGTAGTAAGAGAGGGAAGTACCTATGAATTGCAACAATGAGGGGTTAGCATTTTGCAACCCTCTATGAATTTTTTTAATATTGTTTTCCCATCTATGTTTCATAAATGAATCTATTTGTGGCTCTTCATATTGTGTCTTTGAACATTGTTTCTTTGTGTTCAAATGCATGTGTGGGTACATATATTTGCATCAAATTTGAATGCATTGATGGGTCTAAACATCTATGTTGAGTCTAAGCATTTACATTGTTGAGTTTGAACATTTGCCAAGAGGCAATGTGTGGCAAGTTTATTAATGATTTTATGTCAATTGGTTTGCATCAAGTTTAAGCATCTATGTTGAGTCTAAATATTTGTTAAGAGTTAGTGTGTGTAAAGTCAGTGTGCGACTTTGTGTCAATTGATGTGTGTCAAGTTTGAACATTTATATTGAGTTTAAGCATCTACTAGGGGTTGATGGGTGTCAAATCTATATGCAACTTTGTGTTGATCGATGTGCATTGAGTTTGTCTATGTGGATTTGATTGTGTCAAATTTGTTTATGTCAATTTGTTTGGGTTAATTAATCACAATCAATCTATCTAGTTCCATTATGCTATGTTGTGAGTTGAGTTTACGTTGTGAGTTGTATCTATGTGCATTGTGAGCTGAGTTTGTATATTGTGAGTTGATTATGTTTGTATGCTTACAATGTGAATCTATCTATTTATTGTTGCTAGTTTGTTTACATTGGAAGTCAAGGTTACCTCACATTCTTCTATTGAATCAAATCTTTCATCATGTCACTAAAACCCCCACAAAGTAAAACTCAATTTTTTTTCTTCAAGTAGGAACCTTGCTATAGGTGGTTTCTTGTTATATTAAATCTTAATGTAGCTTCTTCATCTATTAGTCCTTTTCAAATTTCCCTTCCCCTTTTTTCTCCCTCCAATTCTAATGTTTTAGATGTAGACTAAAGCACGATGAACATGTAATGTTCTTGAATGAACCTTTTCCGACCACACTTGAAGCAAATTTGCTCACTGTCTAATCCAAGTCAAGAGTTAAGAAACATAAGTATGATGTCACTAGAAAATTTCAAGACTTTTGGGTTACAAAACTACCATGGGTAGAATTGTGTCTAAAGGTCACATGATAATCTGCATATTGTTAAATGTAGGATTTGTAGTGGGTTGGAAGGGAAATATAAATTGCTTGCTCCTAAGTGGGCTTTTTTTTATAGGCATGCATGTTGTAAGAAAGCTGATAAGAATAATGAAATTGATATGAAGAAAGGGGATTGGTATTATTCCAAAGTTTGCATGCTAAGAACCAAAAATTGTTTGCTTCCCATAGCCATGAAAGTGTTGTTGCCCAAATTAGGAGGGATGACAAGAAAAAAAGTAAGGAAAGTTTTGTAATTTGACACAATCTTGCATCTATTGTAGCAAGGATGTTCCATGTTGGAATATGAAGCAATGAGGCCTTTGTTTGAGTTCCTAACAATCCCAAAAAACAACAAAAAACATTGAGTTTGGTTGGACAATGGCAGGATTCATGCATCAAAAAGTTATGAGGGCAATTAAGGCAATAATGGGGGTTGTAGGCTAATACTGGGGGTTGTTTGATATGTGCCTCTTGGTTGTGATGAAATTTCTATAATGGATACCAATCTTGGTTCCTATCCATTGTTGTGTAACATAAAATTAGGTAGGGATTTTCATTTTCATTTCTTTGGATTCGGTGGTTGAAGGATTAAGGAGTGATAATTTGACCAAGGTGATTATGAAGGCTCTAATGAGAAGTGATGATTTGTGAAGAAACCAAATTGTTTAAAAACTCATATGCTTTGGGGCATATGGTGTTAATGTACTTCAAGGCAACAAGTGTGGTGTTATAAAACAAATTCATGACAACTATGCTTTTCATTCTATAGGGGTCCATTGTATGGCCCACCGCACTAATTTGGCAATGCAAACCTTGTTAAGATTGCTTTTGGAGAGTCACCTTGAGAATTTGTTGCAAACATTTCATTCCTATTTTGCCCATTCACTTTTAAAAACTTGAAATTTACAAAACTTGTAGAACTCATGTGCACAAAAGGGATCCAATTTTTTTGGAATGTGAAAATAAGATGGATATTGATGTTGAACCCCACAAAGAGGGTGACAATGGAATATATAATTATTTTGGTGAAGATAACATTGGATAGCCTTACAAATTAGTAAGCCAAGTTGAATTAGAAAACTTGTGTGAACTACAAATTTTGTTTGGACTTTCTTACATCTTGGCATTATTGGAATCTTTGCATGCTCTCATTAAATTTGCAAAAATGAAAGCTGTTTTTGTATGCAACCTAATGGTAGTTATTAAAATATGTCTTGAGAATATATTGTGATTAGACTTCAAACTTCATATCAAACAAATTTTAGGCCTTCAAATCATTATTGGAGTTGAAACATGAGAATATCCAAATATGGTGGATACCCAACTTGAATTTTGGAATTCAACATTTGTCTTTTCAAGTAAAGGCCATCATATTTGGGTAGTGTGTCAACATTTGAAGATTGGTGACAGAAAATGTTTTTGTTGTTGAATCATGGGCGAAAAACCAATGCAAAAATAATTTCCTAAAAATTTTCCATTTTGTCTTTCGATTCTAATTTTTTTAAAGATCTTTGATTTTGTTTTTCCACATTCATGTAAGAGCATGATTTGTGTGTAATTTGATAGGGGTTGGAAAAAATTTGATTCAAGAATTGGAAATTAGGTTTCCAACCCATGGTGTCATGGATGTTCTTGGGATTGTATAACCATCATATTTTTTATAGTTAGATAGTGATGTGTCTTTTCCAAACACCTTGAAATTCTTAAAATAGTTTTTCATTATAACAAAACCCACAAGGTGGATTTGAAAAATGTTATGGTACAAGAGTTCTTAAATGCTAGTGATCTTGATTATTAGCAAAGCATGTTCAAGTTCACAATAAAATTGAATGCAACAACATGAATGACATTCCCATTCAACACTGATGTGTAAATCAGAATATGACACCTTGTGACAACATTTTAAATATTATTTTTTGGTTTCCTTGAGTATATGAATTGGCCATGGTACATATAATAGGTTATGTGGAAGATGAAAAATGTTTATCAACTTTAGCTTTTATGAAGTTAAAGTTACAAAATCGGCCCACTATCCACTTGCCAATTGTTGTGCACATGTTTGTACAATAGTTTTATAGTTTGCAGAATTCCTTGTGTGTGTGTGTGGAATATATTGAATAGTGAGAGCAACATGTCATTAATCTTGCTATGATGGTTAGCCTACAACGTGCTTTGTGGAGCTTGCCATGGTTTCTACAAAGGTAGGATTTTTTGAAGCTTGTGTGTTTTTGTCTATTGAATTCAATGATTTTTTACAAGCTTAATACAATTATCTCCATGATATTGGCATGTTATGTTTGCTCCCTACAATTCAGTTGCAATGGTTTCTCTTTGCATAAATTTTTAAAGTTATAATTGTATGCTAACTTAGTTGATTTTGTAGGTCATTTGTGCTAAAATGGTTGATGTTAAAGGGTGAATTCTTCTGCAAGTGCTTGTGTTTGCTAGTGTTGTTGCAAACTTCAATTGTTGTTTGTGTTTTCTTGTTAAGGTAGTTTGCACTTTGTGATGATATGAATTTCAAAGTGATTAATTTTCTAAGTCACTTTTATTTTCATAAATTTCAAAGTAACTTCTTTGAGTGCATTCAAATCATTGTTCATCACTTGAAAATTTTACAATTTGCCCCAAGTAGTTGCTAGATTCCAACAAGAATATTTCACACCTCACCACAAAAACTCCAAATGCTATTGAGAAATAACCCAAAAGCTCTAAGTTCATTTCAATGATAGCTACTACTTTGTTTTCACTTAGGATGTCACTTAGATTTTCATTTAACATCGGGTGCCACCTAGGATGCCACTTAGATTAGTGTTTTTTTTTGACATCAAGTGTGAATGCACCATAAGATCGCTCCCCTCCTTGTTTACAAGATTGGGGGATGGATATTCATAGATAAGAAGGTGCCTCCAAATACACTTAGGAAATCTCTCACAAGTTCTTCTTTTACAGATGAAGAAAAGTGTTTGTTTAGTACTCAGAGAAGAGAAGAGGAAGGGCTACTAAATGTTACAAAATCTTCTTCTTTGCAAGCACTCAAACACTGCCACGTGGGTTGATGCAAAACCACTCTGCAGTTGCTGCAAATCTCCTCTCCATCTCTTGTGTCTGTCTGTCTGTGGTCTGCTCTCTCTCTCTCTCTCTCTCTCTCTCTCTCTCTTCTACTACTTTCTGTGTGTGGGTTTGGACATTTGGACCTTTTGTTTGTTTTTGTTGTTACTTGTGATTACTGTTGTTGTTGCAGTTTGTTTTGTTGTTTCTCTCAAACAACCATAGAGAAAGTGGAGAAGGAGAACTTGCTTGGAGTTTTAATCCAAATCCTCCTGAAGATCTTCTTCACATCCCTATTCAGCATCCCCACCCACCATTCATTCCACAAGACTATATATTATAGTCTCTCCTCATCCTCTTTGACTCCCCCCTTTTTTTTTCTCTTGGGACCTCTGTGTTTTTTGCAATCCACAATCCATTTCCATTTGCATCATCATCCCCCATCCCCCATCCCCCCCTTTCCCTATTCATGTGTTTTCTTTTCAATTGCATTTCTCCACCCGACTTTGTGTTGGAGCTCTTTTGGGTTGTGTTGTTGTTGCTTGACTTCTTGCTACTTGCCCCCAATTGTTCTGTCTCAGTCTCTCTGACAGTCTCTCAGAGAGCTTCTCTCTCTCTCTCTCTGTCTGTCTCTCTCTCTCCATCTTTCTCTCATTGCTTCTGATGTGAGTTTTGTGGAGTTGCGTACATAAAAGTTCTGGCCACCATTTTGGTTTGTTGAGCTTTTCTTCTTCTTCTTCTTCTTCATCATGCATTTGCAGCATTTGTGTTTGGTGGGGTTGGTTTTTTGTTGTTTGCTTTGATTGGATCGGTGGGGTATGGGGCCACAGTAGCGATTCATTCTGTTGCAGATTGGCATTTTGCCTCCTGCAACTCATTTCATGGCAGATTGCGGTGGTATTTCTGTGCTTGAATCTTTTGTTTTGTGTAGTATTTTTGTGTTCAGCGATTTGAGGTGCAATTGGGTTTCCTGCAAAGGGACGATTCAATTGCTGCTGCTGCTGCCACCCAATCAACGCCTTGGTTCTGTGTGACGTTCTCACATGATTCTTGCTCACAATTTTTGCCTCAAGATCCATACCCAAAGACCCAGATCATCACACTCTTTTTGGGTGTCGCTGGATTTCGGAATTCTGGGCATCATGGGAATGTGACCCAATTCTCTCCCTTCAATTTGCCATTCTCTGGCTTGGGTTCTCAGGAGCTTGGAATGTCACAAGCTATGGCTGCTGCTGGGGCCATGCATCATCGTCAGCTGTGGTGGTGGTGGTCGTGGTAAGGGAAATTCTTGTTCTCAAACCAGAGACAAAAAAAGAAGTGTAGAGAAAACACTCAATTGGGGATTGAGAGAACAAACAAACACTGCAAGACAGAATTTATTCAGAGATAGATGTATGGAGGTGATAATTCTTCTGGAGGGCATTACACAAACAGGCTGCACAAACATCCCCGCCTCTCCAGGTACATTTTAAACTACTCTCCCACAACACTCCCTTTTTCTTTGGCATAAAAGATGATGATGGCCTTGTGTTCTGCAAAGCCCACCTTCTAGCTGCAATGTGGGCATGGGAAAATCATACAACAGAAAAACAAAATACAGATGTTGGGTGCTAACTAACCTCACTAGCACTAGCAATGCATTTACAACTCTCCTCATGATCACCAAATTCTTCTATGCAGTGCCCTTGAATCCCGAAACTACCTGAAAAAGGTTTGCTCTGATTCGGATGTGGAATTCAGTTCTGGTTCAAAATTGGATTGGGTATTATCTATGTGTCGTCACATTGTGTTCCTGCCCTATGAATGTGTCAGCTGAATGTATTTTCGTTATCTTAGAAACTATGGTTTTGGCAGTGACATGTGAAGGTCCACTTTCTCAAAGCCTTTCAAAATAGTGACAGTGCTTCAACTCAGAAAAGTTGAGTACATTTGAAAGTAGGCTCATTGATGGTGTTTTTAAACATGTGTAGAAAATTAACATGAACTGTTTTGCACAGGATGCAGGGACTGCCGGAGAAAATAAATGGGCAGGCAGCCATA
>Ga0209611_10003367_pt1 | contig 27760 bp, 19 predicted proteins | sample S1TSphgellanicum_3_FD_187693 | JGI IMG/M metagenome (GOLD analysis project Ga0209611, IMG submission 187693) | Host-associated microbial communities from peat moss isolated from Minnesota, USA - S1T2_Fc - Sphagnum magellanicum MG (SPAdes) (version 2) | ecosystem: Host-associated > Plants > Peat...
AATTGAATGATATATATTTGCTTGGGGCTAAAATCTCTTTCCCCCCAAAGTGCTACGAACCAGGGAGCGTGCCCCGACTCCTTACTTTTCTATTGTCTTTAGTATGGACTCACATTTGAGTCCATTAAAGAGCTTGGGGGTGCGTCATCCATATTTGCATGGTCTTCAATTCTTGGCGTAGGACATTATCGTTAATTATGCAGTTCAATTCGTCGACTGCCTCCTAGTGTCGCAACCCCACTTTGGGGCTAAGTGTGAGAATGCAACTCACACTCCCAAAAGTGGGAAAATGGAGTCCTCCGGGACTCGCGAAAATTCAGAAGACGATTAAAGGGGTCAAATCTCCTCGCCTTGGTGCGTTCTTTATATCAATGGAAAGCTCTTGAAGCGTAGATGTCCAAAATGGTCTCGCTTTGCCCATTTGGACATCTGCAACCCAAGTTATGGGCAAAAGAAGGGCCGGGAGTCAAACTGGCAGTTTGACTCCCGACCACTAAAAGTCAGGAATCGACCTCTTCCGACGTCGCCTCAAGGAGTGCGACACAATGTTTGAAAGCTCTTGACGAGAGCTACAACTTTGGTTTAGACCTCGTCTCGATCCGAGTTCGGGGCGAGGAGCTATGGCTGTTCAAAGTCCCGGGACTCTAACCCGGGACAATTTCAGGACTCCAACTTGGGAGTCCCGGGAAAAAGAACCATTTGGATGTAGCCTCGGCGGAGAGCTGCAGAGTATTCTATATGGGGGAAGGTGGTGGCTTCCCCCGAGTCCGGGCCGTGATGAGTCTTGTGTGTAAAAGTGCCCGTGGTTTGTCCCAACACCCAAGGGTGTTCCCGAATGCTAACTAACCCTTTTGTGGTTGGTTTTGGATGTAGATTCAAGCTTGATCTTCTAGTCCATCTTCCTAGTCTAATCCTGAGACTTCTAGCACGCCCTTCTACCCCTCTTTATTGCTGGAAGTCGAGAGCGCCCCTCAAGTCCCAATTTTCCGCAATTCGACATAGTTGGACCCTCAAGTGGGTTCAACCCGGGACTTGGGAGTGCATTACCTAGTAGCAAAGCAAATTACTTAATTCACACCATTCGATGCATTTTAGATTTCCTATAGTTATGAATTATCATTATGGCATAGCCCAAAACTCAACATGTAATTACAACTCCTCGTAGAGCTTATCCATAACTTGAATAAAAGTTTCATTCATCATGAAATCCATGTTGCCATTGCCACCCTATCACATTATTTATCCTTATGTTATTTCGAATTAATCTCATGCTTAAAGTGTTTGAAGATTATTCTATTTCCATTAGACCTTTCATTGACACCCCTTCAAATTGTTTCACGAATCTTAAATATCTTCACTTACATGACTACCCACTAAATACCAAAACAAGATTAATGTTTTGTTGAACATTACAAATTTTTGCATCTACTTCTAACCCCAACCCTCTAAAGATTTCTCACCCCTAATCACACAACTAAAGTTCTAAAACTATGATTACCAACTTTTGTTGAAGAAAAAAACTAACTTTACACCTCATTCATCTAATATCGAATTTTGAAAAAAAAAACAACCCCCATGCAACCATGTGCACTCATCATTCCTTACTCTAACATGAAGTTACTAAAAACCTTTAATAACTTTACCATACCCCAATATCCTTGATGCAATGTTTCAAAATTGAGACTACCGCACATGATTGTGTTAATATGGCTCATAGTAGGCTATAATAACATGGCAACAACTTTGGGAGTTGGAAACTTCATTTCCATTTTTGAATGTGATATTGGATGATGGAGTTATTGCATTGAAAGGTTTGTTATAGTAACATGGCAACAACTTTGGGAGTTGAAAACTTCATTTCCATTTTTGAACATGATATTAAATGATGGAGTTACTACATTGAAATATTTACATTTTAATCATTTTTTTAAAAACAATGCAGGTTACTGTGCAAGAATTCATTATGCCCATGGTAGACATTACTTGTGTATTCTAGTAATAATTAGTGGAGGCGGGTTTTGAGGTAATATTTCCAACTTCCTCACTTAATTATGTGTTTACCAACTCCTACATTAGGTTTTAGTTTCAATGTCAAAAGTTATGGAGTTGGTATTGCCTAGATAGTCTATGTAAGTTTAATAAGTATGATTCAATTTCTAACTTTATGAAGTTATACAATGAAGAATAGTTTGAAAGTGGAATTACATAGCCAAATTGTTCATTGATGAGGTGAGGCACTACTATATGCACGTGGTTTTGGGTCTTTCTTTTGGCAGAGTGAACATTGATTTCTCAAATTTTGATGCTACTATGTGAAGCTCATTTTAATACAAAATATATTAACTGATGTTACACCTATAATGATAGCATTTTGAACCTACTTGATTCATTAGGTAATGAATTGCCCCCCACCAATAATTTTGAAAAAGAAATGGAGGATCCACAATGAACTTGGCTTGGTGATTATTTAGGGGTTTTGACTTACAGTTTAATGGAACTTAAGGTTGGTTTCATTTGCAAGTGGGTTGCTATGGTTTGCAATTGAGATGGGCTTATGAGCTATTTGGACATGGAAGCATTTCATCATTTCCTTGACCCTTGAACTGAACCATTTCATGGTTAACACTGTGACCAATAAATGAAGCAATGGCTAACTTCATATGTGTCAATGGTCTACTTTCAACACCTGCAATTTGCACAATCAATTTCATTATAATTTCTCCAAAGCCCTATCATCATTAGATTAATATTGTGTAGTTTTCATGCAAACATTCCATGGAGGTTGTGCTTAAAGGGTGGCTAAGGTTGTAATTTAATTAAGGTTTTTTTGTATCTATAACATTTACTTGGGAATTTTTTAAAAATGTGGTTGTCTTTGATAAATTTTCACATGTTATGTTTCAAGTTGCACCTTCCACTTACAACTAAAGCATCCACTGGTGAGTCTTAGACTAAAGCAACAATAGCAAGGGTTTCCTTTACATTTCGAACTTGCCACATATTTTATTCAACCAGGTTCTATTTAATTTCTAACTTATAGCTTTTAGTGCTTGTAGTCCTTTTTCTTACAATTCAAAGTTCAAAGTTCTCAATCTAACATGAACAAGGTCCTTAGTTGCCTAGGAGTTTTAGTTATCTTCATTCAATTACAACCCATTACATACTCGCCATTATAGTCCATCACCTTGCAACTTGAATTGTGGGTAGCACATGGAGTCTTCAAGTCTATCCATTCAAGTCCTTGACTGATGTATTCAAATACTTACTTCATTAGTTAAGCTCCTAATTGGCTCAACACATGTACACTCCCTTTTGTCATTTATTAGCATCGTGGGTGGTTGTCAAAGCACTTAATGACATTGTAATAGCTATAGTTTCCACTTTTTATTTACTATGCTTCCTATTATAAGTCTTCCAAGCACCCAAAGTCATGGTTTAACACTACATGCCTTCTTTATAAGTACTATGACATTCTTAAAAAGCACCTAGTGTCATTAACTAGTATTGACTCATTTCTTTCCAGGTACTCGTGTGCTTCCTAGAATCATCAACAACACCCAGCTTCCTTAATTTAGCATTATGAGTCATTGTTAAGGAGTCAATGTCATTCCATTAACATATGTAAAGTCCTTTGTTAGTTTTGTTAGTGCTTCCCAGTAGTAATTCAGTTTTTGCCAAGTATTCATATGTTTTATAAAAGAATCAATAACAACTAGCTTCCTTGACCCAACACTATAAGTCATTGTTAAAGAGTCTTAATGTCATTCTATCACCACAAGTAAGGTCCATTACTAGTGTTGTTAGTGCTTCCCATTAATGATTCATTCCTTTCCAAGTACTTAGGTGCTTCCTAGAAGCATCATCAACAACCTGCTTCCTTGACTTAGCACTATGAGTCATTGTTATAGAGGTTTGATGTCATTCCATCAGCACAAATAAAGTCTTTTGCAAGTGTTGTTAGTGCTTCCCATTAGTGATTCACTTCTTTCCAAGTACTCATGTGCTTCCTAAAAACATCACCAACACCCAACTTTGTCTTGCATGATTATAATTTAAAGTGTTTACACGTTACAATGACCTTATATGGATGTCACAATGGTAGTTTTTCCTATATTCCCTAGATACAAGAAAATAAATAAAATAAAATTCATTGAAATAATAGAAAAAGGGACTCGTTTATCCAAAGCTATCATAATTAACCTTCCAAGAATGAAAAAATCAAATCAAAATCATGGATAGCCAATAAGTAATGGACTTTTGAATTTTGCCCACATTTTTTGTCACACTTGTAAAACTCATGGATATGGATTTTTATGTTACAATGTGTTAATCTTATGTGTTTGAAACTTTGGGATATTGGATGAATCATGTTTAAGAAACTAAAGATCCATTGAATGAATGGAATGTGATTTTAATTTATTATGTTATGGACTTTTTAAATCCCAAAAATTATAATTATTTTAAAAGCCCTTTTAAGCATTTAAAAAAAATTATTTTACGATATTTTTTGTATGTCTTATAACATCATAATTTGAAATTAGAAATGGAGAAAAAGTTACTTTTAATATCATTTAAATATTCATATTTTAAGCCAATTTTTAACTACACTGGAAAAGGATTTTGAAAAGGGACTCTAATTTGTTGAAATTGTGACACCTTAGTTGCCCTTTATTAAGAGTCAATGTCATTACATCACGACAAGTCAAGTCCATTGCCAAACATTTTGGTATTGGTTCCTAGCAATGAAACTTTCACCTTTTTCTTCATGTTTTTTATGTTTTCCAACTCCACCATTGGTCAACCCTGTGGGTTCTTTTCAAATGCATAGTTTTCAAATCCATTTTGTCCATTAATTTTACTAGTGTTATTGATTATGCTTTAGCTTAATCCTTCTATAACGATGTAATTGTGTTATGGGGTTTACAACTTTAAATACATGAAGTATTTGGTTTAGGTTTGTACATGGATGGGGTACAAAAAACAAATTTTGTCAAGTTTAAAATGGAATTGGTTATTAGGGAATGTTGACATTAGATCACATGCTTTGAATTTTTTTGTGATGCATGCTAAAATTGTAGATCACATTCTAATGGGCAAAAGAAAAAATAGTTTAGAAGGGCCTATTAGAAAGGTGATGATGAGGGCAAAGCCCTAGCATTGCGGTTCCTATTGATAAATCATCATTTGTTGCCATTGAGGTTGTTAATCCCACCATAGACAGGGTTATTGCTGATGAATCACCATTTGTTGCCATTGAGATTGTTAATCCCACCACAAATAGGGTTCATGCAAATGAATCACCATTTGCTGCCACTAAGGTTGTTAATCCCACCACGGATAGGGTTCCTGTTAACGAATCACCATTTGTTGCCACTTAGGTTGTGAATCCCGCCACAAGCAAGGTTCCTGTTAATGAATCACCATCTACTGCCATTGAGGTTGTTAATCCCACCACAGACAAGGTTCTTGGTGATGAATCACCATTGATTACCATTGAAGTTGATAATCCCACCACAAACAAGGTTTTTGTTAATGAATCACCATCTACTACCACTGAGGTTGTTAATCCCACCACAAACAAGGTTCTTGCTAATGAATCACCATCTATTACCACCGAGGTCGTTAATCCCACCATAGATAGTGAGGGTAATGAGGGAGGACAAACAAATTTGCAAGGAGGACCCACCATGCTAAAAGTTGAAACTACAAGACCACCAGTACATGATCACATAGCTCAAAGAAAGGAGCTAAGGAAGGAAAAAAATAGAAAGCACAAACATGCCTCACATGCAAACCTAGCTGTAGCAAATGACAAGACTAAAGGACTATTGTTGTCAACATTAGCATCTAGTGGGTCATGTGAATGTAGTCACACATTTTCTACAAAGGGAGCAGGATGATCAATTGCAATTTTGGCCAAGAATTATGCTTTACAACTAATGCAAGACTTGCATGGTTGTGAGTTAAAGATCTAGCAACAAGTTGTTGGAGAATTTTTTAGACATGAACTACTAAAAACATTATTACCTAATTTTATGTCCAACCTTGGGGAGACTGAATAGAGCCACCTTATAATGGAGAGTATCAAAACTGGAGTTTCCACACACCTTGTAATGGGCATACAACCAAACATTTTGTTGTAAGGGAGCTCATAGGCACATTAACTTCTACTAGGTTGGCAAGTGGTAGAACAATTGCAAAACACCTAGGGCTTGATAGATGTTGTATCTATCAAAGTCTACAACGTCATAATCTCATTGATGATGGTGCCATAGATTTTTGGTCTAGGACAAAAAGGTGTGAACAATGTACTGCACTTTTAGCTGAATTAAAAACACTTGTTGTAGAGTGGTAGACCATGGAGACACCCACATCTTCTAATCAGAAAAAGGTCTGTAGAAAAAAAATTTGTGTTAAGCAACTTTTAGAACACCCCACCCATCTCTTGCAAGTGTCACAAGTAAATGATAAAAAAACATTATCATGACTAGTCAGATTGTAGTAACATAGTTGCATTTATTTCATGTGTTGCTTCATAATTTCACTATTACATTTAATACAGACACGAATTTGGAGTTAGGTGAATATTTTGAAGCATTAGTGAATCTAATCTACTAAATTTGATGTGCATTGCAACTAAATTTTTTCATTGCATTCAAGGAAAAGTATCCCAATGCCAAGATTGAACTCATTGCCTTCACTTTGTTAAAGCCTTGGTTTGTTAAGCACATGAAAGAATGGACAACTTATTGTCACCATTACCATACTAAGCTTGTGGAGCTATGCATTGGCCTAAACAATATGCGCTCCAAAATTGGGGGTCTTCATGGTAATTGTGATTGTAGATGTGTAGATATTTGTGGCCCGCCAGGTGCTAATTAGAATCACTACTAGAAATTTTGTCTTTTGCAACTTGTCTTATGCAACTAAAAAATGTCTTATGCAACTGCACATGTTGCATGCAACTCCAAAATAGTTGCATGTGAGATTTTTTAGTTGCATAAGACAAGTTACAAAAGACAAAATTTCTAGTAGTGAATGTGGGAGAGTGTTGTGTCAATTAGGCTTCACTTTCTAGGCTTACTGATTTGTGGATTGCATTGTTTGTCCCAAAGTAGATGGGTAGGAATGGCATAAGAAATCATGTTTAATGGCTAATTACACCTTATGTGGTATTAAAACTTTGAAGGTGTGCCCTACTGAAGAGATTTAGAGCACAAAGATAATGTAATGGCAAAGATATGGAAAGGTAGTGGTTGGGCAAAAGGACAATGGTGAAGATCAAAAAGTTACACAATTATAGTATATGGATACTTCAACCCTTGAATTGTTGGACTACTTGTGTCCAAGACTGAAAGATTTTGTGACCCACAACTTTATTGCAAAGTGGTAGGATAAGGTACTAAATTCACTTCCATTTCCATTTTAATATGGCTATTGTTAAAATTATTCAATTTGTTTGCACATTATGAGCTTAATGACCTAGCCTTGACACTCATTACTTTTTGTGGTGATTTATATAAGAATTCAAGGCCTTTTTGAAAGATATTCCTGATGACACCATTGTTTCTTACATTGACTTTTCAGAAAATTATGCATTCAAAAAATGCAAAGTGAAGTGTAAGACATGCACAAGTACAATTTCCAGATTAGTATTTTGGTGCATATCACCTATAGAGTGGACTTGCACTTCAACCCATCAAATCTTCAAAGTTTTAAAATTTTCAAAGAAGTTCATTACTATATTAATGATGACAAAACTTATGACTATTTATTTGTTCAACATGCTTTCACCTTACATTAGGCTTATTTAAAAAGTAAGGGTTCTTGGCCAAGACATCATATTGTTTGGAATGATGGATGTTCAACACAATTCAGTTGTGCTTGAACATGGCATTTTGTGGTGCACTATCCATAATTGATTGTTTGTGAGCAAATGCCGGAGGGGGTAAACATGTGTTGGAATTATTTTGCAAGTGGCCATGGTAAGGGGGAAGTTGATGGTGCATGTGCACTTTTGAAGTAGGAGATCTAAGGAAAAAAAATTAAAGCATAAGCATGCAGGTTACAAAATACATAGGACATTGTTAATTTCTGCCAAGAACAAGCAAGTATGATTTACATACATTTGTTATTTATGTTCTAATGAGTGAAAATTAGATTCTTTGCCATTAGCAAAAGTCATGTGTGCTTAGGGTGATTATTTTCAAAGGACATATATTCCCTGGTGCTATTGTCAAGTCCATGTTAGGCATTTTGTTAAACCTAAATGTAGATGAATTCTTATTAGCAAATTGCTATTTAAGAAGCAAGGTAGTTAGGTGTAGAGGACAATGATTCCTCTGTGCTACAATCAGTCGTTGTTAAGCCTTCTATTAAATTAGCATGTTGGTATTTAGGAAGTGGGTATAGTCATTTGCAAAGGACAATGAATCCTTTATGCTACAAATAGTCCTTGTTAAACATTCCATTAAACTAGCATATTATTATCTAGGACTTGTGGGGTAGTCATTTCCAAAGAATAATGAATCCTTTGTGCTGTAAATAGTCCTTGCTAAACACTTTGTTAAACTAGCATATTACTATTTTGGAAGAAAGGTAGTCATTTCCAAAGGACAATGAGTCCTTTGTGCTACAAAAATTCCTTTTTAAACATTCTGTTAAACTAGCATATTGTTATTTAGGAAGTGGGGTAGTCATTTCCAAAGGACAATGAATCCTTTGTGATGCAAACAGTCCTTGCTAAACTCTTTGTTAGACTAGCATATTGTTATTTTGGAAGAAATGTAGTCATTTCCAAAGGACAATGAGTCCTTTGTGCTGTAAAAAGTCCTTTTTAAGCACTTTATTAGACTAACATATTGTTTCTAGGAAGTGGGGTAGTCATTTTCAGGGGATAATGAGTCCTTTGTGATGCAAATAGTGATGCCACTTGCATTTTATTAGATTAACATATTGTTGTATAGGAAGAAAGGTAGTCATTTCCAAAGGACAATGAGTCCTTTGTGTTGCAAACAGTCCTTGTTAAGCACCCTATTAGACTAGCATATTGTTATTTAGGAAATGGGGTAGTCATTTTTAAAAGACAATGAGTCCTTTGTGATGCAAGCAGTCGTTGCTAAGCACTTTATTAGGTTAACATTTGGTATTTAAGAAGTTGGGCATAATCATACTACAAAGGACAACATGAATCCTTTGTGTGGCTAGAATTTTCCAATGGTGGTCACTTTATTCTAGGACCACAACTAATTTCATGTGAAAATGGACATTGACAAATGTGATGATTTTGTTTGTAGGCACGTCACATGCAGCTCACTTGAATGCATGAAGGATTGTCAATAAGATCTTCTAGGAAATTTGTCTAGGTGATGTGGATAGGATTCACATACATGGTTGCTCCACTGTGGTTGGAAGTAGAGGGATGCACCAGGTGCTTTCACTTCCTCATTAATCTTTATACCATACTCTTACTTAGAAATTTTAGGTCATTGGTGGAACATTATGGACACTAAGCTTCCTAGCTATCATTTGTTTTAGGTCAAGAATGTGTCAAGTTGGGATTCCACTCTTCTATAATTCTACCATTTGTCATGTTTTTGTGACATCTATATGAGTGCAACTAACATTGGGGAGTGCCATCAGAAGTCCCATGTTCCAAACTGGGAGATGGTTAGGTTGGATGTTTTCAATAAACTTGCCACATGTGAAGCCATGATGGGAGTAGAGGAAGAAACTAAGTATGGTGTTAGGGGTGAGGCAATTGCCGAGAATGTTGCAGTTGGTGACAATGTTGTTATGCCATGTGAAAATGGTAATGGAGAACAATTTTGGCTATTGCTTTGTGACAAACCTATCCATATTGTGGTGGAAAACTTCATTGATCCTTATAAAAATACCTACTACGAAGGAGATTACGTCATTCGTGGGTGTAAGTATGACTTACTACGATTTGAGATCAAAACATATTATTTCAATGAGGAGGTAAAACCTGTTTACATCTATTCACATTTGGTATGTGTTTCAAAGTTCACCATGCCACCCACTTCACACAATATTCGTGGAAGTTATCCAACCTTTGAATTGCCTATTGAGACTCATCAATGGTGATATGTAATTTGTTGGTGGTTGCTTACATAGGGTTTCAAGTTTGGACCTACTCTAGGTTTTTGTGTACATACAGGACTTTGGCCATAGTCCATTTGCATTGTAATCTTGGGCATTTACAAGCAAATTCAATGTGTCATTTTAGGGTTTAGTCAATCTAGCTATATTTTTACAAAGGCCTAGTATACATTGGATTCTTATACTTGATTTATGGAGTTGTTTTCTATTTTCAATAGTGGCTTGTAACACGTGTTCTTTTTGTGTCTGCACTTGGAGTTCAGCTTTCATGGTTGTTAAAAAGAATATATTGTTGGTTTGATGCGATTTCAAACATGGGATTTCATTATGTTGGGATCATTGATTTGTTGTTTAGCACATTAGGTTTCACCCTTCATGAGTTGTTTCCAACTCTTGTCTAAAGATTTTGAATATCACATTCTTTGAAATGGTGAGCAAGTGTGGAAAAGCTCAAGATTTGTTTTTGCTTTTGCACAATATGTGATGAAGTTAATTATAGAGCTACATAGAACCATAAGAAGGAAGATTCATTTAGGTGGTACTTTGCATTGAGTGAGTTATCTCTAGATGAACATTTTACAAGAAAGGACACAATCTAAGATTTCAATAATATTATTTAATATATTGGCATAATATTGAAGTTGACCCTGGTGTACTCAAGGATTAATTTAATTGTTTTTTTGTGTTATGTTATCTTAGATTGTGAATCCCAAGGATGGAATAAACTGATGTAGAAAAGTTTTCATAAGAAAAAATGGCACTAGTGGTAACAACTGAAAAATATCCCAATTCATGAATTGTAGATCACTTGCCCTTTTACTTCTTTTGTGGAAGTGTCATGAGTTTCAAAGGCAAGCAAACAATTGACTTCAAGCAACCTATTGTACAATCTAGGGATTGGAATGCTTACTAGGGCATTGGATGATTGTAGTTGAGATAGGTTACACAAGTGTGAAAAGATTAGATATTTTAAAAGGCTTGCATTATTTGCTTGGAAGGCAAAATCTCTTTTAGAGGATAGAGGGTCAAGTCTAATGAAAGGCCATACATATGAATATGTTAGCAAATGCATTTCAAGAGGCCTTTCCATTCTTGGAATAGAGAGATTCCAACAAGGGATGGAGGCTAATGTCAATCTTGGAACTAAATTCTGTCACGAGACTTGTAGTAAATGGAACACTTGTGCATGAAGCTCTGGCTAGAACACCAAAATACATAAAAGAGCATCAAACAACAAAAACCAAGAATAAAGGGCAACATAGAGCTAGGAAAAACTACAAATAAAAAAATAAAACCAAACATGGAAGAGAGGATGAGAGGAGAGAAGTGAAATTGAAAACCATAAAAGGATTTGCTTTTGAGGACAAAGTGGGCTTTCAAATTTTGATATTGGTACAAAACTATAGAATGCATGTTAAAGATGTAAGCTAAAACATTTGTTTCAATAGTGGCCTTGAAATTATTAACATTCAAGAGGAAAATTTGGCAGATGTGGCATGAAACGACACACCTCTTGCTGGGACAATTGGTGATGTTTCTTGAAGGTCCTTGGCCCATTCTTGAACCCTACCCAAGACTTTGGGTTTACATTTGAAAAATGGCTTACTATCTTCCACATCATCAAAATTAGAATCCTTTTTAAAAAGGATTGTAAGAAGTAACTTCAACTTTTTGTTGGGATGTGACTCTTCATCCACTGGCCCTCGGGATTTGAATCCAGACTTTGCAGGTACAATCAAGATTAGTCTCTTCACATTACTTTTCTTGTTCCCTTTTGAGTCCTTAAGTTGGATGTTTTTTAATGTTTTGTCTTTGCTTAGGGTGCCACTGCTTGCATCTACCTTCAATTTAGTGGGGCTACTATTGCTTTTTAGTGGCACCTTGTCCTTGGTTGGACCACCCTTGTTTTTTTCTGGCTCTATAGTTGTAGTGGTTGAGTTGCCTTTGCTTTTTTACAACTCTAACGCTCCTTTGTTCAAGCTGCCCTTATTAATTTTTTGTGGCACCTTATCCTTTGATGGGGTGCCCATGCTTGCTTCTACTGCTTCCCCTTTGCTTGAGGTGTGTGTGACTACTTTTGGTGGTTGCCCTTAGTTGGGGTGCCCTTGCTTGCCAATGGTAGATCATGCTTAAGTGGGGTACCTTCACATCCAATTTCAACATCATCATCAATTGGATTGCCCTTGGATGTTCTTAGTGCCAAGGATTTGACTAGGGTGTCACCATGGGCTAGTGATGTGATACAACTAGTTGGGGTGGCATCTAAACAAACAAACTTTTACTATCCCCCATAACTGACTTAATCATGTTCAAACTTATGCATATAACTTTTTAGATAACCCTACAACTCTAGTTGATAGTTACTAGAATTTATTTGATTAAATGTACAAATTGATGACATTAGGCCACAATCAACCCACACTAATAAAATCTGATGGCATAAATTCTAGAGTTTGAAGAATGCTTTATGCGACCAATACATTTTTTGTGCATATTGGTGTGCACCCTTGCTCCTATTAATTTGTCATGAAGCTTTTGAAGGTTAGTATAATAATACCTTGGGCAATCTTGTCCATGCCAAAGTCATCATCAAGTGCTATAGGGTGTGCCATTACAATCGATTTGAGAGGGGACTTGGGCAACTTATGAATAGCATTTAGGTTTAACATACCATTAACAACAACTAGAGAAACATGTCCTTTAACATTTGGCTGGGCATGAAGGTGTTGTGCTGCAAGGATTATGTTCATTATTGTAAGGGCTAATGGTAGGGTTGCTTGATAAAGGCCCAACTATGGTGAACCTCCTTTTTGTATTAGTTGTTTCATTAGTTGATCCAAGCCCAATCATCCTTAGCTCTATTTCCAACTCCTCTCCTATAGTAGAATATATCACAAGTTAAGTTTTCAGGATGAATTATTTGCACAACACACATATAAGATGATGATGGGTGTATACACATAAATGCAAACCAAGGACATCATGAACATTTATCCTTGCAATTTCCTTCAATTCATTTAGCATCCAGACCCACTCTTGTTCAAGTTTCATTTCTTGTGCCATGTAAGTTAGATCATCATCAAGATCTCTGATGCCCCAAGCAGACCACCAGTCTAGGTGCAATCTTTCATTGTAAACCTTACATTTGTTGTTCATCTTTAGATGTTCACTAAGGCATGTTGGGTGATATGTGCGCAAGCAAGATGTCACTATTATGTCCCAACAGTGGTACCATTGCCCCACATAAACCACAAGATTTGATGACAATCATAGTTGGGCCATCGCATGGGAGCCTATCAAGGTGCAAAATAGGTTTAGGCCAAGATGACATGCCTCCACCCTTTTGCATTTCTTTCAATCGCTCAAAAATTGCATTTTGTTTCTTGTCTAGGTTTGCATATTTTAGGCCAACTGCCAATATATGGTCTTCCAAGATAATGGCTTCTTCCCTAACCTCATTATATACTAAGAGATTAAGGGGTGTTTTGCAATTGACCTTGCAACTCACTTTTTGAATTGTAACATACACTTGCAACTCACTATATATACAATGCAATTCATTGCAAATCAATTGCAATTTAGTCAAAACAACTCATTTCAACTACTATTCAACTCCATTATAACTACACCCATGATTTCATGCTGATGTCATTAGTTGTCATCCATCTATTAAAATTTGACACATGGCATTAATTATGAAATTTTTTTGACATTAAGAAATTTCAAAATATTGATCTCCATCATCCATTATGATTGTTAATGATGGTTTGAAATTGTGATAGATGGCATAATTAAAAAATTGCCACATGGCATATTAATTGTATTTTGGAAAAAAAATAATAATTTAGTAGTTATGTAGGTCATACATAACCATAAGTAGGTAGGTTAGTAAGTCGTAAGACCTACATACCTACATATTTACTTAGGACCTACCTACCTACTTACCTAGGTAGAAAAGTAGGACCTACTTACTTACCTACCTAGGTAAATAGGTAGGAAAACACCAAACTAAATGCACTAAATAATAGCCATGAAATTTTATTTTTTATTTTATGTTTTGCCTTTAGGTTAAGCTTTTTTCCACTCATCCCAAAATGGCACATGTATTTTAATGTGAGAACATAAGAGAAAAAACCTTTTTTATATAATTTATAACATGGGATTCGAAAACAAAACATATGGGCTAAATCTTTTAGTTGTTCATTAATTGCAATTGAATTGCAACTATAACACTTAAGTGTTCAAGGTAAGCCAGATCCAAAGGGAAGGCTCCATTGTTTTTAACATCTAAACAAAATTTGAACCCCCTCCTATTGGAGCTTCTAGTGCACTAAAAATTGTCAAAAATGGAATAGAATTGAAAAAACTATAGCCCCTCAAAATAGAAGGGTCCATAATTCAAAAAACAAACCACCAAATGCTACAAAGGTCGGTTCCCAAACACCCACAAAATTCCATGTATGTTGTTTTTTTGTTGTTAGAGTTCAAAAATAATTTGTAGAATTTCAGGTGGTGCTCTTATAACAATTTAAATTGTTTAAAATGAATAATAAATAAGAAAGTTATGAGGTTTAAAAGTAGGAGGAGTCTAAAGAAATATATGTGTGTGTGTGTGTGTGTGTGTGTGTGTTTTGTAAGTTGGAAAGTTTATTTCTCTTGTTATTTTTTCACTACTCATTTTCCTTTGCATTTCAAAGATGATTTCTAGAACTTGAAGTAGCACTCCCATAACATTTTAAATCATTCAAAATGAAACATATATGATGAAGATATAAATAATTGATGAATATGTATCCTTATTAAGTTATAAGTAATTGTTTTATTGTCCTAACATAGTTGAATAGTAGTACTTTAGTAGTGGTGCACTAGTGGCCATACTAATCGTATCAATGGGAATCATAACCGAAAACTAGTTGTAAATGTATCCGATAATAGGTGGCAGAGATGTGAACATGTGGCATAATCACATGTATCTACATTGTACACTGATTGCAACATAGTTATTGCTTTAGTGACACATTTATAATAGTTTTAAAATAGTTGCCACATGCAACTACATTCCTTAAAAAATCAAACATGGTTGACTGCATATGTATGTATGATGTGTATAAATTACCATATAGAAGACCCATTTTTAACTCACTTGTAACTATAATACAACTAATTGATTTTTTGACATGGCAATTTATTTATTAATACACTGTATTTTTAAAAGGATAGTTGCATAATAGTTGTATATGAGTTTTTTTTAAGTTTTAGTTACAGGGGAGTGTGGTTTCGATAGATGTGATTTTTCATAATGTATGTTACTTCTCCCAATGTTGCCCAATCAATTTTGTCCTCTAGTAAAGTTTGCACTCTAAATATTTTTCACTCCTATGCCCATATGCCACAAATCAACAGTTAGCATTTTGCAAAGATTTATCCTTGCAACATATTTTTGCACATGTGTCCACATTATGCCCCAATAGATGAACCCCATGTACTTGTGTACTCTAAACATATCAATGCAATTAGAGTTTAAGGACTTGATTGGATGAAAGGTTGTCCCTATTATAATAACAAAAACATCTTACTAAACTAATTTTGCTATCTCTGTCCTGAAATCTAGAAGAAGTTTAGAAAAAAAGGTTAGTCAAAGATTTTGGATCATATATAGTTTCTGGCATGTATCACTGTCGCAATTTTGATAGTGTGCTTTTTGCAACATTTATGGTTGCTTGGGCCTCCTCCACTGCTTTCCTCCTGTCACCCAAGTTATATTTAATGCCCAACAATTTGGTGGATGCAAGACCTTCATCCATCTTTAAAGACTTGATCTTGGCCTTGAAGATAATTAGGAGTTCCTTCTTTAATGCTAATATCTGATGTCCACTAATGGCTAGTCTGTTAGTGGGACCTCTTTCTGCGATTTCTCACACTTGACTTCTTTCGACATGATTGCCTTATAAAAACCCTAAAAAAACATGGTAGCTATTAGTAAAGGTAGCCATTGCTACACAAAGCTCACAATATTCATATCATTCCTAACATAGTCCTTGAATGCTTGAAATCGAGACTTATTGTTTCTTCTTTAGCAGTCCCAAATAGCTAGTACTTGTTGGCCTTTGAAAACCATTACCCTTGCTTACATACTATGAATAAGTGGTTCCCAAGCACCCTCAATGGTTGGAAATGACAAAATTATGGGAAGGTGATGAATAGATGATATGGCTAGTTATACTTGTAAAATGTTTGAGCCGCAAGTTTATACCTTTGTTTTCTTTGTTGAGACCTACACAATGCAACCCATATTTGTGTTGTGAGAACATCCTATGTGTTCCATTCCCCACACAAAGCATTTGCCAATGGTACATTGACACCCATGACCCCAAGATAATCAATTCATACATTGAATTAATGTGTTGGTTGCATGTACAAACGTAGGCATTGATTGATGAGCTCAAATAGTTCTAGAACTAGGACTTATAGTGGTTAAACCAAGCACCTAGGAGTCATTATAGGTGATGTCATCAACATGTTAATGCTTATTGAGTCTTAACCATAACTTACATTTGTTTAAATAGTCTTAAACTAGGACTTGCATTCCTAAACCAAGACTGCAAGTAGTTTTCAACCAAGACTTGTTCTCAATTAGGACATATGGTGTTTAAATAGTCATGGACCAGGACCCATAATGCTTTTTAAGCACCTTCAATGGTTTGTTAGTAGTTACATGTGTTGCCATCAACTTCTAAAGTCTTTATTCATTATTGGTTAGTGCTTCCCAAACACTCTCCTTAGTTAAAGTTAAAGAGTGGTTTCTACTTGTCCTAGTGCTAAGAAATGACATATAATTTACTTCCAAAGGACCATGAAAGTCCTATAACCAATAAGAGTGTTTATAAATGACTATCATTACTTACTAAGTAGTCTGAGGTGCTTGAAAATGATTGACTAGTGATATCTACCACTACCAAGTACTTGACAAGGACTTCTTCAACTAACAAAAGAATCCTAGTTGTGACTCTAAATGTTTGTGTAGCACTTTCACTCTTACATAAGCAATCTAATTCCTAAGGTACTTGAAAAGGACTCACTAATGTTATTTAACATTGCCTTGAATACTTGACAAAAATTAGTTTTATTAACAAAATACTCTTAACAAGTTTGACAAGCACCTTTCATGACAACAATGGGCTTGGAGGTGTTCAACTTCACTTTAAATGATACAATGATTACCAAGGACATCAAACCCATGTTTCTAATATGATTAACACATGTATTCCACAAGCTATTAAATTCATTAACTTGGTTCAATTTCAACCAAAATTAGTGAACAATTGCAAGTTTTGAGAGGAATAAATAAAACTTGTACCTTGACTTGAATCAACACCTTAAACAATCTCGTCAAGTTGCCACATGCAAGTTTGGCAAAATCTACACATCATGACAAATCACAAGATATGACAATTAGTTTGAAGGATCCCCATAGAATACATTTATTGAACATATGGTTGTACTTTGCCAATATCAACAAAAGTGCAAAGATTACAGGACAACCAAATAAAATTAATCAACTAGATATTCAAATGGCATCTTTACCTCATGGATAGCCCATCATATCACAATAATTGGCAAGCACAAATTGACCTCTCCAATCGACACAAAACCTAGGTCCAAGCATATTGTATATAATTAACTTCAAGTCATTATCCCATGGTGAACATCTTGGGTAGAAATCACTGATGGATTGTAGTCCCCCCACTTCACCATAATAGGGACAATTTCATATGTGCCCAATATAAATGTCATTTTCAATTACCTCTTTGTGGACTTTCCTCACACAACAAGTGTTTTGAAAATTTAAGCTCTTGCCAAAGCTTTTCTAGCCACCTTCCAACAATCCTAAAAACTAGTGTCAATTTCATCCAATTACCAAATACTTCAAACCTTCTACAATTACAAGCTTGTTTCCATTCTTCACATTTTAAAATTGCAAAATTGCTCCAGTTATTTGTAATGCAAACTGGGCCATTCATTCAAATTGAAATACAACTTGGCATGGGACCAAATACTTGCACCCAAAAGACATGATCACTCCATCGATGCCATCATTTAAGCTCAATTTGTTCTGACTAGCTGAAGGAATAACATCAACACCTTTTTTATGTATATATCAAATCTACTCTAAACTAGATTTAAATTAAAAGCCACTATACTATAATCATGTCAATATTGACAAGAATGACAATTTTTCCGAAACATTTTGGTTATGTAATAGACAATGAGGATATGGGATTATACAAATAAAGAACATAATTACATGTGGAGAGAAATGAAAAGGTAGGGAAAAGAAAAGAGCACAAGAAGGTTGATCAATTAATGAGCCTATGTCTGAGTGTAGCTTTTGTCTACATATCCAACAATTTGTATAAGAAATTGACTACTTAATTGTGTAATTTACCATGAGTATCCTACAAAAACTACACACACACACATTGACAACTTGTTATGTTGTTAAAATGTAAGACCCATAAACCAAGATCATCAAGTAAACAATATTCTAAACCCTAAAAACTCACAAAGAACACCATTAGCAAAGGATTTTTCAAATGTCTTTGACACACCCAAACCATTTTTCAACTTTTGTAAGCATGGGGGATAAAATATGTGTGCATTTTTAGAATTGCACCTCAATTTCTTGCTCCACACTAAATATTCCCAACTATAAGTTTCTACAATGGTTTGTATATACATACTTTTTCAAACCTCTCTTCCCATGTAAGAGATAAACTTTCAAGCTTCCACCTTGAAGTAATTTGTTTAACCTTCAACAAACATAAAATTTGTGTCAAAGATTGTATAAACAAGCTTATTCACATATATGACCCCACCAAGCATGGACAACTTTGAGGAAGTTGTGGCTGTAGATGGTGCTTTGTTATTTGCTTGAATAGGTTCCCCATAATCAACCTTTCACTTGCATGAAGCATTTCCTTAGTCAATAACTTAAAATAGATTGTATGCATTTAGTCAATAATTCAAAGAAAAACTATATACATATACTTGAAATGGGAGATTCCCAATAGAGCCATGATGTGATATGAAGCTTGAAATTGCATTGGATAGTTGTTCATTTTTATGAACTAGAGTATTCAGATCCCCACAAGCTCAATTACTAGAACATTTGTAACACATGTTTCATGCATTTTGTAATTGAATATTTTTCAATTCAATTTTCAAGTAGTCTGGATTTGGATTCAATTGTTGTAAATGGTTGGTTTATTGTTAGATGGACCCTTGGTGTGTATGCCAAATAAATAATGCCAAATTGCAATGGACTTGGGTATTTCATATGGTTGTTCCAAGGCTCTGCCGGTTTGGAATACCAGCTGTTTAAAATACTTCTAAGTTAACTTACAATTCTGTTTTTATATATTATATAATGTAAATATCAAAGGCAAATTCCCATTTGTTCAACTTGCAATTCCACCAATGATTGCATTATGTGATGCAAATATCGACTTGCAAATTCACAATTAACTTGTAATTTTGCTCATATGTTTATGATTAAAATACCAAAGTGTAGATTGATTGACATTTACTTGAGATTTTGTGAAAATATTATGTGATGTCCAAGTACTAGAAGTGTACATTTGGGAAACATGTTGGGGCCAAGTGTTAATGTGAAGACTGTCATGGACTTATAATAATAAAATGAATAATATATTTTGGATCATAGATCATAGCATGCATAACTATGTTAGCTTTTGTAGGTGGTCCTCTCAATTAAAATGTCTATTTGGACATGATAAAATCAATGTTAATGAGTACAAAAAATTGTATTTGTTTCCCTTTGTTTAAAACTAAGGACCAAAATGGATAGACAAGCTAGTTGTCAACTACAAATGCACAAAACATGATTAGATCTAACATTAAGATGCAGAAAAAATTCGTACATAAGATTGTCAAATCACTTGGACTTTTTCACTAGTGTTTTGGCATGTGATTTTTTTTTGCCTTTGATCTTTGCCACTTGTGGCCTTTGACTTCAATTTAATTTTTGTTGTTTGTAGTGTCTTCATGACTTGATCAATGTTTTTTTAGCTTCTACCTTTCCCAAGTGTGTTAGAAGGAAGAATTGTTGCACCACCATTATGTGTAGAGGTTTTCAAGTGAGTAGGCTTAATTTGTTCCATAGTTTTACCCTTCTTTTTCACAACCTTGGTGTTTTTTTGAGGTCGCTTTACTTTTGGAGGAGGTGATTTAATAACACTTTCCTTTCATCTAAAGTCCTCACTAACACCATTTTCAATTTCTTCAATCCCATTAACATCTTCCTCACCCTCTTCCTCATGCTCATCCTTTTTGTCCTCCTCTTCATGCTCATGGTCTTCCTTTTCCTCTTCATCCTCCACAAACATGGTATCTTGATCACTGTCATCACCTTCTGCATTAGTATGGGACTATTGTTTTTTAGGTGAAGGTACATTGGGGGCTCCAAAATCCAACATTAGAGTTTTTGGTTTTAATAGAATGCTATCAAAATCTTTTTTCTCCATAATTGTTGTGTCAAATGGAGCTTTCTTCTTCCTGGATGATTTTAGTTAAGACAAAATTTTCTTGATTTGGCACTAACAAACTAGGTGTAGATTTTCCTTTAGACCCACTTTTTATTCCTTTAAATTTTGAAGTAGCACCTCCGTGTCCTTGGGAGATGTTTCTTGTACCTTCAAGTTCATCACTTGTTATTTGTTTTTTTGTCAATTGCTTCATTGTCAAATTATGGCCATTTGTTGGCAATTCATTGGCAAATAAAGCATTAGGTGGATCAAGTTCCAGCTTTTGTTGGCTTCAACTTGCATTTGTATACACAAGTCTAGAAACATGTGTTTTGTTTGGCATATAGATCACCTCCAGGGTGGTTGGTGTTACCGCTTGTGCTCCACATTGGGTGGTTCCAAAATCAAAGTCCTCAATCTAAGAATGTTGGGAAACATGATTTGTGCGTTGTGTAACCCCACCAACTTGAGTATTCACATTGGGTGAAGCAAAGTAGGAGGCAAAAGGTCTCAAATGTAAGCTCTCTAGCTCATTTGCCCTTCTATTAAAATAGTTCGCTTCTACTACTCACTTTAGTGTTTTAACATTTGTCAAAGATTTTAGGTCTTCAACATCTGCCACATGCCAATGAAGTTTCAAAATGTTCAAGATCAAGTCAATATGCATGCATTGCAAATAAGCAATCACTATTCATCTAGACAAGAAATATGAAAACAAGTATCACAAAAAAAACCATATTGATGCATCTCCATTGACAAAAATCATGTTGCTAGAAGCTTGAAAAACTTTGTCATATGACATAAGTTCCACATATGTAGCACACCTAATAGGAATTGGAAAGATATTGGTTCAAACATGTTTGCACAATTCAACTTGTCAATATTATAACATGCACAATAATGATATAACTTAGAAAATGCCTTACTCTTCTTAGCTTAAAACATACATACATTTGTGCCCTATAAGAATCATGTCAAAATGTACCTATTTTGATATCACCACTAAATTAAGTGACCCATGTTAATGATAATCATTTGGCAACATTGGTCACTATAGGGACCTAACACTGCATTCCATCAAGCAAATGTTAGAACCCATTTGTGTCACAAATAGACCAAAAATTTCCATTAGTGGGCATGCATCATTCCACTTAATTATTCTAGCTTTACATCAACCTTAAGTCATACCCATATGTTCATATCAATAATTCCAAATCAAATTAATTTAAAGATTGCCAACATAAACTCATGCATGCTTCGAATAAAACTCATTTGAACACTAATTATTTGGACATATGGCAAAGTTCCATTTGATTTTATCCTTTGTTTAATATATGTACAAGGACTTATGCTGATAGAAGATGATTTATATGCAAAGATTGGACTTGGGGTTGAACATGATTAAGCCAAAAATTGTCACAATTAGCTCAATTTTCCAACTTAAGATAAACAAAATTTTCAAAAGGAAGCCATATTTGATGTAACCTTGCCAAAAAAAAATGCATTTTAGATATTGAATAACTATGTAGATATGGGTATTTTTATGTCTAATAAACACAAAATAGCAGAAGAATACCTTAGACTTAATGCATTAGGATTGTAATATTTACACGTATAATAACAATATAAGGCCATAACTTGAAAACTTGATTATACAACTTGAATACTTGAATACCTGGTTGTACAATTTAAATATTTGAATACCTAGTTATACAACCTAAATCTAAATACTAATAATATTCAAATATAATTGACCATTAGATTCTTTTATTAACATAGTATTAGTAGCACTAGAGTACATTACAAGTGATAAATTAATACTAATATTGTATTAAGGTATTACTTGTAATGTATTTTAATATTATTAGATTATAAAATTATTAATTCTATAAGAATAATATTTATAATATTACATGTGAAAAATAATACCCTTATTGCACAATGGACTTACATTACAATTGACTAGAAATATATTGATGCACTTCCAAATTCTTTGAAAAACTCAAATGCAAGGCCAAAGGTGAAAACAACGAAAGAAGGAGTTGGGGTACGCTTTTAAACTTGTACCATTTTGGGGGTAAGAGGGGCGTGTTGGAGCTCTAGGGTAGGGACTAGGATGAGTGACAAGTGGGTCAATTATTCATATGGACCTGCACAAACCAAACAACAAGTTTGTTAGTGCATAGTTAGAAAACTTTTGATGCATAGACTCACCACAAGCATATGTAGACTCACAAGACTCACCACAGCTCGGACTTGAAGGAAGCCACCACCTTCCCCCTTATAGTATTCTTTGTGACTGGCCACAAGGGCTACATTCAAATGTCATTTTTCTCGGGACTCTTAAGTCGAAAGTTCCAAAATTCTTAAAATTGGGACTCCCGCCACTTTGGAGGCCCATAACTTCTTGTGCAAACCTTTGATTAAGGTGAAATCTAAAACAAAGTTATAGCCTTTGTCAATAGCTTTTCAAGGATATATGGCACGTCACCTGAATACATATAAATCAGGGTGATTCTTGGCGTTTAATGGTTAGGAATCAAATTTACACTTTGATTCTCAACTTTTTTTTAAACCATAACTTGTGTTATAATTACTCAAATGGATCATGGAAGCCCATTTTAGATATCTACATTTCAAGAGCTTTTCAATGGTATCAGGAAGTCTTCAATCTAATGAGTTTTGGCCTTTAAACTCGCTCTCTAAAAATTCGAGACTCCATAGGGACTCTAACTCCCAAAATGGGAATCCACTTGGGGGTGTATGGGTAAATTCCTTTACACTTTCTCGCACTCCGAAAGTGTAAATGTGACTCTCGGGTTACACTTTTGGCCCACACCTTTCTATGCCTTTATTTTGGTCATGAGCCCAAGGTTAGGGTCGTGACAACATTTGAAAGTTTTTCTTTCAAACCATAATATAATACCACATACCCAACAACATTATAAACTTAAAGTATTTACAACATGGCGATATTTGAAAAAATGCTTTACATGTATTCTAAGTTATTCCAAATAATATTTCAACAAACTAGTGTTACCAACCTTAAACTTCCAAGAGATCCATTTTAGGTTGTAATACAATAGAAACAAGATTAGTATTGGAAACAAATGAATTCCATCATGATCAAATTTGATAAACTTTTACATTATCAAACTTGACGAAAATAAGGCAATGTAATGAGTAAACATAATAGAAAGTTTGACCATGTATGGAATTCACTGGCAAAAATCTATAAGGTCCCATTCTATAACTCACGAGATAGTTTGCCAATATTGTGACCACAAATTCAGAAAACATAGGACCAACAAACATAGGAACAAAAAACATAGTGTGACAAACCAAAAAATAAAGTTTTATTACTTCAATTTAGTCCCATGGTCCTTCTACTAGGATATAACTATTGCATGCATACATTGAATTTGAAGGATATCAACGATCCTAATTAGCTAATCTCTTTGGATTTTATTCCTTTCAAGATATATGACTGATTCTATTAATGGATCAACCAATTCCCAAAATCCATTTACATCACAAATAGACCCAAAAACATATAATGACTTTGAAAAATTGATGTGATTAATCATTACACTTTCACACAATGTTTTTAAATGCTACTCCTCTCAAAGTATATGACCAATTCATTCATTGGATTAACCAATTCTTATAACCCATCTATGTCACAAACCACTCCAGAATCTCCACTTCTGAACATGTAAAGTAAGACCAAATGTCCAAAAATTCCAAGTACAACACTTTGACAAGTGATCAAGTAACCCAAAGTAGGGAAAAACCATTCATTACATACTCATAAGGTGGGGTTTACACATCATGGTGTTGCTTATAAAACAACTTCCAAGATAATCATTTCATATTGTAACACAATGGACATGGAACCCTAAAACACTAAACCCTAAACTTGTTGTAGTCAACTCAATTTCTTAGTTGAAGACAGTCAGATTTTTCAAACCTGATCCATCTCACAACATTGCCATATTGAATGATTAGTTGTTAACCAAATTTCAAGGACCTTCAACCAGTATTGTTATGATGTACCAACCATATATTAAAAGTCAAGATGTCAAATCATGTTTACCATTTTAGCAAATTATCAAGGTGGGTTACACATTGTTATGACATTGCCTATCAACTTTCAAGACATCTAATTCATGCTTTAACACAATGGATAGACTTGATCATGACCAGACCACATTATATCAAATTTGATCCCCTTCTCCATATAATTGAATGGAATATTTAAGCTCATCCACACACTATTTTAAACAGGCATATGCACAACCAACACAACTAAAGCACATACACATGAAATCAATAGGATTATACAAATAATGATCAAAATTGAACTTGGGTAGTGTATTAAGTAGGCTCACTTAGACATATTGCAGTAGATCGACAATGCTCCAATCATATCTTCACTTCAACATCCAATCCCAATGCCACCTTTTTCTTTTCGTACTCCTTTTCCATGCATTTAATGCCTTTGTTATCAAACCAAAGTGGGTGTAGGAATTGCCCACATTTCTTACAAGATGTTGATTCTTGTGAGTGCATGTGAAGAAAATTAGGATGGTATTAATGGCCACATGACGTTGTTTCAATGTCCATGTAAGGGTACTAATCGCCACAAATAGCACATGGCCCCAATTCCAAACTAGTTGGTTCTTTGGATTGGAAGGCTAAATGTACTTTTTCCATTGTGAAAATGGCTTTCAAGGTCCCTTTTCCAAGGCTACTATTGTATTTTTTGAGTCTCATCTTGTTTGTTGTTTTTGTTGCAACTTTTTGCTTAGCTTTTGTGGAATTGCAATCCTAATTTTTTCAAATTCCACCTTAACACCTTCAAGCTTCTCCGTCCCAACTTGTAATTGAACATGTAGAATGTTGCAACCCTATTTTGAGAGAGTGTTAGGATGAAACTCACACTCCCGAAATGGGGACTTGGGAGTCCTCTGGGACTCCCGACATTTTAAAGTTCAATGGCAAAGAGCAAAAGACCTCGCATTGGGGTGTTCTTTATATCATTGAAAAGTTATCGAAGTGTAGATGTCGAAAATGGGCTTGCATGGGCCATTTGGACATCTACAGCACACGTTATGGCAAAGAGAAGGGTCGGGAGTCAAACTGGCAGTTTGACTCCTGACCACTAAAAGTCGGGAATCGACCCGACCCCAGTGCGTGCAGGTGGAGTGCGATATATCATTGGAAAGCTCTGGAGGAGAGCTACAAGTTTGCTTTAAACCTCATCCCAATCAGAGGTTTGAGGAAAGAGTTATGACCTCACAAAGTCTCGGGAGTCCAAACCGAGATAGTTTTGGGACTTCTCCTTAGGAATCCCAGGACAAAAAACCATTTGAATGTAGGTGTCGTGGAGAGACATAAAGAATACTATATGGGGGAAGGTGGTGGCTTCCCCTGAGTTCGGGCCGTGATGAGTCTTATGAGTCCAGAATTGCCTGTGGCTTGGCTTGTCCTAGCACTAAAGGTGCTCCAGAAAGTGAGCTAACCAACTTGTTGGTTGGTTTGATGCAGGTTCGAGTAAGTAACTAAAACTTGTCACTCTCCCTAGTCCCATCCCAGAACTTCAGCATGCCCCTCTACCCCTTCTAATGTTGAGAGCTGGGAGCATGCCTCGAGTTCCTCACCATTTCACTGTTTGAGTAACTTATACCCATCTTGGGTCTAACTAGGAACTTGGGAACGTGTCATAGAGCCTTTGCCATGCTCTTGTTCACCTACAAGCTCTAAAATTTGGCAATCACCTTAGTTTTTATTAATTTAGTCTTTTCCTAAAAAAATTTGGTGGGGGGCAATGAGAATTTCAGTGGGATTTTCGATGGTGGATGGTAATGGATTTTCGAACTTCTTTGTTGTAGCTTTTGTTGATCTTCACCCACCATCTTTCATTTTTCTTAAGTTATTTTGTAAAGTTGCTAATTTTCATTCCAAACTTGTCATCTTTTTTGCATAAAAGTTCCCCAATTGTGACCATATTTTATAAGTCATTTTTTTTCAAGTTTTCAAAGCTCCTAACACAATTGAGTGGATGCATGATCTATTCATGATCAACATAATGGCAAAGTTGAAATTTCAAGGTCAAAATTTCCATGGTTGGAATAGAAGTAGGAAAGTTGAAACTTTAAGGTCAAAATTCCCCAGCCAAAATAAAAATAACAAAGTTGAAATGTTAAGGTCGAAAATTCCCATAACCAAAATAGAAGCAATAAACATGGGCTACTCTAACAACCTTTCCTACTTTGACAAATTGAAAAAAATGCACATTTCAAGTCTTGTTAGTTGCATCCCAAGCTCCTAACACACCTTCAATGCAATCGACCACCACTAAAGCAACAAATGTGAACTTATGTAGTATTGCAAAAAATGAAGTAAAGAATGAACAAGATCTTAAATTTTGTGACGAAATCAAAATTTCGAAAGCTAGATTTCACAAAAACAACTTGTTGTTCATAAAATCAAATTTCAACTAACTCCAAATTTTTTAAACTTGCGGTTTGTTTTTTCAAGCATACATTCCACAACTATCACTTTGGATTGTGTAGCTACAAGATCTACTTGGGCGGTCGTCTTCTTCTCACTCAAGGCTAATACATCCACATTGGTAATTTTGAGTTTGAGGTTCAGTAACTCCTTAAGGTTACACACACAAGTTATTTCTACTTCCAAATTGGGTTTTGTATAAATAACCATTGTGTCCTTGGATACACCAATCTCTCCATGCCCCCTTGCCAAAGAGCACTCCCCTTCCTTTGACATTGTTGACATTGATGCATAAATTGTAATGCCTTCACTTGGGGGAGCAAAAATCCTTCTAAATGAGTGCATGCTCAGTTTGTAATTTATTGGTGAAAGTCGTGTGGCTAGCCTAATCCACCTCTTTTTTGCACTTGACTAAAATTCCTTTCCCAAAAACACTATTAGAAATTTTGTCTTTTGCAACTTGTCTTATGCAACTAAAAAATCTCACATGCAACTATTTTGGAGTTGCATGCAACATGTGCAGTTGCATGCAACATTTTTTAGTTGCATAAGACAAGTTGCAAAAGACAAAATTTCTA
>Ga0209611_10003368_pt1 | contig 27760 bp, 17 predicted proteins | sample S1TSphgellanicum_3_FD_187693 | JGI IMG/M metagenome (GOLD analysis project Ga0209611, IMG submission 187693) | Host-associated microbial communities from peat moss isolated from Minnesota, USA - S1T2_Fc - Sphagnum magellanicum MG (SPAdes) (version 2) | ecosystem: Host-associated > Plants > Peat...
CCTTGAATTGTGACCAAAATAGTCGCATATTAGTTGCATGTGACAATACGTATACAATGGAGTCAAAGGATGAAATGTATTTGTTGACTTTATACTCTTTGTCATTTGCGACTAGTTTTCACATGCAACTTGTTTTAGGCGACTAAAAGGATTTTAGTTGCAAAATGTCTCTTGCGACTAAAATTTAGTCGCAAAGAGCAGTCGAAAATACATGTTTTTCTTCTAGTGTAATGAAAGGCTCAATAAAGATAGAACAATATTCTAGCCATTGAACATAAAGTTAATTCAAGGCAATTCAACGATTAAATAGATAGTATGATAGTGTGCCAATGGCAACAGAAGTCTGATGATAACTGAAACATTTATTTATAATAGGGATAAGCTCGGCAAGGAATTGCGAGTACATGTAGAATCCTGAGTTATGCCATAGTAATAGTTCACAACTACAGGAAATCTAGGATGCGTCGGATGGTGTGAACTAGGTAGTCCACCTTGTTATTAGGAGGCAGTCGACGAATCAGACCGCGCAACCAGCGATAGTGACCAACGCCGGGAACTGAAGACCATGCGAAGATAGAAGTATCCTCAATTTCGTAACAACCTTCACAAACGGTTTCAGGTTCGTCACCAGAAGCGGGGTCGACTTGCAGCAAGATCACCAGGGTGCGAGAGTTCGGAAAAATACGATAGTACCAGGTTCGAGGGGGTTCGACTTCAAGACGAGCACGCACCTCTCGAGGTTCGGGTTCTTCATCATGAGGATGCTGTGTCAGGGTAAGATCTAGAAACGACTTCGGAGGCGGTTTTTCATTCGCTTGTGCGGCTTGCAGCCCGTAAGATGTGACCATGCGCGACACCATAATTTCAAGGAAAGGGAAAGGTCAGATCTTCAATCAAAATCAAGGCGACAATGAAGGTGTGGAGGACTTGTTACATTGAGGTGCGCAATTGTAATTTATAGATCGAAGAAAAGGAAAGGAAGGCGTGAGTAACGGCTTAGGACCATGGTAAAGTAAAACTATAAGGTCAAAGGGAAAAATTGAAGGTTTGGGTAAAGGTTGTTGGGGGGAAAATGGAAGAGGTGAAAAAATGTTTCTCCTTCACCTTCCATTGGCCACCAAGCTTTGGATCTACCTTCACTCCCTTCTCCTTCTTTTTAAAAGGCGGATTCGGATGATTGGGAGGTCTCTTTGCCTCGAGGATAATTTTCATGCAATCTTGAACACTTGTTTGACAAGCTTCTTGAAGAGGAAAATAATGTTAGGTCTTGGTAGAAGGAAGAAGGAAGAAAAGTAGAATGAAAATCTAGTGATAGTGTTGGAAGGTTGGAACTCTAGAGAAATCTCAAAAACCCTTTCAGGTTTCATAGCATAACTTTTCACTATCGTAGCTGCGAATCTTAAGATTTGGTAGGTTTGTGCGCCTTGTTGTTAGCTTTCCAGAGAGCTTTGGCAAGCCAAATTTGAACAATCTACATGTGAGAAACAACATTTTAAGTGACTAGTGATCTGCAGCAAGGTTTAATTATCATCTTTGTAAAACCCTTTCGGGTTTGGTGGTATAACTCCTTACTGTCATAGCTGCAGATCTTAAGATTTGATAAATTGGTGCACCTTGTTGTTAGCTTTCCAAAAAGCTATGGCAAGCCAGATTTGAACAATCTATGTGTGAGAAATAACATTTTAAGTGACTAGTGGTCTACAGCAAGGTTTAATTACCATCTTTGTAAAACCCTCTCGGGTTTGGTAGTATAACTCCTTACTGTAGTAGCTGTAGATCTTAAGATTTGGTAGGTTGGTGCACCTTGTTGTTAGCTTTCCAGAGAGCTATGGCAAGCCAAATTTGAACAATCTATGTGTGAGAAATAACATTTTAAGTGACTAGTGGTCTGCAGTTATGTTGGACATGGTGTTAAGTCCTTAAACATTGGTTTGGATGAATGACAATTTGATATAAAGTCCTAGAACGTGTAGTGTGTGAGCTTGAAAAAAATATATCTATCAGTTGAAATCGTAAATAATGCATAGGAAGTAGGTTACTTAATTTCAACTACAAACGCAATCTAACATCTAGAATTGTACTTGCATTCTTTCCTTCACCAGTAGCATTTATGCTTTCAAGCATAATCACCTTGTAGAACCGGGAGTAGAGGGACGGAAAGTCACCTCACAGATAGTCATAGCACAGTAACACTACTGGTCTTCTTACTTCACCTCCCAAATACTTGGTGAATGTAATTGTTCAGACTATCCCATTCCCTTATATGGTAATAGTGTTATTCCCCCAATCATGTGCCACTTTAACATCCCTCAACCATTGTTTCCCCAACAACATGGAATAACTAGAATCTATCACACTATTATGAAGTATAGTAAATGTAGTTATGTAAGAAATGCCATGAACATGTAATTTCAGATCTATAATCAAACCTACTAATTTTGTGGTTGTTTGATCTACCATCCTTAGATTATATGGTGCAGGTTTAGGCTTTGGAAGCCCCAACCTCAATTTCAATTATTCTATGATGATATTAACTCTAGAACCTCCATTCAACAACACATCCTCTATTGTATTTCTTCCTAATCTATACTTGGATAACTGCCATATGATTATTAAATTCTTCGACAACTGTCCCTACCTCTAATATTGAAAAACCAACTTGTTTTTCTATGGTTACTCCATTTAGATTCTAATTTTTTTCTAGTTTTAGTTTCTACCAAAGATATCTCTTTAACTCAAGGGTTATTTGAAGTAATTGTTTCAAGTTCAAAGTATAACTTATTTCTAGCATTTGCTTATTAATGTCTAGAAAAATTTCTTCTATTGTGATCAATTTTTCTTATGAATTCACTACCTCTAGAGATTTTTATGCTTCCACAAGAACAATATTTGGCATACCTGGCTAGGTTGTCTTCCATCCTTCCATGGATGTGGATGGCCTTTTTATCCGGGTTTGTGTTTTCTGAATCTATTGAATTATCTCCACCATTGACTTCTTCAACAATTCTTCTTTTTCCTAGTCAATAACACTTTTTGTTTTCCTTGGTTCTCTGTCCTTGAACACTTGTTCTTCAGTTGCTTTATTTTTTGTTGTAATAATAACATCCACCACATTCCCATCTGCAATGACTATTTGTGTCTCAGCAACAAGTTGAACTTTTGATACTATCATAAATTTCCCATGAAAAATCTTTTGCATCTTAATAAACTTTGGATAGTCTATCATTTTATGTCCATTCAAACCACAAATGTGACATGTAGGGTAAATGCATACTATGGTGTCCCTTTTTTTGCGTCATGGTAAAAAAAATTTAGACCCTTTAACTACATAATATTTCCTAAGTTCATTTTTCATTAAATTTTTGTAAAAAAGGGACTCACATATATGATCTATATTATCATAGGAATAACATATTAAAAAAGGAAAACCATATGTCCATATTTTGGTTTAAGGGGGACTTTTAAACTTGTGTGTTAAATTCAGTCATAGTCCTTATTTAGTCCCTAAATGGACTCATAGATCTTGGGTTATTAAATTATTTGTATAATGGTACTTTATCACAAGTTGTATGATCAAAATGAATATTAAATTTTTTATTAACGATGCCATTATAAATGAAAGTGGGCATTTAAGTATTTTTTTGGAAGGCCATAATCATAAATTCGAATAGAGTACTTTTCAATATAATATGTTTGAATTTGATTCAAGTATTCTCATTGAAAGAGTTTTAAAATATATTATAAAAAATGTACAACACATATTTATTGTAAAAAAAAAAATTAATCAAAAAAATCATTTTAAAGGTGATGAAAACACCAAAAACTGTGTAAAAATGAATTTTTTCCATGGTCGTTTTTGGTCCACTGTAATATGCATTTGCCGTGCATATGAAGATGTCTTCTAAGATTTTTCACTTTATTGAGTTGCTTATGTAACTACATTGTAGTCTGCTCCTTCTTTCTACATGTCTCCACATTATAATTAGTCATTCCACAATTTGTGCAAAACTTGTTAGTCTTCCCTATTTTTTGGTGGTGCTACCTATTTTGTATTATGTGGTACTAATAGTGCACTCCTTGCTTTGGCAATAGTCATTCCTTCTTCACACAACATCGTTGCCTTTTTATGTTGTTGGAGTGTCAATTGCTTCATCCTTGTAGTCACAATTTTGAGGTATGATTGTAAGCTCGCTCTAAACACAATAGTTAGGAAACTGTCCATGGTTGGAACTTGTAAACCGTGAACCAACTTCTAAATCCACTCATAATAAACCTCCACCCTTTTAATTTCCTCCTGCTTTATGTTTATCAGCTCCATGCATATTTGCTCATCATTTTAAGTCTTTCGATGACATTTGCAAAATGCTTGTGTAAACTCCAAAAAAATATAGTCACGAAATTCTAACATGTAAATGACACCAACCCGATGCCATATCTTTTAACTTATAGTTAAATGCATTGATGATATACTCTTCAAAAGTTTTTGCATTTGCTTTCACTACAAAATTGAACACTTTGACATGACCATCTAGGTCAACATCTTTTTTGAAATCAAGATACTTAAGAACTATCATGTTTGGCCTAACATAATGGCCATTTTTGTGGTAAAAAATCCTTGAGTTGTGATAGATGGTTCTTAATACCCTCCTTTTGGATTTTCAACATCTATACTTATGTACCCACCAGCAACTATTGAGCTCATTAGTGCTATGTATGTAGTTCTATGTACACGAATAGTCATTATTGGATTAATAAACACCATTTGTGGTGTCCCAACAACTTTAGTATTCATCGTTGGTGGTCTCAAACTCCTACTCAAATTCCTTCTCATCGAAAGTCCACCCAATCCATGACTCAAGTTTACTACAGACCCAATAATTATTCCCCTTCTAACAACATTCACGCTAGACGCAACAACCATTTTCACTCTTGTGGTTGTTATGACCACATTAAATGATTGAATAACCTATATCCTAGCATATTATCTCCAAGTTTTAACAACTACCGATGGATGAATTCGTCGACACTGTGGTCCCAATTGGCTTCCTAACTCCATGCCTCTTAATCTATTTTGAACTACATGAATTCCTAGTTCTTATTCTTATGGATGATCCATTAATGTTCCTATCACATGCTGTAATTCCACATGTCTAGCAATACTTGCTTTAATGTTAAAAGGCACAAAAGGACAATCCATAATTGCATGTCCTTTTTCATAGAATGCATAGACTCTTGAAAGTAATTTGACTACTTCCGAATCCATAGATTTGTGATTCTGTGTTTCGGTTATGTACCTTGTTTGATCCAACTCTAGATTTCCTTGATGTGAGTATGACTATGGTACTTCATCCAATACATTCACGTATGCCTCTGCATATTCAAATGATCATAGGTAATTTTCCTTGGTCTTTTCAAGCACATCGATATTAGTGTTTTCTTCCACCTCCCAGTCTTCCATTGGTTCATAATAATCTGGAGATGCAGATTGATATCCAAACCTAGGTTGATACCTCTTATAATATCCCTTCCTAAAGTAGTCATTGATTTTAGACTTGAGATTTCCTATGGCTGATTAAATACTACAAAAGTCCCTGCTACATCTTAATCTTTATGATTCTAAACCATTGATTATAACTGAGAAATATATTGCACCCACTAATTTGGGTGAGTAGTCAACTGCATTTCTTTCCATGAAGATCATCATCTGTAAATGTGCCTTCTCTGAAGACCCCTAGTCCATACTTCACGTCGTACCACTTTTTGTGGTAGAAATGACCTGTGCCTTGCAAGTCTTTCCTCTATTATCAAAACTTATCTATCTAACGTCATATTCCAATATGGGATTTTTGTAAGCCTTGCATACTCCTCTCCATTTTCAAGATTATCTTTTGTTTGTCTTTTAGTGATTTGACAATTTGCCTCCAAGTCCAATTGTCACTGTAAACTTTGGGTCACCATCCAATTCATCTTGCTTCACAATCCTTCATCCTCAAAATCTATAGGTTGCTTTACAATTCTTATGACGTCAACTACTTAAACCTCTAATATTTTCTAACATACCCTTTTAAATTTTGAATTGAAAACCAAAACCTTTCGTTTAAACACTCTCATCTACAATACCACAATAGAAACTGTAAAAAACCCTTTTATTATTGTAAAAGAAAACGGAAAAAATAAAATTCCCCACAAGATGGTTGCCAAATGGTAGAAATGAATTTAATTCCTACAAAATTATTCACATTACTATAACAACATATTTGCACTACAATATGTAGACATCATAATTTATGCCTTGATTCCAGACACACCTAACTCTAGAGTTCATTTAAAACACCAAATTCATAGTTATTTCCTATAATCAAAATCTATACTTTAAAATACAATGTTGAAAAATTTGAAAACAAGATTACAATTCATTTCATTATATTTTGATACTATAGAATATTCACACAACAATATGGATATGGAATCACTACAAAAGTCTATACTTATCTATTTACTAAAAAATCAATTATAATTATAATAAAATTCCATGTTCTATTGAAATGAAATCAAAACAAAAAAAAATTGTGGTATATCAAAATAGAATCTATGGTTTTTTACTACAAAGTACCCATAGCTATTCTTACTCTCCAAAAACTGTGTGTTTAAGAATGAATTTTTTTCTCCCAAATCTCCCCTCTTTGGGTAGTCCCAAATCACATCATCATGATTCAAAATCAACAAGAATTCAAAATTCAAACCTACAATGTTCCATGATTAGTCCCTATCCTAAATGCCTTGTTCATTCAAACCATGTAATCATCCTACTCCCTTAACATGGAACTTTAAACTCCCCTTTCATTTTTTGTTTTTTTGTTATGAAATGATGTTGAACAAGCTTTGAGCTCCCCTTTCTTTTTTTGTTTTTTTTATGAAGCAATGTTGGGGGAGTTTTGAATTCCACCTTGTTTTTTTATGAAGCAGTACTAAGGGAATTTCAAACTCCCATTTGTTTTCTATGGTTTGATGTTAGGGGAGTTCAAAGCTCCAAAACAATGGTAGTAAGAAGTACCTATGCTACCATCATTAGGAAATCCTAACTCCTTTTTTGGTTTTTTATGATGCACTACTAGGGGAGTCAATTGCTTTTGTGACAAACTATTTGAACTTCTAAATGAAAATGAAAAAAAAAGTAAAATAATTTAAAGGAGATAAAAGGATAAAAATAAGTTCACAAACCATGGTTTTGTTTTAGGATGGCATTTCAAATGAAACCCAAATGGGCAAACCGATTTGTTAAAAACATAATTACCAAATTGAATTTGGTTAGTTTTTATTGTTTGTTGTAATCTAGTAATTCAAAATTACTACTAGTGGATGTAAGTAGTTAAAAAGTCATTCTATCCATTGTTCTAGGTGATGGTTGAATTGATTCATCCATTTTAGTTACACTCTACAAAATTTGTGGTTACAAATATTAATGTAGAACAAGGGGAAATTATTATCATATATACATGTAAACTTGTTAAAGGCAAGAATGTATTATAATAATTAGACCAGATAAGCATAGGGAATAGGCACTGTGATGTCTATTTTGAAACAAGTTGGATAGAACATGTTCAGCAAATGTAAGGTAGGTGAGATTAAGATTATTGAGGTGGAATCAAATGATGATTTAGGTGGGAAAGTTGAGAATTAAGGAGGCTCTAGATTTTTTTGGGGGTTTTTTTCTAACTAGTTTTTTTTAATGTCCAATATTGGGAATATAGAGAAGATAGAGAGCAAAACAATACTTATGGAAGTAGAACAATTTTGAAGAAGTACACAAAGTTGTTGAATTATGATTTTTGATATTATTTTTCTATATATTTTTCCATGATTTGTTGTTTCTTTCCTATATATTAATATGAGAAATAAACTATGGAAAAATTATGACAAATTCATAACTATGTAGACTTTTGGACTGTGAGGAATGTGGTTGTTGAAACATTTTGGATTATGTATGAATTTCTAGTATAGATTTTGTATAACTAAAACTAAATATGTACAAGAACAAAAACTATAATTGAAATATTGTTAGAATATTAGGATTTACCAACACCCTTTTTAAATGCATACCTTTTGTCACATATCATCATGTAGTACTCAATTTTTTCACGCTTGTTTCACATGCTAATTAAGGTTTAAAAGAATTTAATAACAGTCCATCAACGCTTTGAACAACAATTCCAAAATTGCCATTGGCAACAACCCATCCCATCTTCACTTTCCATGTGAGAATGGAAGTGGTTATTTTTTTTGACCAATTTTTCTCAAGTAATATGTGTATGTTTAAACATGATTTTTTTTCACATAATATAATACTCACATCATGAATACAAAAATGGGTTTTGAGTTTAGGGTTTGTTTACAATACCCACATCATTTTGACCACGTATTTGTTGGTATGTGTGCAATACCCAAGCATCTTATATGAATGCATTTGTTTTGCGAATAATCCCCACATTTTTAAAACTATGATGTTGATATGAATATTTGTACAAATTTCTTTGTGGGGCCTTGTGAGTCATGGATTATAATACCACAAATTGTTAAACTTTAATTCCATAATTTTCCTTAGTATTAATGATTTGAATCATGATAAACCTCCAAGTAATAATTATTAAGAGTTGACCTTTGGATATTTCAGCATAGAAGACTCTTTTATTTAAATTGATGCGAGGCTTAGTTAATTTTAAGACTTAGTAAACCTTTTTAAGTGCATTATCCTTTTATGTTATAGAAAAGGGAAAGGGGATGTAGAATTAGATGTGATTTATTGATATATTAGGGATACAAACCCATAATTAACAATAACATTTTGCCATGACAATATTAAGTTAGTTTGTAGAATAATCTTCAAACACGAATGATGTACTTAAAAGATTTTTAGGATTCAGTCCTAATACATCTTTATTTAGTCCTCACTTTTATCAGACTCTTAAATAAAATCAAAATCAAATTTAAGTATTAACATTTCCATTTGAGTGGCCTCTGGTGAATTACAAGTTAGTAAATAACTTTAAGGGGATAGATCACAATTGCAAAAATTCCAGAATGCGACGAATGGTGCGAGCTAGGTATTCGGCTCAATGCTCCATAGAAAGAGGGTTGATTGGGCCTCACAGCCAACAATAATGGCCATTAGTGGGAACCCAAGTTCGACAATGAAGATAAACATCATCGTCTTCACATTGACATTCTTCAAACCTTTCTGGTGTGGCTCCACAAGCAGGAACAAATTCTAAATAGATTGTTAAGGCATGTGGGTTAAGAAACAATTGACGATCCCATGCCAAACGATCGATTCGAATGCGCACCACTCTTTTGGACGGTTTTTTTTGTGCAACCATTGAGAGACATTCACGTCAAACGATGCTTCTTCAAACTCTTCCTTTTTTACTAATGAAACTAGAGGATTCGAGGGCGTAACGACATCATCCACCATGACTAAATTCTTACTTGCATCAACAAAAACCAAGAGGTTAGCAGAAACAATGTGGTACTTGCGTTCAGAAGGGGTCAAAGTTTTTTTTATTTAACAAATTAGGGTAGGCGTAAAGTGTGGGAGTGACGGCAGAACCTCATGAAAACTCGAACATCCTAGATTTAATGGATTCATCGAACCCTAATTTCGACGATGGATCTAGAAGTATGTGGGGGTTTTTGTGATGCAAATTTTAATTTTAATTTATTATGTACTACATAGTTAATTAATGCATGGAAGAAAAAATAAGTAGGGGATATTAAAAGAGTAAATGGTACATGGGGATGTTACTTCAACCATTGAATTGATTTAATCAAGTAAGGACTCAAGGATGTTTACTTGTTAATACCGATAAATTGTCCTAATAGTTAGTTATTTGAAATAATTAAGATGAAGAATTGGGATGTGAGGGTCAACGAACGGAAATGATAAGGATCAAGCAACCTCATCAAGATATCTAAGATAAGGGGAAGGATGAATCCTCCAATCCCATTAATCATGAAGATTGTCATCTTATTTGATTAGAGGATGGAATATTTTTTATGTCTCATTGGGCCCAAGAATTCTCATCCTAAAATCAATTGGAGGGCAAATCATTCTCAATTCTCATTGGCTCTTGAAGGATGAGGAGGCCATTGATTAAAGGGGAGGATTTCGAAGCTTCCATTGGGTAAGGGGAACAAGCTTAAGGAAAGGTCATGGAGGCTTACCAGGGGAGAGAGGAATATCTTGTGTTGGGGAAAGGGGAAAGGAGGAGAATGAATGTGTGAAGAAAAGATTAATTCTTATGTGTGGAAAAGTGTTGTTCATGAAAAAAATGTGTGCAAGAAATAGGCATGGAAGGAATTCCATGACAAAGCCTCTAGAGTTTTATTTCAAATAGTTGTTCCTCCCAAATCCAGTGTTGGATTTGTGTCAAACTTAAAATAATTTTTGTTTAGGAAGTGTAGAAGGTTCTCTCCAAATTCCAGCATCATCGGTTTGGCTGTAAGGGAACCCATTTGTCGGGAATAGAGGGTGTTTGTAATGGAGTTCATGGAAAGATTTCCATGACAAAACCTTTGGAGTTTTATTTCAAATAGTTGTTCCTCTTAAATCCACCATTGGATTTGTGTCAAACTTAGAATAGTTCTCGTTTAGGAGGTGTAGAAGGTTCTCTTTAAATTTCAACATCATCGGGTTTGATGTAAGGGGCCTACACTTGCTGGAAGTAAAGGGGGTTGAAATTGTCTGTTTTTTTCCTTAATCTAAACAAAGTGATTTTTAGTCCCAAGGCTTAACTCTTGATCAAAAAAATAAAAACTTATAAAATTTTGTAACATGGTTCTTTTTTAGATTAACTTTTCAAAAATCCAATGCATGTTAGATTAGGAGGTTATATGTAGATGTTATGACAAATGGAACAAAAGGGGTTCAACCATCAAGCGTGACATTGAATGAATATCAACATAATGCCCCTTCACATTCCATCATGGTGAGTTACGATTCTCCCACAATGTCTTTGTATTTTCCAAGTGGACACAACGCATTAGATTTTTAATGAACTTCATTGCATTACATTGAACCACCTTACTTCTTAGACTACAACTACATAGTAGTTCCACTTTCAAACGGGTTTTGTGAGTGCATATTTTCATGTTGAAGGTGTGTAAGAATGCCTCACAGGCCTAAAAAGGCATGCCAAGAAGGTGATCATGGAAATGCCCCACCCAAAAACACAATGGAAGAGTTGCATGGGTTCACAAGGGATAAAAGGTAGGCAATGCATGCATTGACTCTTATGTGGTTAAGTGGTTACTTCATCAACATCTAGACAAAACACATGGTTTTCAAATGGAGGTGGGAAAATTTGGGCATCCTTCTATTTGTCTTTGGGGGGCAAAAACAAATAGACCATGAATCCATGATTTTTTGTAGTTTGAACAACCCCCAAGAAAATTTAATAAAATTTTTAAAAGGTAATTGAGTAGGTAAAAAAGAAAGCTAAAGCTAAGTGGGATCAACTTTAAATTAAGGTGTAACACTTATAGGAAATTTGATGTACAATTAACCTTTGACAAGTTAAAACTCATTGACATTCTTGCATGGGATGTGGGGTTCATCCCACGAAATGTTTTGTCATTAATTAAAAAAGACAACAATATTGTTGAAGCAATTTAGGCAAGTAAAGTTGCCTATGTAAAGCCGTGTAGGTTACATGGGACGTTCAAAATTGAAAGTCAGAATCCACCAAGGGTGTTTGGGAAAAAGAGATGCAATGATATGTACCATGAATAAAAAATGATTCATGCATAGTAAATTTTTAATTAGTTATATTATTGTTTTTTACATCTAGTTTCCATCCCCCAATTAAATCATGACTAATTTACAAGTCTATTCTTGAACCAAACTTCAAGGCACAATGAAGGAGGCCTTTGTGATAAATGCAATCTAGTTTGCATTTCAACATTGCCAACTTTAACTACAACATGTTGTGTTCTTTCCAACCAAACCCAAAAAAAATTGTTATTTTTAAAATTACATTTGTAAATATTTAATCACATAAATCACTAAGTAATGTGGCAAATGACAACATGTCACGTGGCATTATGATTTTGCAACTATATCAATTTAACAACTTGTTGGTTTTTGAGGTAAAATATCCCATTATTTTCAATTTGTGGTTAATATATATTTGTGATGTGAAATTAGTTAGTCAAAAGTACCATATTTGACCTTTACAACTAACAACAATTCAATTTCTCATGATGACAACATGGCATACCATGTGGCAATAAAGTGTTGCAATTATAACCAACATCATGATTCATGATACTAAATTTTATGAAATTTCATTTATTAGTTAATTGAAAGTATCATTGACCTTTGTGACTAAGGGCTTAATCTCCCATGATGATGATGTGGCACATGGCATTCCATATGGCAACAAGATGTTGCAATTATAATCAATTCATCATGACTCATGGGCAAAACATAACATAATATATGCAATTAATAGATGAATGTTGCAACTATAAGACCTTGGTTATTAGATAATAGATTAACACATGATGGCATCACAAAAAAAAATACAAAACCCAAAGATGCATTGTTGTGACCAATATAATCATGACAAGTGACAACAACAACTGATCCCCATTGTGTAATTAATGGTGAATATTTACATCTTCAAGCAAAAATATATAAAATAGAATCTTGACATGTGGATGCAACAAAACACTATACATGTGATTATTAGATGAACATTGTAACTATAAGTCACTAGTTATTTAATGATAAAATCACACATGACAATCATAGATATTGCAAATGGAAACATAGCCTAAGTAGCCACTAGGTAGGCCTCTAGGTAGCCTAAATTATCCTTACATAATTTAAGTAGCTTAGGCAACTTTTAGGTGGCTATAAGCACCTTGGGTGGATCCATTAGGAACCACCTCAACAAATGGTAAAAGGGTACAGTCACATTAACATGTACCATTAGTAGTCATAACCACTATTTAATTATGTGTGTTTCAAATTATAAAAAAAATAAAAATTACAAATGGATTTTTTTAATACATCATTATTTTCAATATATTGATATACATATTTGAAAAATTTAGAATCAATTTAATGAATACAAAATGCACAATAACATTTTTTATACTATGTAGCTAGTGTTTTAAAGTAGTAATTAAGTAGTAAAAACACAAAAAACACGATTGGAATTTTTTTAATGACATATGTTTGGAAATTTTTTAATATAAATCTTAACATAATAGTATTAACAAGATTTTAGAGATTTTAAAAACTTTTTAAGATGATGTATTGGAAAGATTCCAAAAATATTTTTGAAAAAAACAGTGAAAATGTTCATATGTTTAAAGGGGTGAGTCTAGCTGCTATTAAAGTGGTTGGACCTTGAACAAGTAAAACTATCAAAATTATATTTATGGTTTTTTTTTATAAAAATATTCATAGTCATAAAAAAAAAAAAAATTCATGTTTATCCATTGCATGCCAAAATATATGATCTTAAATGTTCATTGGAATCAAAAAAATGTGGGAGTTATGGCAATATTGATTTCCTAATTGTAATGGCCCTTTTCATAATCATCCTCCTAACTTTGGAAATTCATGAGTAGATAATACATATTCAATTTATTACATAATAAAAAATCAAATAAAATGCCTTCTAAAGTACCTATGAAAATTATTTCAAAATACAAAAACCAAAACATGTTTCAAACTTGTGTTCCTAACCAAAAGGTTCAAAAAATGAAAACCCTATGACATTCTTGAAACTTTTGTAATGCAATGATTAGGAACATGCAAAATAAAACATGTTTTTTATGTAATTAAATATTCAATTTCTAAACAACCTAGATAATGTAATCATTATAACATTCTAGTGAAAAGCCTCATTTAAGTGTTTCTTATGATTTTTAAAAGTTTGATAAGTCTAATAAAATGAAAGGGTGATATTTTTAATGGGTTCACACAAAAATATTTATGCCCAAGTAAACCTCTTTAGGTAAGCCTTTTTGTAACTTAAGTAACCTTTATGTATGTGCTTAAATAACTTGGGTGACCTAAGGTAGGTTGAATAGGTCACTTAAATATAATAGGAAAAATGTTTATTAAAATGTGGTTATATTTTATGTTAAAGTCAAAGCATGGTTGGGGTACCCAAAAGGACTATTTCATTTTATATTCATTAGACCCCCTTATTTAAGCATGTTGTTGAAACTTAATGACACATTCATATTGAATGTTTGATTTTATTTGTAAATAGATACATTACAAAGGTATTATTTTATGCATAGGATGTCAAATTTGAACAAGTTTAAGGATTCCTACCAAGTCTTTGAGAAAAATCTAGGACTTTGTCTCATGAAAAAAAAATTCAAATACTCATAAGGAATGTTTAAACAATTTTTTTGGCCCAAGATTTTTATCACAAACACCTTATGTGCTAATATGTATAAAATGTATGAATGTGACAAAAACCAAATGCTCTATTATAATGTAAAAAGTTTCAAAAAGTCAAATTTTTGGGAATTTTGGGCCACTGATAAAACATGATCCACATTGGATAAATTTTACTATTTTCACTTTCATAAGTGAAAACATGTTAACCCAATTTTTAAGTTATGTACATAGTAGCTAATCGTTATTAGTTGGTAACTGATGAAATAGTATTATTTTGAGACTATTTCAATTATTATTGGATAACAAGTCCTTAAGTTAACCGGCTTGTTATGTGAACCAGTAATTAGTCTATTACAATAACTAGTGGTTAACAAAACATGTTGATTTAAAGTTGTAACAATAATTCTTAAAACTTGATTTTGAATTTGTACTAGCTAGTGAGTATTTAACATCACTGTTATTTGGTACAAATAGGAGGATTTTGATGATGATGAAAAAGAAATCTTTTATTTTTTGTAAATCTTGGAGTTTTTGTTTTTGAACAAATATATATATTTGATTTTTGAAGTTTTTTCCTTTCTAATTTTATATGGAGGATTGACATTAGTTTTGTTTTTGGTGAATAGCCAAGAAAAATCTTATTGCTCTTGTTTTTCCATGTTTTCATATTAGGAATAAATCACACTTGTTGATGATTTTAGTAAACCAAAATTAAAAATAAAGAAGAGAGAAATTTATAAATTAAAAAAATGTAAAACACTCTTAACAAAATAATAGATACTTTAGAGGCCTATATAAAATTTAGAACAAAATTATTTCATTTGACATGAAAAAAATTGGTGAAATGTAAAACAAGTCATGAGAAAAATGAAAAAAAAGGTGAAATTTGGGAATCCTTGGAATGAGTCCTTAGGGTTCAAATGTGGTACCCCAATCATGCTTGGACTTGTTACATTAAAAAAATTGGTGCAATGGTAAAAATCTTGCCCCTCAATGTGCAAGTCAAAGGTTCAAATACTTATTTTTATAACTTATCTACACTAGTTTAATCTAGGTAGTTGAATTTTCGCTAAGGTGCATAAGCTACATTGTTATGCCACTTAGGCTCCTACCTAACCCATATTTCTAACTTAAGCAATTCATCCCAAGTATGTTAAGTTGTTTAACCTAGATTTTAACATGTACTCTTCTATGTCATGTTTTGGCATAATGAATTAACCCAAACATTTACATACTTAGTAAACCCTACCATCCAATAAAAAGTTGACAAATAAATTTTACACCCAATTCAATATTAGTCATGTGTGATTAATGGTTCACATAACATTTAGTGGCAAAGGCTAGTTGTATTATCAAATAATCATTTCTTATTTTATGAGAATGTTGAGATTTTATTTCATAAATTTTCATGGTGTGACATGTAAAATGTAAAGTGATGTGAATGCCATCTCAACTTAGTCATTTTACTTGACTAAATGTTATAAAAGATGATATCTTATAAAAATGACATGTGTCAAAAAAACATTTCCCACATGTTCATGAAAATATCAACCTCATGTGTGTAGCAATATCCTCATCCATCACTGGCAACGTCATCATCTTGGTGGGTCTTTTAAATAGGTAGGTTCACAAGCACATAATAATAAGTCAATAGCTTGAAAAATAGGCTAGGATGGTGGGTGTGTTAGTTCTAGGTAGATGGGTGTGGTTGGATTTAGAAAAAGAAAATTTAGGGAAAGGCAGGGCTAAGCCAAAACCATAACTAAATCAAAGTGTGCTAACCTGTGTGGTTAACAAATGGATAGGAACGAATAAATTAATTGAAAAAACAGTAGGGCATCAAACCACATACATCCCCAACTGGTATAGTCATGAGGTCTGGTTCACTCTGGCCCAAATACACTTTAAAAAAACCAAACCAGGTTTTTATGTATATTGTAAAGTCCTGGCATTACAATTCACAGCCGCAGTGAACCAGCACCCACCAGTGCACCATCCACTGGATGGCCATTATGACTCAGTTGTGGATGAACCTTAGCTGAGTTAATATTTGGTTTCACCTTGGTAACCAATTTTGTAGGAAATAGGTCTCATATATAGGTACATAGGTAAGAAAATAGGTAACTACCAGGTAAGTAGATGATTTATGCGTTTATACATAGTTAATGGCTGTTTTTATTACTTACCTACCAACAACCTGCTTGTGAGTAGTTGGTAGGTAGATAGAAAAAAAAAGGAATTGAGCAAAGCACCATGGTTGGCTAGGGAACTTGAACTCAACAGAAAACTGTTTCTTGACCACTTACCCTTCATCCTTCGTGGTGCACTGGTGGGTGCTGGTTCACTGTGGCTACAATTTACACTTGTGAACTGAGAGTGGAGCCAAAGGTTTGCATCGAGCTGCCAGGGCTTACCAGGCATAAAACACGATGCAGCTCTCCCGTCAGCCATACGCGGGAATCCAGAGTTCTGCAAAATGGACTGCCCAACGCAGGGTGTTTTATGTAACGCTATGATTCCTTTCCTGCACCGCCCTGTGAACCCACCATCATCGCTGCCCTCTTGTTCTAGGAAGACCTCTATTTATTGCGTTGGTGGGCTTTAAAAACCTATTTTAAATCCGCACACTCTGATGACACATCTTGTCTACAAGATTGCGAACACTCTCTGGACACCTGACGAAGGTCCAGTTCACGCAGGCACCAAATGTTGAAATGTTGGAATCTGAAATTGTTGGAAGCTCCACAAACAATTAATTGCTCAAAACAGTATGGTCATTGAGTCACTCATTTTGGACAGTTCCAGAAACAGTTCGCTGCAGCCCCGAGTGTGAGCATTATTATACCGTTTTGCAACCCCCAGCCAGTACAAGAGTTCTGCCTCCCACCCAGCACTAGGTCTCTGCCAATTTTTCTTTGCTCCCTTGATCAAACTCCATTGTAGTTTAGAATAATAAAGAGCATCTCCAGTGGTGCTCAGTATGTGACCCTGCAAGAATATTTTTCACTTAGTTATTTATTTTTTCCAACCCCACCCATAAAACTAAAACTGGGACTGCAAATAGTTGGAAGACTACCAATAGCTGGACCAATCAAACTCTCTAGCTAATCAACCGCAGGTGTAAGCATTTGCTGTGCCTTTTATGAGCATATGCATTTTGTGCAAAAATGCTGAGCCAAACCCATTTTGCTGGGCGAAACCAGCATGTTTTGACTTTTCTTACTCCAATTTTAGTTTACAGTCCCACATTCTGAGCACCCATGGAGCTGCTCTGGTCTAAACCGAGCTCAGCTACCTATTAGTACTGCTGGATACCAGCCACATGCAAGGCTGAAACCACGGTCAGACCCACAAGTTTTATAAACACAATATTCCCTGATGCCACTGAGTGAATCACACAGAAGGGGGCTGTGCTCACGTTGCAGTAGCTCTTGCGGTCGACTTGCTGGACCCTTCCCTGTTAACCCACCATGAGGCAGGTATTGGACATAATGTTGTAATGTCTCCTGACCAGCAAAGTCGATGATGCACTTTCTCTGATCTAATAATTGATAATAATATACTTACCAGAGAGTACCTACTCTTTCGTTTATAGAAGACGTGTCGCTGGTAGCAAGCGAGCCAAGGAACACACAAAAGGTTCGCACATGGAAAGAGCAACACAGTAAATCAATCTAAGAATGTGCAAGGAAGGATGGACGCTTTGGGTGACACTCATCCCAGTCCCAGCTTAAAGGGTGTCACCTTTACCAATATGATCAGACATGTTGGGTGGGTACCAATCAGGAACTCAGGTATATGGACTAGTACTTGCCCTGGTATCAAAGAATTGTCCAGACCAGTACCAGTAATATAGAAGACAATATCAACCTAGTAACAGTACCTACCTGCCTGGTAGGGACCTGAGGTAATATCAGCTTCATACCAAGGCCATATCAGTCTCAATACCAGGTACATATTTGCCTTATACCAACTAAAATCCACCCTTGGATCCTAATGCCAATACTAGGCTGATATGAAAGATTAAAAAAAGATTCAATAGCATAACCAGGCGGGTATGAACTGGCCTAGTTAATTTTTTTAATCCAATACTGGTAGCAAATTGGTATGAATTTTTCTTAAATATCGAATATCAGTACCAGCTGCTATGGTAAAAAGTCAATACCAATTGTTGGCTGGTTCTCACTCCTTTTTCATAACCATGGGGGGGGTCTCTGCCAAAAAACATTCTGTCCCCCCACACAACATCAATAGACAGGGTTTTTGATCTACTGGGTCAAATTTTAGAAGACCCACCCATTATCAATCCGCCTTTCCAAACAATAGCCTTGGTTACCAATCTCCTCTGTCATTATTTTGATGATGCTCACTTGTTATACATACGCGTCAGTTTTTAAACAACTGCCTACAACAATGTCAAGGTAAGTTAGGCTTTAGGGTTTAGGTACTTTCTTGTGATAATGGTGGATATTTTGACTCTTATAAATCTGATTATGAGATTGTGAGGCAGATTAAGGTTTTAGGGTTTAGGTACTTTCTTGTGACAATGGTTCCTTCTCTTTGATTTTTTGGTTCTTATAAATTGGATTATGACATTGGCAAAGCCAAGGAAAGATATAGTTTATATTATCAGACATGCTCTAGATCTTCCCATTACAGTAGGATAGTTGGCAATAGTTTTAAGGTTAAAAGATTAAGAACCTAGTGGAGAGGAATATGCAAAGCTCTCCATCAGTATTTACTTTCCCTTCATGTAATACTTGACCCATAAGGTCTTTTTTTTAATCTCTGCAAATTTCATACTAGGAGGGTAGGTTCTCTTCCTGGTTCGAAATCAGAACCTGTAGGTATGGTATCGATAATTGACCCTTATGCCCTTGTTATAACTGGGCGATTTCTCAATAACTGACCAACACCGGTAAATACCCACCCAACACTAGTATCTTCCAACCTCTAGCGCAGAATCTTAGGCTCTTTTTCCCCCAGTAACCTATGCAGTGGACGGTGGATTAGGCAGGCCATGTTTCTGATCCACCATCTGGAATGAAGCGTCATTGAATCGTCAGGATTTCGTCCGTATCAAAACTCTGATTGCAACTTGTGAGTCAATATGGCACAGAATTTGTAAGGAATACCTAACTAATGGCTGCCATCAAATGCAAAGAAAATGAGATTCACAAATCCCCACTGATCTGTTTCAGAACAATCTGATCTGATACTGGTGAGGGCAACAAAAATTCACATGAGACTCAAGATGCTGCAATTTGCGTAGGGTAATGCCCCGGGAACGGGGCGCTTATTCTGGGAACGCCCTGGTATACCCAATGGGTATAATGGGGAAAAGAAACGAAATGCCTGTTGGGCAGGCATTTTTCTTTTCAAAATGCCCTGCCCTTAGCCAGGGAGAAATTCCATTCGATAAGGTGCCCTCCAGATACAGGAGGAATTTTTTGCTCGTGAATTACGGCTGCCACAAAGCCCCCACACATGCACAGGGAAATGCCCACTCCAAGAGACCAAAGTGGTATGTCACAGGCTACAGTCAGGGCTCCACTCCACCATGTGGGCCACTGTTGCAGTACAGTGCTGAAGTTGAAAGAGAGTCACTGGAGGGAGTGAAAGGTGGTCATCACGTCTATTTGAAATTAAGCATATCACATTTGTAACCTATCCTGTAAACCCTCCTCCTGCCCCATTTCCCCTACCTACCCCTACTAGTGATAGCATTTTGTTTCCATTAGTAAACTGATGGAGTTGCCCTTATATAGCAAGTAGTTGTGTGGTTACAATCATAAATGTTGTGTTTTGAGTCCACAACTTAACTTTCCAAGTTGTGAAAAAGCCATAGAAAAAAAAATCTATCATTAGGAATAAAGTGCTAGCAAATTACTTGTCGATTCAAAGGAAGCCTTGTGTGTTGTCACTTAACCTTTTGGCCAACAAGATTGGCCATGGTTGGATTTCAAACATTTTGTACAACAAAAACATGCCAAGAGGGCATGTTTTTGTTGTACAAAATGTTTGAAATCAATTATATGATTTTATGCATTCCTTTTGATTCCTTTTCAAAAAAAAGACTTTAATCACTTGATTACTTTAGTTTATAGGACTCAAAATGATATTTACTTAGTATCCAAATTATTTTTAAATATTTTTATTAATTTAAGAAGACATCATTTTATCTATTAGCATACAACATTCCACTACAATTATAATAATGTAAGATAAGTAAAAATCCAAAGTTGTCCTTTGTGATCCTTTTTAAGTTAGACACTCATTTTTGTTACCTCGATCATGAATGGACCTCCTTACTTGATTTGAATTAAGCCTTTCTTTACATCAACAACACCAATCTTGATGAGGAAGTCCAAACCTAATAGCAAATCATAGTTGTTAGTATCCACAATCATGAACATCATAAGACATTGAACATCCCCAATTCTGACAGGCAATTCAATGATCATGCCAAAAGCTTGTGCCATTACACTAGATGCCATCTTGTATGATTATGTGCCAAATACGAAATGCATTATACTAAACTCGCAGACTATTACAGTAGACATGATTGACATGGAAGCACTAATGTCCACTATGAGGCATTCTTGCACACCCTCAACATGAAGATATGCACTCACAAAACCTACTTGGAAGTGGAAGTCTCTTTTAATTCTGACCAAAATTCTTCAAACCGGGTTTCCATTAATGGTGGGTTAGTACCACAAGATTCCAATGGGGGCATTATTGCTAGAAGCATTGGTGTTAAGACAGTTTGGATTAGGGGTTTCATGACCAATGATTCAGGTTGCAAATTGATCTGAGATTCCACAGGTCGATGGTATAATGGGATGAACTCAAGAACCGGGTTGTCTTCACCCCTCCACATGCGTTCATTCTCTCAATCTATGATTTCTACTTCTAATGCTGCAGTGATAGCATCGTTCAAGGTAATGGGGCAACGGTTCAAAATATCTCGAATGGTAGAGTTTTTGTTAAACCCTTGAATGAAATAATGCCTTATGGTGTCATCAATGAGCATTTGGCCCACAAACCTGGTGCAAACCACCTTAAAGCGTCGAACATAAGAAGTTATGTCTTCATCAGCACCTTGTCTGATATTTGACAAGGCCATTAGGGCATTTTGTTGTCCTATTTCAGGGTGGAATTGCCATAGGAAAACTGCTTGGAGTTCTTGCCATGAAGCTAACGTTCCAGCACTATGCGACCTATACCAAGCATACGCGGAACCATCTAAGGTGGTGGGGAACCAAATTAGGTAGTAGTTAGGATCTGTGACCAAGCTCGTAATGAGCACTTCCACAAATCGTTCTACATGTGTAGTTGGATCTTCGTTCCAAGTTCCTGAAAATTTAGGCAAATTTACAGGCATGGTAACTGGCATTAATCCTTGCAGGATAATGATGGGTAACCCCCTTGGTAACAACATGGGATCTATAATTGGATTAGGAGGTGGTGGTGGATTCACGATGGGAGGCGGTAGATTAATTATTGATGGTGGGTTAATCACTGGTGGGGGTGGTGGGTTTGGCTGATTAATAGCTAATTGAAAAGCCATGTTGTTTGACAATGTTGAACTAATCAAAGCTTGGAAATCTGTTGGATTTTGATGATCAATTTGATTAATGTCTAGACTTTGGAATTCCAAAAGTTTCTTTTGTAACCTAGTTTGAACGGGCATTTAAATAATCATTATACTGATGAAGTAAATTAATATTAGCTATATCATTAGACTTCACTTTACTTCCATTGGATAATTATCATCAGAATATTATTTGCTTATTTCTTTTTAAACCATCACCTTACATCTAAGTTTTAACTCAATTTTATTTTTCTTTTTCTTTTCTTTTAAATTATATATCTATATCTATATCTATATTTACTTATTATACTTAAAATGTGAAATTAAGTCTAGAATGGAACCAACATTCTCCTACTTAAGACAACTAAACTTGATGGGACACAAGATTATGGGCAACCTGTGTGTTCAACCTGCAACCAAAAAAGTTCTGTAGATTATTGGGCCATCACTCTAATAACCCCAGGGTCCAACAACAAAACATGGTCGTGCCGGTGATTAACCTGACTTCACCAAACATTACTCAAGTCATGTTGGTCATCAACCCAACTTCACCAACAAAAACGTCTATGGAATTTCAAAGCAACTACCACAACACTCAAGGATTTCCCAAATAACAATCCAATAGAGTGGGGAAATTTCCTTGGCATTCAATTGAACCCAATTGAATTACAAGAGGAATGAAAGGAAGGAGTGTTTAGATTATACTCATAGGTAACAAGCCTAACCGTGCTCCTTCTTTTGTTCTCCACCTAAATTTCAAATGCAAAGAAAAGGAAAACAAAACCACTTACTTGTAATTAGATTTGTGATGAACTTGTGCCAAGTCGATGCTCAATCCATACTCCAATATTCCTCATTAAACCCCATGCCAAAAGTTCATGAGCTTGCAAAAGAACCACCACCAACTTAGTAGAACCACACTATTTCATGTTAAAACAACATTTCGACCTCCCAGCGGACGCACCAAAATGTGAAACATTCTTGCACACCCTTAACATGAAGATATGCATTCACAAAACCCGCTTAAAAGTGGAACTATTATGTAGTTGTAGTCTAACAAGCAAGCTAGTTCAATGTAATGCAATGAAGTTCATTAAAAATCTAATGCATTATGTCCACTTGGAAAATACAAAGACATTGTGGGAGAATTGTAATTCACCATGATGGAATGTGAAGGGGCATTATGTTGATGTTCATTCAATGTCACGCTTGATGGTTGAACCTCTTTCGTTCCATTCGTCATAACATCTACATACAACCTTTCAATTTAACATGCATTGAATTTTTGAAAAACTAATGTAAAAAAGAGCCATGTTACAAAATTTTATAATTTTATTATTTTTTTGATCAAGAGTTAAGCCTTGGGACTAAAAATCACATTGCTTAGATTGAAGAAAAAATAGACAATTTCAACCCCTTCTACTTCCGGCAAGTGTAGGTCCTTACAACAAACCCAATGATGCTGAAATTTGGAAAGAACCTTCTACACCTCCTACACAATAACTATTTTAAATTTGACACAAATTCAATGGTGGATTTGAAAGGAACAATTATTTGAAATAAAACTCTAAAGGTTTTGTCATGGAAATCCTTCCATGACCTCCACTACAAACACCCTCTACTTCCGGCAAACGTAGCTCCCTTACAGCAAACCCAATGATGCTGAAAATTGAAGAAAACCTTTTACACCTCTTAAACAAAAACTATTTTAAGTTTGACACAAATCCAACGGTGGATTTGAAAGGAACAACTATTTGAAATAAAACTCCAGAAGCTTTGTCATGGAATTCCTTCCATGCTTATTTCTTGCACACATCTTTTCCATGAATAACACCTTTCCACACATAAGAACTAATTTTTTTCTTCACACATTCATTTTCCTCTTTTCCCCTTCCCCCAACACAAGATATTCTTCTCTCCCTTGGTAAGCCTCCATGACCTTTCCTTGAGCTTGTTCCCCTTGTCCAATGGAAGCTTTGAAATCCTTCTCTCCAATCAATGGCCTCCTCATCCTTCAAGAACCAATGAGAATTGAGAATGATTTGCCCTTCAATTGATTTTAGGATGAAAATTCTTGGGCTCAATAAAACACAAAAAAATTTCATCCTCCAATCAAATAGGATGACAATCCTCATGATTAATGGGATTAGAGGACTCATCCTTCCCTTTATTTTGGATATCTTGATGGGGTTCTTGATCTTGATCCTTATCCTTTCCGTCCGTTAACCCTCACATCCTACTTCTTCATTCTAATTATTTCAAGTAACTAACTATTAGGACAATTTATCGGTAATAATAAATAAATATCCTTGAGTCCTTTTTTGATTAAATCAATTCAATGGTTGAAATAACATCCCCACATACCATTTACTCTTTTGATATCCCCTACTTATTTTTTCTTCCATGCACTAATTAACTATGTAGTACATAATAAATTGGGAATTAAAATTTGCATCACCAAAAACCCCCATATACTTCTAGATCCACTGTCGAAATCAAGGTTCGATGAATCCATTAAATCTAGGATGTTCGAGTTTTCATGAGGTTCCGTCATCACCCTCACACCTTACGCCTACCCTAATTTGTTAAATTAAAAAGCCTCGACCCCTTTTGAATGTAAGTACCCCATTGTTTCTGTTACCTTCTTTGTTTTTGTTGATGCAAGTGAGAATTTAATCATGGCGGATGATGTCGCTACACCCTCAAATCCTCTAGTTTCACTAATAAAAAAGGAAGAGCTTGAAGAAGCATCGTTTGACGTGAATGTCTCTTAACGGTCGCACAAAGAATAACCATTTTGAAGAGTGGTGCACACTCGAGTCGATCGTTCGGCATGGGATCGTCGATTGTCTCTTAATCCACATGCCTTAGCAATCTATTTAGAATTTGTTCCTGTTTGTGGAGCTGCACTAGAAAGGTTTGAAGAGTGTCAATGTGAAGACGACGATGTTCGTCTTCATTATCGAACTTGGGTTCCCAATGATGGCCATTATCGTTGGCTGCGAGGCCCAATCAACCCCCTTTCCATGGAACATCGAGCGGAATACCGAGTTCGCACCATTCATCGCATTCTGAAATTTTTACAATTATGATCTATCCCCTTAAAGTTGTTTACTAAGTTGTAATTCACCTAAGGCCACTCAAGTCGAAATGTTAATACCTAAGTTTGATTTTGATTATATTTAAAAGTTTGATAGAAATGAAGACTAAATAAAAATGTATTAGACTACATCTTAAAAATCTTTCAAGTACATCATTCGTGCCTGAAGATTATTCTACAAACTAACTTAATATTGTCATGGCAAAATGTTATTGTTAATTATGGGCATGTATTCCTAAGATATCAATAAATCACATCTAATTCTACATCCCTTTTCCCTTTTCTACAACATAAAAGGATATTGCACTTAAAAAGGTTTACTAGGTCCTAAAGTTAACTAAGCCTTACATCAATTTAAATAAAAGAGTCTTCTATGCTGAAATATCCAAAGGCTAATTCAACTCTTGATAATTATTACTTAAAGGTTTATCAGGATTCAAATCATTAATACTAAAGAAAACTATGGAACTAAAGCTTAACAATTTGTGGTATTATAATCCATGACTCACATCCACCAACCATTTTACTAAGTGGTTGCTAATTTCCACAAAAAGGTGTAATGTCTCACTATGATGATTCCTATGGATGATAATTTTACATAGTGAATGAAATCCTTCCACTTTGGTAAGATTTACTAATTTTAGGGCAAAAGAACAATGCATTGTACCAAAATGGATGTCACAAACATTTTTTTTTCAAGAAATGAAATTTAATATAATGCTAATGATAATTGGATTGGATATTTTATGGTTTGGACTCAAATATGTATGGTAGTTTATATATGTAGTGAAATGCATTAAAAAAATTTGCAATTAAAATTAGTTGCATAGTGTTTTTGGACTTTTAAAACAATAGATGTATCATGTAACAAATTATGTGGATTTTTTTTTCACTAAAAAAAATTATTTTCCTAAATTTTCAATCACATGAATTGATCAAACATAACATATATGACATGTGGAAATCAAAGTTCAAGAAAAATATTTTATTTTATTTTCATGTGTGCTCTAAATTGAGATATCTTTAAAAGTTCATAATGGACATAAAAATGAAAAATTGGGAAAAAAATATTAGGGATAATATGTTTGTATTATGAATTTGAAAAATGGTGTGAAACCAATAATCACATTCATGATGAACATCTAAAATTTTTCCTATTTAGACATAACTATGGTTGGAAAAATAAATAAATAAATGAAATGTAAAAAAAAATCCACATTGATATTAACCATTCTAATAGACTTATATAGGAAGAAAATAAGCTATAGACCAAGGTGACTGAAGCATTTTAAAAAAAGTTATGAACTTTCAAAAATGAATATAATGCAAAATGTTGGAATTGTGAAAGGCCTAACAAAGGGATTCAAAAAATTGTGTATTCTTGTGTGGACTTTGCATGTGCCACTTTTGGTCCACCACACCATGCTTTCACCATGTAGACCCTCAAATCCCACTTTTTTCTTGCCAACTTGACCAAACTTTCCAATGGCTTTAATTTTCCAAGTATCACCAATATGGTTTCCATGGGTGACAAGGAGATTTTTCCTTTGATGAAATGCGTAAGTATCTTGGACTTGATAATACAACTCCTATTGATTTCCACATTCCTAGTTTCTCATTCATTAATCGCTTAGAACTCCTTCTATTATTTCTATAAGAAAACGTCCTCTAGGTATTCTGGCCCTTGAAAACACATCATGTTTATTGCCACACAACTTGTTGAACTATTCCAATGTGGCTCCCTCATCATCCACTAAAACTTCTAAATGGTTATTAAATGCAAAAGAAGCTTTCACATCCTTTTCACATTTCCAACACCTTTCCTTAATGTATCCCATTCCAAAGCAATATCCACACCTTACTCCATAGAGCTTTGTCTTATGCGAAAGACCACATTTTGCACATTTCGACTTGAGGTCTCCTATACATGGGCATGTTGTAGCAATATGATCATGAAACTTACAAATTTGATATGTAATGGAGGTGTTAGTTCCTATAGAATATATCCTTGCTCTAGATGAAACTCCCTTACAAATTTTGATAAAGGATTCATTCAAAGTGAAGACTTGTTTATCCAATATTACATCTAAAATCATGTTTTCCTTTTGTTCATCCTTAAAAGGCTAAAATGAAATTTCTCCCAATTCACCCAATATCCACTCAACATTTTTAATAGCTACTAGAATTTCTTCAACATTGGCTTAGGTCCTTACCATACATTGTTTTCTAATCTTTAGTCGTAGATGAACAAGGAACCTCCATATTTGTTCATTGTCCTTTAATTTACCTTTTCTAAACAATTTGTCTAGCTAATCAAAATGAAATTAAACCCTCTATTTGGGTTCATGTTTGATTGCATCCATTTTCATTCTAAGTTCATCTAGGTCCTGTTGAGAATTCAAGCTCAACTAGTTAAGTTTCATTAGTTACTAGAGTAAGAAAGTAACTAGGTTACTTTCACAAGGTTGAATTACTTTCGTTACTTATTTTAATTTGGTTATTTGTGGTTTGGTCTTGTAGTTAAATACCTTGGTGTTGATGGTTTGTTCCTCTTTTCTTCATTACACAAGTTTGTGTATTTCTTGTGACAAGAACCTTGGAGAGTTCTTGTCATTGTGTTTTGTGTTGTGAGCATTATGTT
>Ga0209611_10003369_pt1 | contig 27759 bp, 20 predicted proteins | sample S1TSphgellanicum_3_FD_187693 | JGI IMG/M metagenome (GOLD analysis project Ga0209611, IMG submission 187693) | Host-associated microbial communities from peat moss isolated from Minnesota, USA - S1T2_Fc - Sphagnum magellanicum MG (SPAdes) (version 2) | ecosystem: Host-associated > Plants > Peat...
TTTTTTTTTTTTTTTTTTGGCCTTGGGGCCAATCAGGGCCATAAAGTATAAGATTATTGTTTTCATTTTCAGCCTTGATTCCTATTGCAAAGCCCTTTGGGCTGATTTCAGTGGTTGCACCAATAGGATTCCTTGATTTGAGTTCAACCTTGGCCTTGACTTCTAGTGTAAAGTGAGCCTAATAAGTTAGTCCCTTGAACAAGCACGCTCATTCTGCATCCCGAACCTGGAGCTCCCTGGTCTGCAAGGCGGCTCGGGGAGTCGAACCCCAAGCCACCCACGCCGCCACGGTGCCCTACCATGATGGCCCCGATGGGGGGCCCGCCCCACGCAACAGGAACTCGCAGGTCGCCCCGGTCCCGGGGCGCGCTATCGACGGATGGGCTCTTGTTCTTCGCACCTTTCGCGCTCTAACGATTTTCTCGTTTTGCGCATCTGTGGGGGAGCATGAAGGCATGCAGATACGTAGGTAGCAGGGTGTATTCCGTATCTGTAAGCGGCTGTTGATGCATCTGAGATTCACTTAAGCTTTGGATTACACGGATGCATTTTCTAGCTACAGTGAACAAGCAGGAGCAGGAGTGAGAATTGTGGTGTGAATCAAGCACGGCAGCAAACGGACATGTAGGTGTGGAGGTGGTGGACAGCTCGCGCGATTCCATTGTTCACAGTGGTGGAAGCGTTAGCTCCCTGCTCGTATGCGGTGAAGGCTGCTCAAGGATCTGTTCTGCGACCTTCGGAGGTCAGTTAGTCGATCTCTTTCTGGTCGTTTTTGGTATTGCTACTACTGCAGCTAGCTGTCGAGAGTCGTGTCTCTCAGCTCGTGTGGGTTCTGGTCATGGATTCCGTTTCCCTGATTGTGCAATCTGTCTACTGTATCTGGTGTTGGGTTCACAGCGTTTGTTGGTTTGGTTTTTTGAGTTAGGTGAGACCTGTGTTCCGCTCAGTTAGTTGTGGAATGTGGAAAAGCGCTGAAACTGGGGTTTCCAGCAATCGCATGGTCGCCTGGCAAGTGATAGCGGGGGCTGTATTCGGCTAGGTGCATGGTAGAAGAGTCGGCCCAGCTACGACGTTGGCTAGTCACTAAGGGAGCTAAGCAGCCCACGAAAGAGTTCAAGGCCTTGGGTGGGAAAATTTGAGATACCAATAAGCTCGTTTAATAGAGTGTCCAACTGCGGGGAGGAAGCGTTAATAGCATTTCGACTGTAAAGTTATTAGAGCGGACACGGTTGTCTATCAGGATACTTGTGTCTCGTGTCAAGCGATGCGAATGATGTGAACTTCTTTCGGTCCAGCAGGAAGTCAACATGAGTTCAGAAATTTACTTCGAGGGGATGATGACGGAGAAAAGTTGTACAGGAAGGCAATAGAGGGCCAAGGTAGAGCTGGGATGTTGGAGCTGAGAGCGAAGATGTATGAGCTGAGTATGACGAAACGTTGCAGGTGTGTACGAGAATCATCGTCAAGAGCTTGCTCAGAGGAGCTGCTTCAATCTGCCAGCGTACGCGTGCATCAGAGAAGGACCTGACCACGCGCCTCGCTTTAAGGCCACCGTGATCTTCAATGGGGAGCTTTTCGAAAGCCCTAATTACTGCAGCACCTTGCGGCAGGCCGAGGATGCGGCAGCGGAAGTGGCCCTCAATATCCTCTCCCGAAGAAGCTCCTTTCAGTCTCTTGCTGCCCGTTTCTTCGTAAGTGGCCTTTTTATTCTTTCCGCTTGGTTCTCTTTTGCGTTTTTTGCTGCTCTTAATTCTTTCTTGTAGTGGAAACTGCATAAAGGTAAGGTAGGGTTGATGTGCGATGGTGAATGCAGGATGCAACAGGGTCTGCAAAAACCTGCTGCAGGAGACAGCTCAAAGGGCTGGTGTGTCATTACCTACAGTACTTCTTGATCTGGACCTGGGCATCTGCCTGTCTTCACATGCTCGGTGGAGGTAGCAGGCATGACTTCCTCAGGAGAGGCTGCCAGAACCAAGAAGCAAGCAGAGAAAAATGCTGCCATGGCAGCCTGGTCAGCTCTGAAGCAATGTAAGTTTGAATTGGAACCCTTTGTGTCTCTTCTCTATATTGTCTAGCTTTTCACTTGATGTTGATGCTAAACCTCTATTCATTGTGGCTTATGTGCCAGTTGTGAACTGGACCATCACACCACCATTGGAAGCAGATCTGAGTGAGGAGCACGAGCAGAATACAATAGCCTGGGCATTGGCTAATGCCCATGGCAAGGAGGGTAGTGTTGCCACAATGCAGCAGTTGCCTTCACAGCCAGCTATTGGATCAATACCACCCACAAGGATCAGATCAGTGCCAACAAGGGAAACAGGGAAGAATTGTGTGGCGACTGTGAGACAATTCTATTCTAGATCTAGGCTAGCAGACTTATCTTCTGGTCAGCTCATTTTATGCAACCGACCACATGCTAGTGTTGTGAACAGAACTGCTCCAGGATATCAGCTAGTGGGTAGTATGCCAGGAGCAAACTCCTCAGTAAATTTGCAGGATGTTTCTAGTCTATCAAAGGAAATGTTCAAGGAAGCTTTATTTGCAAGAAGGACAGCAGCAGCAGCAGCAGCAGGCTCTATGGCTAATCTTGGGCAAGCTCCTGTGCATGTGTGGAATCTGATAGTGCACAAAGACAGGCATGAAGTAGCACCACCTCTTGGTGAGCACCAGCATGATCAGGATGAATGGCTCCAAGAGGAGAGCTCTAAGGCAACCACAGAGATGGACAACAGGAGTGACATAAGTGAAGCAGATCATGGATCCTCAGTGTTCCCTGGGTCATACAATCCTGTCTCATGGGCATGCATCTTGCACCTGTGTCAAGGATACCTGCAGGTATAGCCATGCCTGTACGGCTACACCCAGCAGTTACAGTGTGTGTGGCAGCCCCTCCACATCACCAAGAACCATAAGATCAGGAAGACAGAGGAGAAGCAGCAATACACTAACTCCTAAATGAGCTCAATCTGTGAGAATACAGTGGATTGCAGTGTGGGGTGAAAAAAATGGATTTGGGGTGTCTAGTGAATATGAGGTGCCATCTCACTGGATGGATGGTCCAATAGGTTTTGGTAGGTGGTTATATATGCTTTGTGGAGGTCTCATATGAAATGCACAGGTTGGGTGATTTCACTGCAAATCTGAACCCTGAGGAATGTGGTATGCTGTCAGGGGTCTCCAGGATGTACCAGTCTGCTATATTCAATTTAGGGCATTGTTGAAGTAATGATGATTTGTGTGCAGGATTCTCCTTTGTGAAATAAGTTTCCTGTTGTGCATCTTTTGGTTGCTTAAGGCTTGCATTCTGAAGTTGGGAGTGTGCAATAAAGTGCGAGAGGTTGCCAAGTTCATTCATGGGCTATCTTTTGGGGGGATAAGTTCTCCTTCTTCCCAAGGTTTAGGGTTAAGTGTCAATGTGGGGTTAGGGGTACCTCAACTTCTTGAAAGGCCTTACATTGATAGGAGGCTATGGATGCATGCCAAATTGGAGATGATGATTGATTTATGGCAGGATAAGCATTGAGAGTATCACAGGCAGCCATGGGTTGCAAAGGATTAGAAAGAGCTTGCAGACAAAATCAATTTCTAAATGAGGTGTTCTGGATTTTGTCAAGACAAGATCACCAAAACATGAGAAAATATCGCAGAAAACATGAAGCTTGTAATGTCACATGTGCTCCTCCTTCATGGTCATGGTATGAACATTTTCAATAACATTTTAGGTGGCATAACAAAAATGAATGGTGCAATTGGTGGCATTAATCAAGGTGTTCGATTGCCTCAACCTCAAGTGGTAAACCTAGATGATATTTTAAAAACTATTCCAAAAACACAACAATATCAAAGTTTTGATCCTCAAACTCCAATTTTTGATGACATAAATGAATATGTAACCCCTAACCAAACTTCAGAGGAAGCATTTAATGTAGTGTCACCTAGGACAAGGGCTTGTAATTTGTTTAGTACTAGAAGCAAATTGTCCCTATCAGAAAACAACCAAGTCTACATGATTTTTTAATTCAAAATGAGAACAAGGGTATGCCTAATCTCAAAACCATATTGTGAAACAAGAAAACAAAAATAAGAACACAACAAATGCAAAACAAAAATTCAATAAGATTTTATTGTAAAGACAAAACAAAAACAAAACAAAGTTGTGACAAGAAAACATACCCAAAATTAATGTTAAACAAACTAAGTAATTGAGATTTTTACCTCTATTTATATCTATTGGGCATTTAAATCAAGGATGTTTTTAAAAGAACTTTCAACTTACATGTGGTGCATGTGCACCCATAGGTGGCCCATGTGTACCCATGTGTAAACTATGAGTTAACTAAAAAAATAAACTAAAAATGTATTAAGATTCAACTAAAAAATAAATTGGAAGTGAATTGGGTCTTGGCATACTAAGGTGTCCATTTTTTTATGTCACAAAGGTAGTGTTGAAGGGGGTACCTTTAAGTTTGATACAATATGTTTCGGGATATGATTGAAAATAATAGAAAGGACTCATTTAACTAATCCATAACATTTGAAGAATCAAAGTTGAAAATAAAATGCCATCATTTAATTACAAGGTGGAGTTTTAAAGTGATGTGACATCTTCTATCACATTCCATAAAAAACATTTATGGATTTTTATTACATAATAAACATGTGTGAATTTATTTATTTTTCCTAATATGATTGTGAAGGTATTGTAATGTTAAAATAACGGCTTACAAGTAAATTTAATATTTTAATTTATCAAAATTATGTTAAGATTGCCAATAGTCTATAAAGTCCATGATTTATTAAAATGGAAAAAATGAGGATTGTTGTTTTGTAAAAAATGACGTTATTGCTCTACATAAAATGGCCAATTATAAAAAATTGAAAAAAACCCATGTTTTTGCTTATAACTTTTCCCTTAGCTAATCAAAATAAGACATGTGTCACAATTTTAAAACTTGTAAGTTTAAGTTTTAAGTATTCCATTTGCTTCCTACTTTCAAATGGACAATTTTGCATTACCAAAACATTAAAAATTAAAATTCAAAATTCAAAATAAAATAAAATTGTGGACTCCACATTTGCCACTTTTGATACCACTTTAATGTGTCAAGACCCAAGTAAGAATTAACTAAAAGTGAAGTAGAAATGAACTAAAAATAAATTAAAAATGAACTAAAAGTTAATTACAAATGAATTGAAAGTGAATTAAAAGCTAACTACTTGAATTGAACAATAATTAGAAATGAATTAAAAATCAACTAGAAATGAACAAGACTTAACTAAATGTGAATTAATAGTTAACTGGAAATGAATTAATAATGAGCAAAAACTTAATGAAAAGTTTACTATGAATGAATTGAAATTAAATAAAAAATTAAATATAAGTTCATTACAAATTATGGATGAACATTCATATGAATGAACTCCATGGTGTTGGCATCTCATTAAAAGAAAATTGAAAAATAACAATTGCCATTTTAATCGCAAATGACAAAATTTTAGTTGTAAATGACACATGTGACTATAGAACCTCTAGTCACTTTGAGCAAGTGACAAAAGACACCAATCACAAAATGAATCATATGTGGCACATGTGGTCACACTCATAATCACATACTAGTTGCGACTTTAAATGTTTTTCATCCAATCTATAATCGTATGACTATGTGATTACAAAAAATATTGGGCATAATAAGTTATTAAATATAATTTTGAATCACACATATTAAATTATTTATTTATATATATTAAAATAATATTTTAAAATTAATTAATATAATTATTAATTTCATAATTTATTCATCCTATGAATTGTTGACATGTGTCATTACTTAGGTTAGGCAACCTAAGTACATAGGGTATATATGGTCAACATATTATTGTTGACCACAACCATGTCATTTGTGGGGTTTGATCCTTAGACCTCAAGGATGGAAACCAATTCTTTACCAATAAAAAACCACTTCATTTGATGTGAATATAAAATAGGATGTATTTTAACTAACACATATTAGATTTTAAACATTACACAAACATCAATTTTGACATCCATATATTTTTTATATTTGTCCAAATGGAAAAACTATATGTTTATTATTAAATTATTTTAATATTTGACATGATTAAATTTATTTCTTTCAAAAATATAATTTTATTTAACAAAAAAATATAAAATTTTGTTAAATTGACTAACATTTTGATCATGATTCATTGGAAAAAAAATTCAAGCACAATTTATGACTTATAAATGGAAAATACTTAATGGCTGATTTTTAATAATAAATATTTAAATAATATATCTCCCACATTTTAATCATTCATTTGATTAAATAACATATTATATAATTAGTATATGATATATCATAATTTGATTTTATTTGTATATAATACTTATGAATGGATAATATATTTATCACATTTTATCATTTATATTATTATGATATGTATTATATTCATATGTATAATATTCTATGGATTTTATATTTATTGTAATTTTTTAAAATGTTAGATAAGTAATGAATTTGATGGAATTTCAAGTTACATTTTAAAAAAAATTAAATACATAAATTTTATTTAAAATTATAATACAATTCTTGGAATGATCAAATAAATGATATATTTCATGGACATCTTAAACCATTTTTTTGTTTGAATTGCATATTATACAATTATGATTATAATATGCCATAATTTACCAATGTAATTTAATTTAAACATAAAATATATCATTTAGTTGTCATATATAATATTTATAAATAGATCATAAATGACAAATATTATATATATGTTAATAAATAATTTGAAAATTCCAATAAACCATTATACACAATTTTATTAATAAAAAAATTGTAATTCCAAATATGCCACATATGCTTTAATTAAATATTACATTTGAATGGTAGAATTATTGGGTATTAGTCGCATATACAATTAAATGCACTTACGACCAAAATGACACATAGGATTAACCTAACATTAGTCATAAAAATAGCCATTTTGGACACAAGTTGCATCTTTATATGCAACCTATTGGTCAGATTGGACAAGATTTCTTCTAATGTTTGTGACACAAACCAAATAAGAAAGCTATAAATAAGAAAAAGTTCTCTCTAGAAGGTCTCCATCCATAGTAGGAACCATTAAAAAATATACACAAACTGTAAAGGAAATGGAGATGTTGAAAATGGAAATGACACTAGACATTCCAAAACAAATATTAGAGAATGAACAAGTAAGTAAAAAATTGTTTTTGGAAGGATAGTTGCAAATGCTTCTTTTTGCTAAAATACTTAAGTCTATAGATCTTTCTAAACCTAACTTTTCTACGTGTGGTAACAAGTGATAACATCATCATTTAATCATGTGATCATATTGTTGTCATGAATGTGTGTTACGAGTGATTTACACACCCTCCTTCAAGGCCTATAAATACCTCACAATGAGTTCTTGGTGGACCATGGTTAAGTGATTAGTATTTAATGAATTATTATGTTGCATTTGTAATCTAATGATTTTGACAAAAAGAAAAATATACATTCACAACGATATGAACTAGAATTGTCACAAAAGAATAACTTAATTTAGGCTAAGAAAAAGTTCACCAATTTGTAATTTGTTGTGATAAATCAAATTGAATCATTTACTTCTAATGAACGTTGATTCCACTTCATCCATCTAAACCCATCAAGAATAGGCTTGTTGGAAAGCTAAGGATTAGGTGTTTATGTTCATTAAAGTTCAACCTCTATACCATAGTGGTGATTGGAAAATTCACCCTCCAAGTTACTAAATCTAAGCTAGATTCATAATAGACCCTCTTTACTTCCAACAATTATATTTCTCCAACAGAAAGTTCAATGAGGTTCAAATTTTGTATGAAGATGCCTGAAGTATTAAACTAAATTTTTTCAATTTCTAAACAAATCCATTGGTACAGTTAAAAGATCTTGAAGTTAGAACAAAAAATCCAAAGACTACATCTAAGCTAGATTCACAACAAACCCCTTTTACTTTTAACAATTATATCTTTTCAACAAAAAGTTCAATGAGGTTGAAATATTGTCTGAAGATACTTTAAGTACTAAACTAACATTGTTTCAATTTCTAAGCAAATCCATTGCTGTAGCTAAGAGATCTTGAATTTATAACCAAAAAAATCCAAAGATTACTTTCAAGGAAGAGAAAGCTTGTTCTATGTGTAACATTTTGTCATCTTCAATTTAACACCTCCTTTTTGCCAAAACTCCTTTCCAAATCATAAGTCCTTCTCCAAGAGCAAAAACAAAAGCAACCCAAGCCCAAGTTGATGTATAAAAGCAAGAGAATGAAACTCCTTCAAAACCCCCTTTCCAAAAGCTTCCTTTCCTTGGCCAATGAAGTTGAAGTGAAATCTTTCTATGCCAAGTCTCCACCAACAATTATCTCCTTAGTTCTAAAAACCAATGAACTTGATGAAAAGATCCATCTATTCATTTCCCTTCCAATCATGGTGAGATGGAAACCCCCCATCTAATGGGGTTTAGAAACCCATCTTCTCCTCATTTTGAATGCAAGCCTTGGGATGAAGCTTTTCTTTCATTTGAATAGAACCTTCCTTTTTTCCAGCTTAAATCATCCAAGGTAATTAACCCTTATGATACTTTTACCCAAGCACAAGGGATGATGATGGTTTTATTCTTTCTTCACTAGGTCCATGTGGGGATTCTTCACATTTTTAAATTTAAGTATATTATTCACATGTCTAGTACATATTACTATTATCTCCCATGTACTACTTATTTATGTAGTACATAGTCTAGTTAAGAGATAGGTTTCCTACCATAAGATTTCCATTGCGCCCAATCTATCCTTCAACCTAAGTTTTTCATCAATTTTGTCAAAACTAGGCATTTTGCTTGGCTACCAGTGTTACGACCATGAAACCAAACCTTTTAACTTTAATCACAATTATATTTAAAAGAACAAGATTTCATGGAATAATTAGTTTGTTAACATGGCGAGCAATTCTGGAAAGTGTGAACCTCAACCTATGCCACCAAATGATGAAGGGCATGAATCGTCCCCTAACTTGAATTTGATGCAATTGGCTGAGCACAAAAAATCAATCGGAAGAAAAATGCACCCTTGATTAGAGTTTGATCACATCATTGAACCATGGCATTGGAGGTTGGGTGCCAATGCACATTCCTTCGTTTTGGTGCTAGAAATCAAACTTGTTATAGTTGGTGAGCCATAGATTTTGTATGAAGGCATCTACTAAGGGGATGAAGCTGTTTTTTTAATGTGGTCCACAAAATCTGGATTAAGCCACTATCGATGGTTGTGTGGTCCATTATTCCAAATTTAATTGATCGTAAAACAAAATTGTTTGCATGCACTATCCATCATATCTTGGGGTTCTTGCAAATATAATGAATATTTATTAGGCTATGGTCTAAGGACATGATGGTCATGGCATTGTATCCCTTGTAGGAATTTGTAATAACATGCAAAGAAACTCATGTTACCTAACTATTTGTTTGAGTATTCTATCTAGCTATGATTTCATGTTATACTTAGGGATGACTAAATAAACCTCTTCTTGAATTCCCTTCAAAGCTTTTGCCATTTTGATGAAGACTCATAGATTAACTGCACCATTAATTCTTTCATTTTACATACCATGCCCAAAACATGGCCTTATTTTGACTTTTATGTTTCAACTAGATCACAAGCTTGGATTGTTGGAACTCTGCTTCAAAATATTAATGCTAAGGGTTAATACCCATGAACATTATGATATTATAATGTTCAACTTTCAAGTTGAATGACCCATGTAATAACTAAACTCAATTTCATTAATTGAAGGCTTAACTAGGTTTGAGCAATGTGAACGTGTGTGAGTTAACCTATTAACTTGAAGATGCAAAGTGATGGATACCCTATACTACAATTAAGGCTATCCAACTCTAAAAATACATAATTAACAAAGGTTGAATTAATAAGCTTTGACCAACTTGGGAAACTTATATGGGCTAAAACATCATAATTGCAGCCCTTACCTATCCTAAACTATAAGTAATTGAATAACTAATAATGAGGCCTTGAAGAATGATGGTGGTCAACAAGTGCTCACATGTGCACAAAAACTGAAATATTTTTTTTTTATTTCAAAATCTTTTATGAAAGTACAATGTGGATGATCAAGCCCTTGGGTGGTTTAGTAACCATTGTTCAAATAATTTTTTCTTTATCAATTCTCCTTATTTTTCTTGTTCTCCATCTTTCAAAGTTGGCAACTAGTCACCTTTTAATCCAGCCAAGTTATCTTTCCTTGTTACATTATTCACATAGCCCAATTTTAGAATTTTCCACATCTCACAATAATTGTGTAATACACAACAAGTTATAACAATTGCAAGAGCCCTATCAACATTTGAATTGGAAAATTTCAAGATTTTACACCAATTTTTCAAAAATGTAAAAGCATTTTCAATTTTCACCTTCCCATAATTCATATTACTATCATATCTATTTTTATCTACATCATTTGAATTATAAGACTTCTAATTCTTTTGTAAATAAATACATATGGGATAAACATAATCACCAATGAAATAAGGAATCATCCTCGTGCTTTGAACAATCACTTCAAGCTCTTGCAAAATTTGTCAAATCCTCAACTCCTTGTACAATCTAGAACTTTTGAATTGACCCCCATCATAAATTCCTCTAGGTTGTTCAACATATATAATCCATAAAATCTTCTCCACATACAGCTTGTACAACAATGTTATGAATTTTTTTTCAATTGTAATAATAAGACACTACGAAAGTGTATTTTATACTTGGCCTTTCAATTAACAATATGTGGGTACCACTAATGGCACCACATATGTTTCACAAATCTGTGAATTCCTGAAATTGATGAATGATCCCTAGTATTCTCCAAAAGGTGTGCTTATGTACTTGTCAAAAAACTTACCTTTGTCACAAAGAACATCACAAACTATATCGACCTATTTATGAATAGTAGGTGCATTAATATCAAACCTATTTGACATATGTTTAAGACTAAACCCATGAACAAACCTATACAACACAACTACAACAATCGTCCTAATCTCTAATTGCGACCTCATTGGGTTAAAACACTATGATTTCAAGAATGGAGATAGTTCCTCAACCAACTTATTGAATGCATCAAAAGACATTCTATAATGCATCAAGTACTTCCTATCCCTCATCTTTGGTGTTGTATGCCATATATTGGCCTAACCTCTTCCCAATGAATTTTTTGTTTGGATTCAATCCTAAACATGCGCGAAGAATAATTTCTCCTTTTCTTTGACAAAGCAAACAAAATTGGATCTACATCAAATCATGATGATGCATTTCAATACAAAAACTTTGTAGTGAGGAATGGGAGAAATAATTTCCTAATGTAATTGAAAATAGCATCCAAATCAATGTAACCTTCCTTCCCAATGAACATTCAATCCATATTGACAATGTATTTTGAGAAACCCTTAAACAACCTATAAAACACATTCACAGTGAAAACCCAAATTAAAACAATTCACATCAAAATAAGAATGGAAGAATATGTTATGAGAGTCTCAACAAAAAATTGTTTGGAGAAGGAAAAAAAAAAAACACCCACATCAACAAAAAAACAAAGAAAAAAATCCCCCTTGAAACTATGTGTTCAATGCGTTTGAAATCTCTCCAGTTGTCTTTTAAAGCTCTCTGGTCTCTATAGACAATAATCTTTGGAAGCTCTTGGATTTCTATGGGCACCAATAGATAGTGCACAATGAAAAAAAATCCCACCGAAGGCATATTTAGGTTTGAGGTGGTTTTGTTGCTGATCAGGAGGCTAATAGGCATCTAGGGTCAATCTCATGTATACTTACCCATTCCCTTCTTGTGTGACTCCTCCTAGTGACTATGCTTAACTGGGGAGATGTTAAATTTGGAAACCTGATTTAGTCTTGTGAGGGAACATTTGTAACGTGAGGTTGGTTTAGGAGGATTAGTTAACTGTGTATATACACTTTGTAAAATTGGTGGAAGTTGAAGTAACAACTGCTGCATTATTACACATCTTACTTGAATGAGAGGCTGGAGTTGAGTATAATCCTTGTCATACTTTTTTCTCAGCTGTGGTGACTTTTCTGAATGACAATGCAGCCCCAAAGTTGAATGGCCTGACCTACCCGAAAAAGATTTAAATCACAACAGGGAAATGCTTTCAGTGCATATAGTATGCCATTTGGAGGTGGCTTCACCTTCACACCCATGAAGAACTCCAGTGGTTGGAACAATCCTTGCACTATTCAGTAACACAATCTACAATGCAAAGTCTGAAACCTGTGCAATGTATACAAAATTTATCATTGTGTTTGCTCAGGAACCATTCAACCACAAGATTCTAGTTGAAAATCTGCCCTTTTCTTTGCAGCAAACTATAGGACTTTGAACTGTGCAGCACACAGAGGGTGAGAAATGCTGTTGACACCTATTGACACCATGATGCTCATGGATGAAATCAGTCAAGAACTTGTTCAGCGACAGTAATGTCATGGGAAATAAAGAATCTTTATACAAATCAGAGATGATGGCAGTAGCAATAAAAAGGGGTTAAGTGAAGCAATTGACACAACTCAGCCGAAATATTTTTCTGTAAGTACACCTCCAATTCAACCTCCTACTGGTCATTCAAATCTGCAACTACTGGAACAGCTCTAAAAGTGAGCTTTCCAACAAGGACAGCAGGGTATTGGATGACAGTCTTCCAGGGCTGTGCTGTTCATTACGTAATCTTCGTGCATTTGTCAGTTGTAATAAAACCAATATGCACACTAAGTATTTTCATTTGCATTTTCACTTTCAGAATTGGAAGGGTACCTCTAAAATATGTTGGTAAATCTGAAGTAGAGCTCCTCTCTGGTAAAGCTCTTCTTGGTCTTTGGGGCATACTGTTGAGATGCCTCTCTAACCATGTCAAGGCTGTAGTTTTTTTAGTAATTCAGGAGGTGTAGATTGTGGACCATTGTTGCCTCTCTAACAATCTTGAGGCCAAGTAGTTTTTTAGTAAGCGTTAAGCAGTGTAGATCAGTGCTGGTGGGTTCCTACTTTTAATTTTGATAACTGGTGGGGCAAGATCTTTCCCAGGGGGTATCAAATTTCAAATATTGGAAGACCCACCCTGTTATCAATTTGCCTATCTAAACAAGAACCCTAGTCATCAATTTCATTGGTTATTTTTTGATGATACCCACCTGTTATACATAAGGGTTGGGAAATAGCTGACCTGAAGACTGCCTGTATGATGTTAATGTAAGTTAGGTTTTAGGATTCAGGTATTTTCTTGTGGATACCTTGGATTCTTATTTAAATCTGATTTTGACAGTGGTAAAGGGAAGTGCAAATATTGCTTGTAATTTATGGTGACATGCTCTTGCCATTACAATATGGTAGTTGACAAAGATAGAAGACAACATTCTCTCGAACCTTCAAAGTTGAAATATTAAGGAATTGCACACTCCTACATTAGACTCCTCATATTGCACAAAAAATCACACAAAGAACATAAACTCTAAGCATTCCATCAGGTTGATCAACATTTGATTTTAGTAACTCAAAACACTTGGCACTTTCCAATTCTGGAAAATATGATCTTCAAGTATTAGAAGCATAGTGTCACAAATGTCAGATTAGCAAAGACCAGAAATTAGAAAATGGATCGCAGCCCATCCTGCCATTCAAATGTAGCAAAGGTGACAACCTAAAACTTTTAGGGTTAAAGGACTAAGAACTTACTGGGGTGGAATATGGAAGGCTCCAGGTTGGTGTGTGAAATTTCTCAAAGTAAGACCCAACCCATAAAGTGTCATGTTAAATCTCTACAAATCAACAATAACAATAAGGTAGTTCTCTTCCTGGTTCTTCATCAAATTCAGAACCAGCAAGTAGGATATTAATAACCGACTGTTGGACCTGGATATTAGCCTGTTATATTAATAACCGGCTAATTTCTCAATAACCACCCAACACTGGTGAAGACTCAATAGACGTGCAATCAGGGCACAGTTCAATTAGATGTCATGATGCGTTTAGCAAACAGTGCTGTAGAGATGATGAAATCCTGGTCTTTATTGTCTATTTGGTGTCTTCAATCGCTCTTTATTTCTTGAGCTTTGCACAATGAAGGGGGTCCATCCCTCCTCTGCTGGGTTTCTCTCTCAAGAAGTCCTGTGACGCTTTGTGAGTTCTCAGGAGCTTTTCACAACAAGAACTCAAGCAGAGAAATTCTGTATTCAGTATTCACCAGCCTGAGCATTAGAAATATAAATCTCAGCTATCTAAATGTCCAATCAGTTCTTCAACATGGAGCTAAAGACATGTCTTTTTCTGAGGTAAACATTAAGCACATTGTATAAAAAGAGGCTGCATTGATTTTTTTCTGCTCCATCTTATTTGAGGCTACCATGCAGATTCTTCCAGATGCTTCCTGATGGAGTTTGAGGGCGCAGGAACTGGAGAACAAGGTGCTAGCTTGAGTTCCCCTGCCCCAGAACCATGTAAGGGCTGAGGAAAAAGAGACATTCCTAGGCATAATGCTTGAGGATGTTTCAAAAAGTCAGAATCTGGGGGAGCAGAATGAGCAAGCATATAGGCCCATTCTCCCATTCTTCCCCAATAGGTCCATCACAACAAAAAGGGCAAAAGATTTATTGCATGTTATGCTACAAGTGTTTGGGGGGAACACACATGGACACACAGGCTCAATGTAATTTTCAAAACAATCATAAACTGTCCACTGTATGATGGGTTCAACTTGGGATTGTCAGGTAAAAGAGTTTCAAAAGGCTGTTTAGTCTGCACAGCCATGTATTACAGTTAAGTAATTCTGAATGCAAAATGAATTTGATAAAAGAAGCAGCAAGAGAGCAACTTTTGGTCTCCAGCTATCACCTTCAAATTGATTCCCAGTTTAAACCATGCAAAGTCTCTTCCCTTTGGCCAGATCCAATGAAGTCTAGCTTTGCTAATCTTAGAAATCATAAAGAGACAGAACCAAAAAATTAATAGTATTTGCTAAATCGCTGACAAGCAAAACCAAGTGTTACCAGGTGTGACAAGGTTTTAGCACTGGATGTACACTTTCTTGGGGCTTGCAGGTTGACCTAGAAAGATAACTGCTTGCACTAGTGACAAGAATACAACTGCCCAAATATGATAGTTCCAGGCTTCAACTGGGTGGAAGCACCTTTCCTTCTTCCTTATAGCTGCATACCCATTGCATATGAGGCTGAACATGAGTTATTAGAACTTGCCCAAAAATATTACTTATGCATGTGTCCCATCATCTTCAATTCTGCACTGGTTCCAGTGTGCACCAATGTGCTGTCTGCTGCCATGTCCACTCTCAACAGTCAACATGAGGCATGACAATGCAGATCCCTGTTAGCCTGTATGCTATAGCACTCCCAGAATATAGCTGCTCAGATGCACCCTTCACATCCATGCTAAAATGCTCTATCCTCAGCTGGGGCATTCGATGTAAGTGTGGCCAACAACATGTACATAAGCTGATGTCTGACCAGATGATGTACCATCATCACAAAGTAAACAACAAAGCTATGTCTGCACACTGAATTTCACAAGATGCAATCTTGCTAGCTCACTCACAAGGCCCTCTACACTTAACCAAAACCTGCATTGTACCCATCACCCATTACCTGGTTGGTAACCCTCTTTCTCTCCCGCCAATTTTCTCCCCATACTCTTGCTTCTGCAACAGCCTGTTCACGCTCCTTGACAGGAGCAACCTGGTTCGGCCCCTCTTTAAGACCCTTTTCAGAGTTGTTGCAGCTGTGTTGGGGTCCCTCATGTCTATCGCATTCACCTGATTTTTGTTTCCTTGCCAATCCAGAGTCCTGATGCCATCCACCATTGCTGGTTCTAAAATGAGGCAAACCATCCTTCAGCTCCACACCAGTAGAAGATAGTCGATGAAATGCTGGTGAATGAGAACCTCCTCTGCTTCCACACTCCTTTGCTTGCTCTTTAGAAGTGCCATGACCTGACCCTGCAGTCACCTTTTTTTCCCGCTTCTCTCGAGATGGTGTGGATGGTCCCAATTTGCTGCTGCCAACTGGGTGCACACTAGGATCATACCGTTGGGAGGCTAAGTAGCTGAGTGCAGTTACAATATCTCCAATTAGTGGGCGTGTGGCAGCCTGTTCTTGCAGGCACATGGCAGCCACAGCTACTGCTTGGTAAAAACCTCGCATGGGAAATTGCCCCTGGAGCATTGGATCCGCCATGGATGGAAGTTTGCGCCTATCCTTAAACAAGAGACGTGCCTGAACCAACCATAAACAGATCAATTTCAGACCCTCATGTCCACACTAAAATGAACAAGAAACCCTAGAGCTTGAAGGGGGCTTTAAGCTGTTGCCATATGATGAAAATGCCACAACCACTGACAAGTGCCCTGTGAGGAACCAGTTGCCCTGAAGAAAGGAGGCTGCAGAGTGGATGCCAACATTGGCCCCACATGATGTTCTTTTCTAATGTAACCCCATTAAGAATATGTAGCTCTATCCACCCCATAGAATCCAAACAATTTTCTGTGTAATCAAACAGGATCATCCTCCTACTTGAAGGTCAGAGATACAACTGATCCTAAAAGTCATGAGAAGAACCATGGGTCAGTACCTGCAAATTCACACATGAGATAGATATGCCTCAAGAAACAACTTGAAACTTCCAATTTCCACTTAATGGGCTCCAACAAATGTACATGCATCAGCTAACAGGAATAGTGTCTGTGTGCAACCTAAAGTTCTGAAGATGATGCTTGCACAAATGACCTAACAGCTGCAACCATTTCCACCTTGACAACAAGTAAACAACTGACCTGTGCCTAACTTTCACCTCACATAAAATCCAATGCATAAAAGGTTGCAGTTCACATACCCAAGGAACAAGATCATGCTCCCCAGCAGCCCTAGTATTGTCAAAAGCCTTCCGACCTGTGATCAACTCCAATAGAACAACCCCAAAACTGTACACATCTGACTTTGATGTCAGTTGACCAGTTGTGGCATATTCAGGTGCACAGTATCCATAAGTGCCCATGACATGTGTGGAGATATGAGTCTTATCCCCAACAGACCCAAGATTGACCAGGCCAAAATCAGACAACTTGGGATGGAACCCCTCATCCAAGAGAATGTTTGACGACCTGAATCCCTGGTATATCACAGGTGGGTTTGCCTTGTCATGCAGATACTCCAACCCTCTTGCTGTCCCTGCAGCAATCTTCATCCTTGTGTTCCAATCCAAAGCCTCCTTGTCTGGCAGCAGATCTGCATGCAAAACTTAACACTCAAAACAAGTTCAAATTTGTCACATCTTGGTTCATTTCACCATTTTCACCATCAAATACAATGCCACAGCCCCTGCGGCAATCACCAGTGAAAGTATTGACATTAGCCACTCTGTAACTTATGACATGAACTTTAGGGAGCATATTCTGGTTGAAGTCTTCCCTCCATGCATGTTGACAGTTGCTCACCTGAATTCAAGCTCAATATGCAGTATCCTGGCCAGTGGCCATAATGAATTGCTGCGCTGGTTCCATAGAAGAGAATTTGTGTATCATCACTCGTGAAGTGGAAGACTCTTACCATGTAGGTGATTTTCTAAACACCCCAGTGGCATGAACTCATAAACCAACAAACGCTGGTCCCCATCCACACAGTATCCAATTAGGTTCACCAGATTTGGGTGATGAAGCAGGCTCATCATCAACACTTGTACCAAAAACACTTGGTTGCCCTGTAGCCCGTTGCTGCCAAGCTGCTTGACTGCCACTACCTGGTTGTAACCCACAAACACAGCTCAGTGCCATCTAATTTTGCTGCTCAATCAGTTCTTTCTCATGTAACTAAGACAATCAAGAACCAATGCATTCAATGAGAGTTAATTTTTCTGTATCCTGTGCCTGATCAGTGTTCTCCAAGCAGCCCTTGTAAACAGAGCCAAATCTTCCTTCACCGAGGAGGGACTCAGGACTGAAATTCTTTGTCACAGCTGCAAGCTCACGGAGAGTGAATGTTTGTGCTGCAATGTGCATGGCTCCATCTTGAGGGCTGTCCTTTCTGCTGTTGAAAGACCTTGATTTCAAATTGTCTGCAAAAGCAATGCCATAACTCTTCAGCATCCAGACACATAACCTCCTACCTATCTACCCCTGCCCACTCTAGAAGATACTGTTATATCGTCTGTGCAACCACACTGCCATGGGTTTCGGACTCTGATTACAAGAAGCTGCATAACACAAACCTGGATGAGATTATATCATTGTCCTTCAGACTGCAGTCAAAAGATTGGGGTGGCACAGGTCATTTGACGTCCTATCACTACGGAAGATGACATGACCGGCAAGCAAAAGGAGAGACTACATTATACAGAGAAGCAACCCAACAAACGCTCCAACAGCGCAGTTTTCTCATTCTGAGAAATTTTTTTATTCTCATGATTCTTCCCCACTCCTTCCTCTGATCCTCACCAAAGCCGCCTTCGCAATTGACGAAAGCCTCAAATCTCTGACACAGATATCTGCGCCGGGGAAAAAATATGATGATCAAGTCACATGCGGGCGCGAGATACACAGGGGCAAAATGAAGCTCACCAGATCGCAGCCTGGCGATATCCGCGGCCGACCCTACAGGCGATTGCCCAATCCTGTCGCTGTCGTCCTTCTTTAGCCACTTCTTATCCTGTTTCTTGTGGGTGCCGCAACATGGGAAACAGTCCATACTTGTCATTCGTTACTCCGCTTCCTCCCACTCTCCTCCGCTATCCACAGCTGCTATTATCCCATTTCCTACTCGACTTCCGACCCTGTACCACCTCTCAAGCTCCGAATTTGCACGGCCCTTGCCCCCTGTTGACCTTTCATAAAGCCTCCCCACTGCAGTTTCAGACCTCGTTCTTCTCCCACCTTATCTCCTTAATCTCCTCAGATGCCTAAACAAGCACTCCACCCACGCGTTCGCCTCTCCCCTAGCCCTACACTCAACAAAAGCACACTCTTCAAATCATTCAAACTACCTTGAAACAAAAACAACCGCCAGCGAAAACACGTGACAACCCAACCCACACCAACACTACCCAACCCCGCCAATAGTTAAGAGAAACCTCCCGACGACGACGAAAACAGGTTCCAGAAACAGAAAAAACAGGCAGCTTGAAAAACTGGGTCACATGTTTCTATCAGGAAGAAACAAGGACCAGAAAAACCATGGGCTCAACTCACTCGGAGCTGCAACTAGAAAACGCATCCCATAAACCATGAACGCAGCTGCTGCAAGCCAACCGGGGACGGCGTCGACAGTCGACGCGCGATGAGCGAGCCACAGCAGAAGGAGAAGCCAGCGGCCATTGTGACACAAATTCAAATTTTCACTGTAATTTTTCCTCTTTTGTTTACTGTCTTTTTTTGGTTTGGGTAGGATTAATTTACATTAACCATATGCAAAATCGCTTTTGGGACAAATTATTCACTCTTTCATTCCCCTTCATTCTTTTAGCTATTAACCTCCCAATTTACCGTAATACTTTCTTTGAACTTTTTAACCCTGCCTAACATCTTCATATAGACAAGGGTTATACTATTAATGTAATACATGCACCCATAGTTCATGCCCATGCCATTACTCTAGTCCAAAAATGGCAAAGAGCCCATGAAGGCAAAAACATTTCTTGTAGCCAATGAGGTGATGCGCCAGGGGTCTAGATTTTTCTCGTTTGGGGTGGGGGGAGGGCGGCGTTGGTTTTCTGTTGTTCCTAATACACTCTCATCAAGTTCCCTACCCCAATGAAGTTCCCAACATGTTCCTCAAATGTGTTCTCAATAGTGCCTCAAATTATATCCTTTGCCCTAAGTTTTACTCTTGTAACCTATATAATCAGCTCAAAGGAGGAGATTACAACATATATATTTGCAAAGCTTGGTTTTTTTTGTTAGTGATGTGCCAATCAAAGATGTCCATCACCAAAAATTATTTTGTTGACCTTTCCAAAAACCCACAACTAATCAATATGAGTCACAATAAACTATCATATAATAAATAACAAAAACCGGGGGTGCACGTATTCATGCTTTTATTAATTAGTGAAGGGGTATGGTCACAAAATTATTATTTTTCATCAAATGGAGCCATTTTTGGGAACATGGGGCACTCCCTAAAATTAAAATGGAGCCTAAACATGCTTCCTCCCCAAAATAAAAGCTTACTTTGTCATGCTTCTCTTCCCCCCCCCCCCTTTTATAAATTGAAGTTGAAGCAAACAATATTGGATAAAAAATGAGGTGCTATTGGGAACATCATAAGGAACACATTTGGAAGTTGGAAAACAACATAAGCACCCCACTACCCCCCCCCAAACCCCAAAAGATAAAAACTAAACCCCCTTGAATCTTTTCATTGAATTGATTTTCCTTAGGTATCTTCCGTGAACTAATAGCTAAATGGGTAATACAATTTAGTAGGTTTGTGAGAATTTGAAAGACTAACAGAAATAGTAAAAAGGCATCATTATTATTTTTTTATTTTATTTATTCCAAGGACAATGATTCATAATTAGGATATTTAATTCATCAAAGTAACTCTTTAATTCATAATTAGGTTAGGTACCTAACCATCTAGGCTAGGAACTTAAGCTACATTAAGGTGCCTAAAAACCTAGGCCACCAAACCCACCAATTTAAGGTGTAGGTGTGAAATTTTTGACTTGTCAACTCTCTTCAAGTTTTTTCTCATCCATGCTTAAAAAGCAAGTCCTTAATCAATGGACCATTATTTAAATAAGTGAAATGATTAATCATCACACATTATTATGTGCATTTTTTTCAAACCTACGTGTAAACTATCATAAGATAGGTTTTTATATTATTTTAAAGTTAGTGTATAAAACATCCATTACTCGAATTTCAAGTTTTTCAAATTGGATTTTCAAACCAAAAGTACCCCAAAGTGATAAGGGGTTAAAAAGCACTTTGGTTTTATAAGACAAGTCAATTTTAACAAATTTAGTATCACTAGGATAGTTTTTTTTATCAACCCCAGGGTGGGGCTTTTGATTAAAATTTTTGACTAGTGATAAAAGGTGACATGTTGTAAAGTCATTTTAATGCCCCATGTGTTATCATTTAATTGGTCAAATCATAAGTCATTGGGTTAATAAATAAATCAAAAATGTAAGTAGGTAGGTAATGACGTAGCCTACCTTAGGGTAATTTACCTTAGCTTAACCTATTTATTCTACCTAGTCACCCTAGCCTGCAAAGATATACATAAGTTGCAAGTGTTAGGAATTGAACCTTTTGCCTTCACCATAACATACCAAGTCCTTATTAATGGACTACACCATCAAAAGATATCAACTATTAACAAGTTTTTTATTTCAGATGTTACAAAAATTTAATAAAATAGTTGGTTAAATCTAATGACTAAATCCAATGGCTAAACTTAATGGTGAAATTTATTTAATGATTATATTCAATGGCTATATTTAATGGTTAAATTTATTTAATGATGGCTACACTTATTTAATGACAAAATTCAATGGTGCAATGTAATAGCTAAACATATTTAATGACTAAATCTAATGGCTAAACTTAATGTTTAAACTTATTTAATGATTAAATTCAATGGTTAAACTTAATGGCTAAACATATTTATTAATTAATTTCAATGGCTAAATTTAATGGCTAAACATATTTAATGACTAAATATAATGATTGAACTTAATGGCTAAATTTAATGGTTAAACCTATTTAATGACTAAATTTATCGTTAAACTTAATGACTAAACCTATTTTAAAATAAATTTCGATCGCTAAATTTAATGGCTAAACTTATTTAATGATTAAATTTAATGACTAAACCTATTTAATGACTAAATCTAAAGCTAAATTCAATGGCTAAACCTATTTAATGACTAAATCTATGGCTAAACATAATGGCTAAACTTATCTAATGACTATATACAATGGTTAAACTTAGTGGCTAAACCTATTTAATGACTAAATCTATGGCTAAATTTGATGGTTAAACTAATCTAATGACTAAATCCAATGGTTAAACATAGTGGCTAAACGTATTTAATGACTTGATACAATGATTAAACTTAATGGCTAACCTATTTAATGAAAAATTTCAATGGCCACATTTAATGGTTAAAGTTACTCAATGATTCAATTCAATGGCTACATTTAATGGCTAAACCTTTTTAATGATAATTTTTAATAGTTAAATTTAGTGGTGAAATATATTTAATGATTAACTTTAATAGCAAAACTTGTGGCTAAATTTTGTTAATGACTAAATTTAATGGTTAAATTTAGTGGATAAACTTATTTAATGATTAAAATAAATGATGACAATTAATGGCTAAATTTATTCAATGACTAAATTTATTACCAAATTTTATTTAATGATTTATTAATTAATGTAAATTATGTGGCTAAAATTATTTAATAACTAAGTATAATGGTTAAACATAATGATTAAATTTAAGATGAACCTAATGGCTAAACCTAAAACATATATTTAATAGTTAAATGTAACTAATTAAATCGAATGGCCAAATTTAATATTAAAATATAATGGTTTAAATTGGCTAAAATGATTAGCTAAAATTGGTCAAATTTAACAAGTAAACCTTATGGCTAAATGGGTTAGGAAGGTGATTTGAAATGTAAGTAGGTAACCATGAGGGTAGTGGGGTGGGTGAAAAGGTATAACTTGATAGGTAGGTGGGTTGGTTTTTTTTACTATGCCAATAGTTATTTTGATTAAACTTGTTTATTTGACCCTTTTATAACTGACATTATTGATAAAGCATAGTCCTTTTGACTAAAGTGGTTTTTTTGGGGTCAAATTTAACTATGTGGCTACTTGACATATGGTCAAATCAATCATCATAATCAAATTGATTAATCAAAACATACCCATGTCATTTAGTGCTTTGGCTTCCAATCAAAACATACATGTTATTCAGTCAAAAACAACCTTTTAGTCAATGTGCATAGTTTGAAAAACCTAGAATTCTAATAGTGTACCTTTGATTATTCTTGGTAGCTATAGATTCTATCCTTAAATTATTTTCTACCTACTTAAAACAATATAAATTTAACTTCAATTACTCATTTCAGTACTTAAAATTTGTGGTTTCAATTGTTCAAAACAATTATAGTACTTTATTTCACACAATTTTTTCTTACAACTACTATTCATTTTATTCAAATTATATATTTTTTAAAAATAAAATCTATGGTCAAAATACAGTTAGATTATTAAAAAGTCAAAACACAAAAGAAAAAAATAAATCCATGTTTCTTCATGAAATCCACACTTTTTTCTTTACTCACAATCAAATCATATAAATAATATATAGTTTTAAAGGTAAAAATCAAATTGAAAACATGAAAAAGATGTGGTTTCAAATACCAACAAAACTCTAAAATCATATAATGTCTCTCTATCTAACTCTAGCAACTTTCTAAATCTCACATTATGTGTAAAAAAACAACCTTTCCAAAATTCTCACAATTTCCAGAACTACATCTTAAATCATTTCCTTCCAAAAGTAATTCAAAATCAAATGTCTAATAGTCTTAATCCTATCTAGCTCAATCACTACCTTGTTTAATCCCTACCATTCTCCTAATCTATTATACCTTGGGCGATCACTACCACACACCGATAACATTACCTTCCTTCCATTTTGGATTTTGTCCTCAAAATCCTTGTTTTAGTAAAAAAAAAATCTTACTATGTCAATCACATGTGGCTTGGTCTATTCCTCATGAATTGCTGGTATTACTACTTGCACTTCAATGTATGGTCTTGTATGGCCTTTAACTTTTGTATTTATTTAAAGAATTGAATTTTCAGATAGTGGTGCTATTACACCTTCTTGGTCTTGTTCTTATGTATGCTCAACCACCTACTCCACACCTTTAATTGACTCCTTATGTGTGCCAATATCATCAATTATTACTTTTGTCTTTTACTATGAAGTTGTCTATGTTTGTTCCTTAGCTACCACAATTGGAGTATCATGTCCTCCTTTCAAATTTTGTGGTTTTTCTAGCTATTTCTCCTTAACTGCTCCATTACATTCAACTTCCTCCATATCTTGTATAGGATTGGATGGTTCTAAACTATTTGGATTGCGATAAATAAAATCTAGAAAGGCTTTCTTGATGGCAGATATATGTCTTGTGTAAGTGATCTCATCCCTTCTATGTGCAGCCAAATTTTTCTGTATCTCCTCCTAGAACTAAGCTTTTGCCAACTCCCGCTACTCCTCATGCTTAGCATTGGCATCATCCATTTGTTGTTTGGTACACAATATTGAATTATATTATACCAACTCATCGTATTCTTCCAATCTATTGTTGACATATGCTAGATCCAAATCCTTGTTCTTCTCCACCAAGTCATCGAACTTTGACTTGGCTTTGACCATCTCTTGCCTTAATTCATTCACCTTAATGATTATTTGTTCCTTGTGCTTCTATGCCTTTTGTATACATATTTTTTTTCCAACAATCATGTTCTTCATCTACAAAATTTGTATTTTCATCTTTTTTGTGGTTTGATTTCTAATCTCCTATTCTTGCAATCACAGTACCCTCTAGGTGCACTCATAGTAAAAGGAGCCAAATCAGTTGTTGACTACAATAAAAATTTGCACCTTGTCAAAAAAAAATATTTGTCAAAAATTATGTTTAAATGGTATTTACATGAGATTTTACAATTGTTTTTGTTACCTTGTGAAATTACAATGCTCAAAATTTGAAACCATTTCATTATGGCATGACAATCTTTTAGCACACCTAAAATATTTTTAAAATAGTTGTTGATTTGCTTAAAAAATTTGAACATGTTTTTTCCTACCAAAAACTTCACCAAATTATTTCAATTTTTTTGTGTGTTCTTATATACTTCATAAAAAGGACCTCATTTTTTGAACGATTAAAAAATCATTTTAGATGTGTCATTTGGATTCTAATTTTTGAATGTGCTTAATGGCTATAATAATTCAAAATTTATGGTTATGATTAAAATGAAAGTTGTACATTTTATTATAATGTAGGTCTCATCAAAAGCATTCATAGTTTTGTGATGTAATAAGTCATGTTTCCATTCAAGTCAATATGTAATTCAAAAAACTATATGTAGGTAATTGGCAAAATAGGACCCATAATGCCATACTTGCATAATGAAACAATAGCATACTATCATATGCACACATTGAATAAATGTTTAAACATTTAAACATTATTTAGTAAAATAGTTTTATGTTAAATATGGTGGCAAATTAGGGTTGTAAGATTTATTACCATAAAAATCCAAAGAAAATATAAGTTTTTTCATCCTTGTAGATGAAAAACACATATGCGAACACAAAACATCATCCTAATAAAGGCGATAACTTTGGAATAATTTAGATTAAAGGGGAATTAATTAGATACCTAATTTTGAATTGGGGTTTCGAAAAGCTATTGCTCCAACATGGCGCCTACTCCACTTGGGTTTTTCCACAATCACTGAGTGAGCAAATGCTGACTTGTCTATAATGTTGGACTTGCAAAACTCCCATAGCCAAATTGAGTTTCAATGTACTACACTTCACACATCAAGTTCAATCTTTGTTATTTTGTTGTTTTGTTTAAGGTTCTAATCTTCAAGCCCACTATAGCATTAAGTCCCTTAAAGGTTTTAAAGGTCTGGAAGGGACACTAACTCAAAAATCACTATAACAAAAGGTGTCCTTATATGCCAAGTGATTTCATTAAATTTTGAGTGAATTTATTGATCTTAGTTAATGGGGATTCATTGGAAAGTAATGAATTCACTAATTTAATGAATGGGGACTAGTGAATTGCACCCACATTTTGTAGTAATGAATGGCAAACCTTACATTTCAATGTTTTGAAAGTACATGCTTAACATTTCTTACCCAAATCCCAACTTGTAAAGTTTTCAAGTGCTTTAAACGTTTGATTATACTATATTTCAGTAGATCCATTTCTTGAGCTCCAATTGCACAAACCTCTTTAACCAAATTTTGACTAGTTATGCTTACAAATAATGTATATGGTTTTGTGAGTTCCAACAATATGTGCATATTTGAACATTTGTTTTGTTTGTTTGTAGATTTAGTTTTACGTTCCATTAGTAACCTTGGAGGTGCCCTAAAGTTGTACAAACCCAACATTTGGTGCATGCATGTTGACAAATCACCTTGAATGTAAATTTCTTTTCTAATTTTGTGTTCATTTGAAAGTAACTATAACAACTTCTCTAATTCATGTCGGAAGTGTTTTATGGAAGTTATAATTTATAAATCTAGTTTATTGTTGTCTAAGGGGAGCTATGTCTTGTATAGATTTAACATTTGAACAAATGTAATGTAAAAACTTCATGTTCAAATTTTGTATTCTTCATGGGAAGCAACATGAAAAAATGAAATATCAAAGTTGTTGTAGTTCTTCGTTTGGTGGACAAAGATGATTTTAAAGCATTTGCTAATGATCATGAAAGGTTACTATGGAGACTAAGGATCATGAGGAGTTACATGCAGAGAATGCATAGCACCATGTTGATCATGATGAATTATGTGTTGAAAATGAAGGGTTAGATGAACATGTGTAGGAGGAGGATGCTTGTAACCAATAGAAGAGGGTGTATGCTTGAGATTAGCAACGTGAGTACATAAAGAAGAAAGCCCAAGATTATGCAAAGGAATAAGCATCGCAACAACGATTTTTGCAACAAATTGGTGATGTGAATGTTGTATCTAATTCCTCTAGAAATCAAAGATAATGTCAAAGGGACAATGTTACATATGCAAGGACCATAACAATGTTCATATTTGAATACCTAGCAGGGACTAATCTAGCTTTCAAAAAAATATTTTGGAAAAGTTGTTTGGTCACCTTTTGCTAAAAGATGTTTACCACCTTACCTCCAAGATCTGCAAAAAGTGAAAACAAACCAAAATCTTGTAAGCAGTCTTAAATTTGGTTTGATTTCCATTTGGTTGGTGCAAAATCTTCAAAGATCACCATCACAAAAAACATTGTTTGTACCTTGGCCACCTCCCAATCTGCTAGAAATTATAAAGAGGTGGCAAAGGTGTTAAGGGTGGATAGGAGGAACATTAAAAAGGTTGCTAAAAGAAGGCAATTGTTGGTTTTATCTATAATTACATTTTGGACATCTCACCAACATGCTAAAAGGTCAAACATCCTTTCAGAATTGACAAAAAACTTGATAAGTTTGTGGTGGAATACCGAAATAGCAATCTTGCCTAATCACTAGGATTACATAAAGGTAGATTAAAGTGAAAATATTTTAAGAACATGCCACACATTACTTGTAGATAAGTGAAATGTTCATACTTTTGCATGAACTTGTTCAAAATTTGTGTTTGTTCAAAAATCATGTCTCAATAAACTTGTGTTTTTTCTTTCTTAAATTGTCATTAACATTTATTCAATCCTTTGTAGGTTTGCAATCACAATTGCATAGTACTTACATAATGAAAATTCAAAACAATGTTGATTTAAAGGTGTCAAGTTTGCTATAAGGGAATCTTTTATGGTGTTTCTTAGCAGTTTGTTGGTGATTTAAGGAAGTTGGGTATATTTATTAATAACCTTCTAGTGATCTAAAAAAGGTC